>ENA-OQES01000156-OQES01000156.1-human-gut-metagenome-genome-assembly--contig:-NODE-156-length-28433-cov-4.097859_pt1 | contig 28433 bp, 35 predicted proteins | sample MGYA00242798_ERZ504641 | MGnify/ENA primary metagenome ERZ504641 (study PRJEB26092, sample SAMD00036327) | human gut metagenome | host: Homo sapiens | study: EMG produced TPA metagenomics assembly of...
GGGTGCAAAAATTTGTGTTGTCAGTCAAAAAGTCGTGCTATTTATGATAATGCCCAAAAAATTCATCTCGCTCCACGACTTTTTCATCCGTACTGTCTGTGGTTCTCCCTGTTATACTTTGGGGTCAAGGAAAAAAATTTACCGCCCACGCAGCGCTGCGTGGGCGGTATTTTTATGCTCGCTTAAACTTGAGGGCATTGGTTGCGTGGCCGTATATGCCCGTTAATCGCACCGTTCCAGCTTTTAGCTTTTGCAAAGAACAGCCAGAGCAGTGCCGTGCATCCCACCATGCAGGCAGGCATGATGAGGAAGGAGGTCCGGTAGCCGATGGCATCCACCAAGCTGCCAAACACGGCATTGAAGAGGATATCCGCCAGCGAAGCCACACTCAGCACCAGACCCGATGCAGAGGAAGCTGCGTGACTAGGCCAGTATCGCGGGATCAGCATGACAAGGGTCGGATACAGGATGGAAAACAGCAGACCGCTGACTGCCAGGAGCCACAGACCCGGTGCACCCAGCAGAACACCTGCGGTGTACAGAACCGCAGCGCTTGTGGCGAAGAGCCGCAGGCATCGGTAGATGCCCAGCTTATCCACTAGACTGCTCAGCACCAGACGCCCCACCATCACACAGCCGAAGAAAACAGCGGTAAAGTTTGCCGCCTGTCCCATGGGCACTTCCAGTGCATTGGTAGCATAGCTCACCAGCCAGTTCATAATGCCATGTTCTGCAATGAAATACAGGCCGATGATCAGCACCAACGACAGAAATGCCGGACAGCTCATGATCTCCTTGGGCGATACCTTCCCCTCCGATTTTGTGCTCCTGCACTTCCGGCATGGGGAACAGCACGAACAGCACCATGGCCACTGCGCCAATGGCCAGCAGTCCCCATGCCACGGTGTGCCAGCTGGAAATATCCGTAGCCCAGTTGCCAATGATGCTCTGGCTGCCGCTGGTGCCGATGCCCTGAATGAAGAACAGGAAGTTCACAACAAATAATTATATTCACAAAAGGAGAATGATGGAATGAGAGCAAAGAAATATTTGTGGTCTATCCTCTGTGTATATTTTTGCTATTTAACACATGGTATCCAGGCTATCATTTTAAGTCAGAACAACGTAAACTTTGCAAAACAGTGGGGATTCAATATGGCAGACCCACAGTCAGCAGCATATGCAGCAGGTCTTGCAGCGGTAAGTACAGCAGTTGCATGGACAGGCTTTGGTAAATTCGTCAGCGCCTGGATCGGTGGAGAGATTTCGGATCATGTAGGACGTAAAAAATTAATGATCGGTGGAGCAGCATTATATATTCTATGCTTCCTTGGATTCTTATTTACAAAAAGTGCATTAGTTGCTTCTGTATGTGGATTTGTTTCAGGAGTTGCAACATCCGGTTTCTGGGATGCATCAGGATATCCGGCTGTACAGGAAGCTTATCCGGCAGCACCTGGATCTGCACTGATCGGAATCAAATTTTTTGTTTCTGTTTCCGGTATGATTTATCCATTCCTGGTTGTTCATAATGCAAACAGCGGAAACTGGAAATTAAATGTTATTATTCCGGTTGTAATGTCAGTTGTTTGTCTGGTACTTGCAATTATTGCACCGTTTGCTTATGATGATCAGAAGAAAGTGTCAGAAGGAAAGAAAGACAAATCCGATAATGCAGTGCAGGCTGCAATGCTTGTAAAGCCAAATAAATTTATCGTATTTCTTGTAATGTTTTATGCGTTCCTTTGCATGGCGATCATGTATGGCGCACAGCAGTATACAAAAGCATTTGGACTTTCCGTATGTGGACTTTCCGAGATTCAGGCAGCAGGTATGACTTCTATTTATACAATCGGGTCTATCTGTGCAGTACTTTTCTGGGCGTTCATGATGGCAAAATTAAAATGGAACCCGTTAAAGGTTGTCCTTATTGATTCTATCTGTACAGCAGTGGCACTTACGGGTGTACTGTTTATCCATCAGGTAGCAATCATTTACATCGCTATCGCAATGTTGGGATTCTTCGCAGCAGGAGGTGCTCTTCAGACAGGTCTTGCAGTTGTTCAGTTATTTAACCCAGGACCGAAGGGGAGAAATACTGGTATTTATTACACATTTATGGGTGCGGCAAGCTACCTGATCCCAGTAGTGGCAGCACAGCTTACAAAATCATCTGGTGAGGCAAGTGCAGTATACAGCCTCATGATCATGCTGTTAGTATTTGCAATCCTTGCTATTTTAAGTTCTCTCTACTTAGTAGCACAGCACAAAAAAATTCTTCGGGAAAAGTGCATTATAGGAAGTAACATAGTAACAATCTCAATTCATACGAAAAAAATTGGACTGTTGTTCCAAAAGATGTTATCATCAAAAGAATGCAGTCCTTTTTTTCGAGATTAAATTGTTAAAAAAGTAGACACTTGTAAATCGAAAAATGAAGGAGAAGCTTAAAAGATGAGTCCGAAAAGAACAAGAAAAGCCAACGAACTTCCCTATATTCCACTCGGCCCATTTCAGTGGCGTATTCCGGGAATTCATTATAAATTAGAATATGTAGAAATTTTTTCAAGGTCTGATCCTTGGCGCTACTGCGTTAAGTTCGATTCCGTATCTGACGGATAATCTTGGACTTCCGTATGAACTTGCATGGAGCTGCGTCATCATTGAAGTATTTATGTACATGCTTCATGGATGGTTAGGAGATCCGGTTGTCCCGGGATGGATCACACCGACATTACCATTTACACTGGCATATTTAAATGGATTCCCAAAAGGACCGGAGCGTATTCAGGCAATGATTGCATTGCAGCTGCTTGTTGCATTTGTATTTATATTTATGGGAATTACCAAGCTTGCAGATAAATTCGTGAATGGTGTGCCGAATTCAATCAAAGGCGGTATTCTGATTGCAGCACCGATTACAGTATTGCAAGGACAGCTCTCAGATGGAAGCCAGCTGATGACTGCGCCAATCGCAACACTTTCCGGTACATTGTTACTTGCGTTTTTGAGTTTTTCACCGTTCTGTGAAAAGAACAGAGAAAAATATAAAATATTGGATATCATGGCAAAATATGGAAACTTATTCCCATATCTGATTGCTATGTTAGCAGGAGTATTGCTTGGAGAATTGTCAAAACCGGCTCTCGAACTTGGAAGACTCATCCGAATTCCTGACTTTAGTAATATTTTCCACACAGTCAGTATTTTTGCAGTCGGATTTCCACCGATTTCAAAATTTATAAGTGCAATTCCGTTGGCGTTGATCTGTTATGTACTTGCGTTTGGAGATTTTGTTACATCACAGACGTTGGTAGAGGAAGCACAGGACAGTAGAAGTGACGAATATATTGACTTTAATTCAAGCAGATCAAACCTGATCAGTGGTCTTAGAAACCTGCTCCTTGCAATTTTTGCACCGTTCCCACCACTGGCAGGTCCGCTTTGGATTGGTATGACCGTATCTGTTGCAATGCGTTATAAGAAGGAAAGAAAGCGATGAAATCGCTGATCGGTGGAATGAGTTCTTTCCGTATGGCAACATTCATCAGTGTTATTTTGAGTGCCGATCGTGTCATTCATGAAACCAATCATGGGCGTGGGTTCTGCGATCACTTTGTTATTCCAGGCATATGTATGTGCAAGAATCGGTATGGATTATTGTAAGACGAGTACAGATAAAAGTATTGCCGGAGTAATGGCAGCAGTGCTTGCATTTAAAGGTTCCGGATGGGCTTTGCTTGTAGGTTTTGCAATGAACATCTTACTGTCTAATATGGAATTTCAGAAGAGGAAATTAGAGATCTCGGAGACAGAACAAAATTAATAAAGAATTCAACAGGAGCAGTTAGTCTGGAAAATAGATTAGCTGCTTTTTGTGTTAAAAAGCAGCTTTAAACAAACGTAAGAACCGCCTCTTTAATTTTCTGATAATGTGATTCATAAATCACTATTTTCCCATGCTCGGTTGCAATCAGTCCCTCCTCGTACAGACAGTCTAAATGTCTGTATAGCGTACGAAGGCTGATGTTAAGCAGCTGAGCCAATTCTTCTTTTGTTGATTTTGACGATGACAGGAAATTTCTGATTTTCACAACATCGAAATAGATGAAGCAATAACCTGTCTTTTGTATTATTTAAAAGCAAATATTCATTTTCATTCAAAATACGTTCAACTAATAAGGACAAATGCTTAAGGCTGAGCACTCCGAATTCAGGATCTCTTGAAAGTTGATCCAGATATGTTTGTATCGGAATGCGAATATAGGAACAATCAGAAGCACAGCGAATCGTTGCTGTGTGTCTGTTTAATGTAGGATGTACAGCTTCAAATAAGCCGTAGATTTCTATAGGTTTGCAGGCCACAGCAGTTAATAATTTTCCGGAAGGACTGTATTTTTCAGAATAACAGGCGCCCATTTAAAAGTATATAGACATATTTCGAAGGCATATCATTATAAATAAGACAATCATTCTTGGCGGCGTGCTCAATTTTAGCCCTGCCTGATTAAGTAAATCTAAAAAGTTTAGATTCTAAGCGTTTTTCTGAAAAATTTCTGCATATTCAACAATTTTTTTAGATCTCCGGACATTTTTTGTTCCTTTCTTCTAGAAACATGCCAAATGGCACTTTTTTTAAATTTCATCCTAATGATATCATAAAGGCCATAAGAGGACAATAAATTTCAACCGTTGTTTCAGTATTAAATTATTTGGGAGGTATTGCCATGTTAAACATTACTAATTTAAAAGAAACTGTGGAATCGATCATAACAAATAGTGCACTTACGCATGAGCAGGCTATGATCGCGTTATCGGATGTGCCATTGTCTTATGTGGAATTTTTCGAAACTACAAATGAGTTTAGAGAATTGTGTGAGGCGGGATGTTTGTGCAGAATGGCAGAAGGAAATGTCACATATCAACCGAGATATATTCTTCCGGATTATGAAAAATTAATGAGAGAAGGATGCAAATTCTTACGTTTGGATCCACCTGAAAATTTATTCGAAGCGATTCAGACATTGGAAATCTTTTATCGTCATGTCCCATCAGTTACACATTATCCGGTTTACCTGGGATCTGTAGATAAATTGCTGGAACCATTCATGGATGATGAGAATGCATATAAGCTGATCAAAAGCTTCCTGATCTTTTAGACCGCTCAATTCCGGATTCTTATTGCCACATGAACTTAGGACCTGAAGCAACAAGGGCAGGTGAGATGATCGTTGAGATTGAAACAGAATTGAAAAAAGTGCAATTCCTTCAATCACACTGCTTTATGATCCGGATATAACACCGGATGATTTTGCAGAAAAATGTGTGATCTGTGCATTGAATTGTGCGAAGCCAAGTTTTGCAAATCACAAAATGTATCGCAAGCTGTATGATGGCGCTTATGGAATTGCAAGTTGCTACAACGCTTTACCGATAGCAGGCGGATCCTTTACATTATCTCGTGTTGTTTTAAGTAGACTGGCAGAACGTGCAAAAGACAGCGAGCATTTCCTGGAAGAGTTATTGCCGCGCGCAGTAAAAGAACTGTGTGGATATATTGAAAATAAAATCGAATTTTGGTAGAAAAGAGTCATTTCTTTAAATCAAATTTCTTAGTACAAGAGGGATTTGTTAAGGTTGAAAATTTCACCGGCATGTTTGGTGTTGTCGGTATGAATGAGTGCGTAAACACATTGATGGAAAAAGAGCATAAATCTGACCGTTATGGATATAGCGAAGATGCAGATCAGCTGGCCATCCGAATCCTGGAAAAACTTCAGGAATGTGTAAACTCTTTTGAGAGTAAATATTGTGATTGCACGGAACATCATTTTCCATTACATGCTCAGGTTGGAATAGACAGTGACTATGATATCAGTCCGGGAGCACGTATTGCGATTGGATCGGAGCTTCCGCTGCATCAGCATTTACATCACTGTGCAAAAGTACATCATTTCTTCCCATCAGGCGTGGGTGATATTTTCCCGTTTGATGAAACCGCAAAAAGAAATCCGGATGCTATTTTAGATTTGATTAAGGGCGGATTTAAGAAGGAATGCAGTATTTTTCAACCTATTCGTCTGATTCAGATGTTATTAGAATCACAGGATATCTGGTGAAAAAGTCGGATATTGCTAAATTAGACAATGGTATTGCAGTTCCTCAGGCAAATGCAAAATGGGGATATTACGAAGTGAAAAACAGTAAGATCTATGAAAGAAAGGTGCGGAGCTTAAATGGCGATCGTTAATAAAATTATTCATAGCAGTGTTGTAGACGGACCGGGAAACAGAGCAGCTGTTTTTTTACAAAAATGTAATTTTAAGTGTTCTTACTGTCACAATCCGGAGACAATCGGGCAGTGTGTTCAATGTGGTGCATGTGTCGAGAAGTGTCCAGCCAAAGCACTTTCCCTGAAAGACGGAAAGATTGTATGGGATGAAGATAAATGTTGTGAATGTGATACTTGTATCCATGTATGTCCTCATATGTCTTCGCCACGAGTGAAAGATTATACAGCGGAACAGATTATGGAACAGATTGCACCGGATCTTCCATATATAAGAGGAATTACGGTGTCAGGCGGTGAGTGTACACTGCAAAGAGATTTCCTGGCTGAGTTATTTTTATTAGCGAAGCAGCAAGGATTATCAACATTAATTGATAGTAATGGCAGTTATGATTTTTGCACAGGATGCAGAGCTTATGAATGTTTGTGATGGTGTGATGTTGGATGTTAAAGCATTTGATTGCGATGCACATAAGAAATTAACCGGTATGAGTAATGAGCAGGTTCTGAAAAATGCAGTTTACTTAGCTGAACATGGAAAGCTTGAGGAGATTCGTACAGTTATAGTACCGGATCAACTGCCTAATGAAGATACTGTTTTTCAAATCACAAAATTGCTGAAGCCGTATTTAGATAAAAAATCAAATTCGATATAAAATAATCGCTTATCGTCAGTTTGGAGTTCGTTCTCCATATAATCAGATTTTCAGGACTCCATCATCCGGTGAAATGATGAAATACAAAAGAATCGCGGAGGATAATGGATTTGAAAATATTATTTTGATATAGTAAAAGGAGGGAAAAGATGAAGATTTGTATTGATTGCGATCCGGGTGTAGATGATTCTTTAGCTATATTATTTGCGCTGGCAAGACCGGATGTAGAAGTTGTTGGCATTTCTACAAGTGTTGGAAACGTGACAGCAAAGCAAGGCGCTGACAATGCGTTGAGAATCTTAAAATTAGCAGGAATGGAGCATAAGATTCCGGTATGTGTCGGGGCTGAACAACCGTTGAATGGAGATGAGGTTGATTTCCCGGAATTTATTCATGGGAAAAATTGGAATCGGTAATGTTGAATTAGCACCATCCGATCAAAAACCTGTTGATATGGATGTATGTGATTTTCCTGTATCAGATTGCTTCTGAAAATGAAGGCGAACTGGTGTTAGTCACATTAGGACGAATGACCAATATTGCAAAAACAATCAAACGTTATCCGGATTTCGCCGGAAAGATTAAAAAGGTTGTGTCCATGGGCGGAACGGTTTTAGCTACAGGTAATGTTTCGCCTGTTGTTGAAGCTAATATCGGAGGAGATCCTGAGGCAGCCGACATAGTCGTTCAAACACCATGGGATATGACAATGGTAGGATTGGATGTGACATTAAAGACAATCTTAAGAAAAGAAGACTTAGAATATGCAGAAAAATATTGCAGAGAAGAGTGTAAAGAGCAGATTCATTTCTTAAGAGAAGAGATGAAGTGGTATATGCAGGGCGCAAGACAGCAGAATTGGATGAGAGAATGTTGTCCGCTTCATGATCCGCTGGCAATGATCGTAGCGGTAGATCCAAGTGTGGTAAAGACACACAGATGTGTTACCAGAATAGAATGTGAAGGTGCATATTGTAAAGGAATGGTCGTAACAGACTTAAGAGAATATCCAATTGATGGAGAATATGTAAATCATTGTATGGAAGTTGATTCCAAAAAAGTTTTAGACACTTTGTTCGCGGCGTTTTATTAAAAAGTATTAAGAAGAAAGAAAACGTATTCTACGAGGAGGAAATAAAATGAGAAAGATGAAAAAATGGTTGGCACTTATGGTAGCAGGTATGATGACAGTAGGTTTAATGGGATGTTCAGGGTCATCAGATGAAGGAAAGAAAGAATCTGGTTCAGATAAAGCAGACATGAAAGCTGCTGTGGTTTTTGGCTTAGGCGGCCTGGGAGATCAGTCTTATAATGACCTTGCATATGAAGGTATGGAACGTGCAAAGGAAGAACTCGGCGTAGACTATGACTATGCTGAGCCAAAAGAAGTAACAGATTTTGAGACAATTCTTCGTGCGATGAGTGATTCAAACGAATATGAAGTAATCATTGGTGTTGGCTTTGATTCTGTAGATGCGTTAGCATCAGTAGCACCGGATTATCCGGATCAGAAATATGCTTCCATTGATTCATCTTTAGTAGGGGATAATATTGTAAGTTATTCCTGTAAAGAACAGGAAGGATCGTTCCTTGTAGGAGCGTTGGCAGCATATATGAAACAGGATGCAGCTACATATGGATTAGAAGATAATCATAAATATGGATTTGTAGGTGCACTTGAGAATGATATTATCAACCATTTTGCAGCAGGATATCGTGCAGGAATCGAGTATGTTGATTCTGATGCAGATGTAGCAATCCAGTATGTAGGCGGAGATAATCCGTTTGGTGATACAACAACTGCAAAAGAAATTGCAACGACTCAGAAGGGGAAAGGTTATGACATCATTTTCCATGCAGCGGGCGGATCAGGTCTTGGTGTGTTTGCAGCAGCTCAGGAATCTGATTTCATTGCAATCGGTGCAAACTCAAATCAGAATATCATAGATCCGGATCATATCGTAGCAAGTATGTTAAAACGTGTTGATGTTGCAGCATATGATATTGTAAAAGCAGCACTTGAAGGAGATCTTCCGGTTGGAAGCGAAATGGTTTTAGGACTGGAAGATGAAGGAATTGGATATACATTAGATGGCAGCAATATTAAAGTTCCGGAAGATGTAGTAGAAAAATTAGAAGAGATAAAAGAGAAAATCATTGCTGGAGAAATTCAGGTTCCGGTAGAACTGTAGGAAATAAGAAAAGAAGATGTTTGAAGTTTAAGCATCTTCTTTTCATAAAATATCGAGGTGGCAAATATGTATGCTGTGGAAATGAGAAAAATTACGAAGCGCTTTGGTAGTTTTACTGCAAACGATCAAATCGATTTCTTAGTAAAAAAATGGTGAAATACACTGCCTGTTAGGAGAAAACGGAGCAGGAAAAAAGCAACATTGATGAATGTGCTGTTCGGTTTGTACAAAAGCAGACGAAGGCGAATTAAAGATAAACGGTAAAGAGATTAAAAAACATTCTGCAAGAAATGCTTTTCAATGTGGATTAGGAATGGTTCATCAGCATTTCATGTTAGTGGATGCACTTACAGTATGGGAAAATGTTGTGATCGGAAATGAACCAGGAAAGTTCAGTATCAATAAAAAAGGAAGCAATAAAAAACGGTTCAGGAGTTATCAGACAAATATCATTTCGATTTGAATGCAGAGGCTAAGGTTGCAGATTTGTCAATTGGTATGAAACAAAGAGTAGAGATTTTGAAAACTCTGTACCGCGGTGCAGAAATCCTGATTTTGGACGAACCGACAGCCGTATTAACTCCACAAGAAGTATTAGAGCTTTTGGATATTTTCAGAGATATCAGAAAACAGGGAAAGACGATTATCTTCATTACACATAAGCTGAATGAGACAAAAGCGGTATCGGATTCACTTACTGTATTAAGAGCCGGAAAATCGGTGTTCCAGGCAGCTACAAAGGATGTTACGGTAGAAATGCTTGCGAATGAGATGGTCGGACATGAAGTTTCTTTCCATTTGGAGCGTAAGAAACAGGATGCAGGTGAAACGATATTATCAATCGAGAATGTAAAGTTGCTTGAAAATGCGTCCAATACAGTTTCACTTGATGTTCATGCCGGGGAAATCCTTGGAATTGCAGGAGTTGAAGGGAATGGACAGATGCAGTTGGAAGAGATGATCATGGGACTGCAGAAGTGTAAAGAAGGAAAGATTTCCATCAAGGGAGAAGATATTACAGAATGTCCAACGAAAAAGGCGTTTGGGACTTGGTATGAGTTATATTCCTTCTGAAAGACATCAGCGTGCAATCCTTCCAGGATTTTCAATCTTAGAAAATTATCTATTGGGAAATCAGAATGATCCGAAATATGTTCAGCATGGCTGGATTAATTTCAAGACATTATCTGAGACAACAAAAAAATTTAATGGAAAAATATGATGTGCGTGCGGTGGATGAAAAGCAGAGTATAGGATCTTTGTCAGGTGGAAACCAGCAGAAGATGGTTTTGAGTCGAGAAGTAGAAAAAGATTCTGATTTCATTCTGGTCTGCCAGCCGGTCAGAGGTCTGGATATAGGAGCAATCAATTATATTCATGAAATCTTGTTGGAACTGAGGAATCAAGGCAAAAGCTATTTTACTGATTTCAGCAGAACTTACAGACATTTTCCAATTATGTGATCGTATTGCGGTTATGTACAAAGGAGAGGTCATGGCACTTGGCAAAAAATGAAGAATTTACGAAATGAGTCAATAGGTCTGCTAATGGCTGGTCAAAGGGGCGTGGAATCATAATGGAAAAACAAACTGTCAAAAAAAACTAAAAAGTAATTTTTTAAGTCTTGAACAATTATACTTATCAATATTTGCAATTATTTTATCCTTATTAATTACTGCATTGATCATGCTTGTATCAGGGGAAAATCCAATCAATGCATTTCAGGCACTGTTAGCAGGCGCTTTAGGATCTAAAACTGCGATTGCGACAACATTAGGCAAAACAGTACCGTTATTATTTGTTGGTATGGCATGTGCATTTTCTAACAAAGCAGGCTTATTTAATATCGGATGTGAAGGCCAGCTTTATATCGGAGCATTGACAGCAACAGCGACAGCGTTGGCAATGCAGGGGCTTCCTAGATTTCTTGTTATTCTTGTATCGTTTTTAACAGGAATGATGTCCGGAGCACTGGTTGGAGGATTCAATGGCCTTTTAAAGGCAAAGCTGAATATTAATGAAGTACTTGTGGCAATCATGCTGAACTATATTATGAAGTTTTTCGCAAGCTACTGTGTACATGGTCCGATGAAAGATCCGAAATCCAAAGTTATGCAATCACCTTCGATCGGTCAGGGATATATGCTTACGAAAATCCTGCCAAAATCCCAGCTGACTACGGCATTGATTCTGGGATTGATCCTGGCAGCACTGTTATATGTATTTATCAACAAAACAGGAGCAGGTTTTGCACTTCGTGCAGTTGGAGAAAATGGTTCTGCGGCACAGGCAGCAGGAATCAGTATGGTTAAGACAGTTATTATTACGATGGCAGCCAGTGGAGCGATTGCAGCGCTGACAGGAGTTACGGAAGTATTCGGAAAAACAGGAAAGTTCGTAGACGGATTTTCTCCTGGATATGGATTCACAGGAATCGCGGTTGCTGTATTAGGTAATAACCATCCGGTTGGAGTTATCTTGAGTGCACTTTTATTTGGAATTTTAGAATCAGGTGCAATGACAATGAGTTATGTGGCCGGCGTTTCAACAAGTATGATCAAAGTGATGCAAGGTCTGGTTATTCTATTCGTAGCGACTCCGGAATTAGTTGCATTCATGAAGAGAAGGAGGGCGAAATAATGGAAAATTTAGCACATCTTTTTTCTATGGATATGGTCATGGTTACTTTGCGAATGGCCATTCCCTTAATTCTAGCTTCAATTGGAAGTGTAATCTGTGAAAGAAGTGGTATCATTAACCTCGGAATTGAAGGTATGATGCTGATGGGTGCAATTGGAGCCGTTATGGGGACTGCTTTTACATCAGTTCCTTGGCTTGGAGTTGCACTTGCGATTATTATGGGTGGATTATTCGGACTTTTACATGCGGTTTTATGTATCAAATATCATACAAACCAGGCGGTCAGCGGAGTTGGAATTAACACTTTTTGCTTCTGGATTGACATTGGTATTATGTAAAGTGATTTGGAATAAAGAAGGTCTGAGTGAAGAAGTTGCTCAGATTCCGACGATTACAATCCCTGGATTGAGTAAGATCCCTGTTCTGGGTGCATTGTTCACTAATCAGTCGCCGTATTTGTATATTACACGTTTTTATAGTTTTTATCTCATGGTATATCATGTTTAAAACAAAAGCAGGCTTGAGACTTCGTACGATAGGGGATCATCCGAAGGCGGCTGCAACAGCCGGAGTAAATGTTAAAAAATACAGATATGTTTCTGTTATTTTGTGTGGAATGTTGTGCGGTTTAGCCGGTTCTTATCTTTCAATTGTTCAGAGTAATCTGTTTGTAAAAGAAATGGTTGCAGGTAGGGGATATATTGCGCTGGCAGCAACGATCTTCGGAGGATGGAATCCTTTGGGATCATTCTTTGCAAGTCTTCTGTTTGCATTTTCACAGGCAATTAGAATTATAATGGAATTTGATATTCCGGAGCAATTCTTGCAGATGCTTCCATATGTATTAACAATGATTGTTTTAGTTCTTGCAGGTGGAAAATCAAAAGGACCGCAGGCATCCGGAGATATAAAAGATTGATGGAACGTTGAATGTACAGGAGGCACATAGTTATGAAAATTGCAGTTGTTGGAAGTATTAATATTGACCAGTCAGTTGAAACAGATAGAATTCCGCGAAAAGGTGAAACAATAGCAGGGCAATCATTGAAATACACTCCGGGAGGAAAAGGCGCTAATCAGGCTGTTGCGATGGGAAGGTTAGGAGCAGAAGTAGTATTTTTTGGCTGTGTCGGAGATGATGCGAATGGAAAAGCAATGCTTGAAAAATTTGGAATCACAAGGAGTATCTACAACACATATCCAAACGATAGAAAATGTTCCTACAGGAATTGCTTTGATCACAGTTGGGGATGATGATAATACAATTATTATTGTCAGTGGTGCAAATCATTATGTGGATAAGCCGTATATTGATAAAATCAAACATTACCTGACAGAGTTTGACCTGGTTGTCTTACAAAATGAGATTCCGAAAGAAACGAATCTGTATGTGATAGATTTTTGTAACCAGAATCATATTCCTGTACTTTTTAACCCGGCACCAATCGAAGGGTGGATATGGATATTATTGAAAAGGTTACTTATTTTACACCAAATGAGCATGAAGCAGAATTACTTTTTTCAGACAAATGATTATGAGGAATTAGTAAAAAATATCCGGAGAAACTTCTGATTACAATGGGTGAAAAGGGTGTACTTGTGCAGTTGAATGACGGAGAGACATTGACTGTTCCGGCAAGAAAGACAAAGGTTGTCGATACAACAGGAGCAGGAGATACATTAAACGGAGCATTTGCAATGCAGATCGCAGGCGGAGCATCCGTTAAGGATGCATTACAATTTGCAAATGTTGCCGCAAGTCTGTCTATTGAAAAGTTCGGAGCACAGGGCGGAATGCCTACTTATGAAGAAGTTGTTAATGTATTGATGAAATAAGATCCTGAAGCAACCTGAGTTAAGAAAATAGAAAAATGATTGTAGGAGAATTTTGTTATGGCATTAGATAAAGAATTAAAGACATTAGGAAAGAAGCAGTACCATATACATTTAAAACCCGGAGATATCGGAAAATATGTATTATTACCGGGAGATCCGGCACGTTCAGACCGTGTTGCAAAATATCTGGATAATGCTGAATTTGTTGCTGAAAACAGAGAACATCGTACATTTACAGGATATTATAAAGGGGTAAAAATTTCCGTAACTTCCACTGGTATGGGATGTCCTTCTGCTACAATCGCAGCAGAAGAACTGATGAATATTGGTGCAGAATGTTTGATCCGAATCGGAAGCAGTGCAGCGTTACAGGATGACATTAAAATCGGAGATTTGATGATTTCTACAGGTTCTATGAAAAATGAAGGGACAAGCCGCTTTTATGTACCGGATTGTTTCCCATCTGTACCGGATTTTGATTTAACTCGTGAGATTATTGATACTGCAAGAGAGATGCAGCCGCAGCTATCCGGAAAAGTGCATTATGGAATCAATGCTTCTGATGATGCTTTTTATGGTGAGACAGAGGAGTGGATTCAGAAATTATCCGGCTTAGGTTGCTTAAATGTAGAAATGGAAAGTTCTGCTCTTTATACAGTTTGTCACCGTAGAAAGAAACGTGCTGCTATGATCAGTGCAGTTTCTGGAAATCTGGTCACAGGTGATGTGATTTATGAAAATGTAAATGAGGGACTTGTAAAAGGTTGGGACGAAGAAATTAAGATTGTGTTAGAAGCAATTTATCGTTTCGAGCAAAAACTGCAGGCAGAAACTATTTAAAAGCCAATTCACTTTTAAAAGTTTTTAGCCCTTCAAATAGCTGCATTCTTTCGGGAATGCGGCTATTTGTTTTTTCGCTACTGGCAATCATTTGCAGATAGTAGCATTATTGTTAGATGTAGAGAAATTCGAAGATTGGAATGTTTGTGATGTTATGTCTTAACGACAATTGATCTGTTTGTATTAAGCTTTATGTGTATCCTCACAGGGCTTTTGAACCAGAACAGCTATTTGAACCGGACAGTAGAAGAACCACGCAATGGTCAGTGCTCATTGTACTTTGCAACCGACAGATGTAAAAATCTATTTGTCCTCACTTTCGAGGACAGACGGATTTTTTGCTTTTTTGTTATAATAAAATAAAAGAAAAGAACACATCGGATATGTCGCAAAAGGAAAGGGGGATGGTTTGATGCGGAAAATTGTGGTCGATATGCAGAATTTTCTGTTTGCTGATTCCATAGCGACCGCATTCAGAAATTCAGATTATGAGATCGATGTGATTCGTACGGAGTCTCCGAAGGATACGGTTGAATTGTGTCAGGTGTACAAACCATTTGTTCTTATAATGGAAGTGACAGGTTATACCCCATGGAACCTCTGTGAGAGATTGAAGCTTCGTGATGAAGTAAAGAAAATGTGTCCCCACTGTAAAATTGCTCTCATTGTAGATTCCAATACGGAACGACAGGCAGCGATAGAGATTCGGGATGCAAAGAAGAATGGTTTTATTGATCAGTTTTTCTATGGATCTATGACAGCTGAATATCTGATGGATCAGATTTATGCGATGTAAAAAGGCAGCAGGAAACAAATCGTGATATGTCTGTAAAACTTTATGCAGACAGATCATAAGTTGGAAAAGGAGGAGTCAGTATGGGACTTATTAAAGCAGGTATGGGTGCACTTGGTGGAACATTAGCGGATCAATGGAAGGAGTTTTTTCTATTGCGAATCTATGCCGAAAGAAGTGCTTGTTACAAAGGGTCAGAAGAGAACGACAGGTCGTTCTTCTAATACAAAAGGAAATGACAATATCATTTCTAACGGTTCTGGTATTGCCGTGGCTGATGGACAGTGTATGATCATTGTAGAACAGGGGAAGGTTGTAGAAGTTTGTGCAGAGCCTGGTGAATTTACATATGATACCTCAACAGAACCATCTATTTTTTCGGGCAATCTCGGTGAGAGCATTAAAGAGACATTTAAAACCGTAGGCAAGCGTTTTACTTATGGTGGAGATACAGGTAAGGATCAGAGAATTTATTACTTTAATACAAAGGAAATTCTGGAAAACCGTTTCGGTACAGCGAATCCGGTTCCGTTCCGTGTAGTAGACTCCAAGATCGGATTGGATATTGACGTATCAATCCGTTGTTCAGGTGTATATTCTTATAAGATTGTTGATCCACTGTTGTTCTATTCAAATGTATGTGGAAATGTAGAACAGGAGTATTCCCGTGAAGAACTTGACAGTACTCTTAAGACAGAATTTATCTCAGCCCTGCAGCCGGCATTTGGTCGTCTGTCAGAGATGGAACTTCGTCCAAACCAGATTGTAACACACAACACAGATCTTGAAAATGCCATGAACACTGCACTTTCAGAGAAGTGGGGCGCTCTTCGTGGACTGAAGGTTGTCAGTATTGCTCTTGGATCAGTTACTCTTCCGGACGAGGATGCAGAACTGATCAAACAGGCACAGCGTACAGCAATCATGCGTGATCCTACAATGGCAGCAGCTACACTTGTCGGTGCTCAGGCAGATGCGATGAAGACCGCAGCAGGCAACGAGGCAGGAGCTATGACAGGATTCATGGGCATGGGTATGGCAATGAACGCTGCAGGTGGTGGAATGAATGCACAGAATCTTTTCGCTATGGGACAGCAACAGCAGGCTCAGCAGGCAGCACAGCAGCAGGCAGCTCCGACACCACAGCCGGCACCGGTACCGCAGGCAGCTCTGGCAGCAGGAGGATGGAAATGTGCATGTGGTACTACAGTAACAGGTAATTTCTGTCCGAACTGTGGAGCAAAGAAACCGGAACCGAAACCAGAACCGGGCGCATGGAAATGCTCTTGCGGAGCTACGGTGACAGGCAACTTCTGTCCGGAATGCGGTTCTAAGAGACCGGCAGAGGACGAAGGCTGGACGTGTTCCTGTGGCGCAGTAAACAAAGGCAAATTCTGTACGAACTGTGGAGCAAAGAAGCCGGCAGGAGCGCCGCTTTACCGTTGTGATAAGTGCGGATGGGAACCGGAAGATCCGAAGAATCCGCCAAGATTCTGTCCGGAGTGTGGAGATATCTTTGACGAGAACGACAGACAGTAACGGATGACCAGCGGTTAGAAAATAACTGCCGGAAACCTGGCACGAAAGAAAGGAGAATGAGTTATGGCAGGCTTGCAGGAATATAAATGTCCTTGCTGTGGCGGTGCAATCGCCTTTGACAGTAAGATTCAGAAGATGAAGTGTCCGTACTGTGATACTGAGTTCGAGATGGATGAACTCAAAGGTTATGATGCAGAGCTGCAGAATGAACAGGCAGATGATATGGAGTGGGATACTTCCGCAGGCAGTGAGTGGCAGGAAGGTGAAACAGATGGTTTACGCACGTATGTGTGTAAGTCCTGTGGAGGCGAGATTGTCGGAGATGCCAACATGGCAGCAACAACCTGCCCATTCTGTGATAATCCGATCGTAATGATGGGACAATTTTCGGGAGCATTAAAACCGGATCTGGTAATCCCGTTCAAATTAGATAAAAAGGCAGCAAAAGAAGGATTGAAGAAACATCTGACCGGAAAACGTCTTCTGCCAAAGATCTTCAAGGATCAGAATCATATTGATGAGATCAAAGGTATTTACGTTCCGTTCTGGCTTTTTGATACAAATGTAGATGCCACAGTCAGCTATCGGGCGACAAAAGTACGAATGTGGAGTGACAGTGATTATGATTATACTGAGACAAGTCATTTTATGGTTCACCGGGGTGGAAGTATTGGTTTTGAGAATGTTCCGGTAGATGGATCCACAAAGATGGCAGACGATCTGATGGAATCTATCGAGCCATTCAATATTTCAGGTGCGGTGGATTTCCAGACTGCTTATCTTGCAGGATATCTGGCAGATAAGTATGATGTAACTGCCGAACAAAGTATTGAACGTGCCAATAAACGTGTAAAACATTCTACAGAGGAAGCTTTTGCTGAGACAGTAAAAGGTTATGCTACAGTAACAACAGACAATAGCAGTGTACAATTTCATGGCGGAAAAGCAAAGTATGCACTGTATCCGGTATGGCTTCTGAATACGACATGGAACGGAAATAAATACACCTTTGCAATGAATGGACAGACAGGAAAGTTTGTCGGTGATCTGCCGGTAGATAAAGGTGCAGCAGCACGCTGGACAGTGATGCTGGCAGCTGTATTCTCAGTTGTAACGTATGGTGCTGCATGGCTTTTGCACCTGATCGGGCTGTTTTAGGGAGGTGGGGAAATGAAGAAAAGAATTTTATCGTTTATGACGATCCTCATCCTCTGTCTAGGCCTTGCAGTTCCGGCTTTTGCGGAGGAAACAGAAGGATTCGCGAATGAATATCCTCGTGTCATCGACAATGCGGAGCTTCTGTCTACAGATGAGAGGGAGCTGTTAACCAGTAAGTTGGATGAGATCAGTACGCGACAGAAGGTAGATGTGACGGTTGTCACAACCGATACACTGGATGGACTGACGGTATCTGATTATGCGGAACGATTCTACGAGTCTCATAAGTATGGTTATGGACCGGACAAGGATGGAACAATACTTCTGATCAGCATGGAAGATCATGATTGGTATATGGCAACCTACGGATATGCTATTACAGCATTTACGGATGCAGGTATCCAGTACATAGGAGAAGAGATGACGGGTGATTTGTCTGATGGTGATTTTGCGGCAGCATTTGATACATTTGCTGACGAGTGTGATGATTTTATTACGCAGGCAAAAACCGGAGAACCTTATGATATCGATAATGAACCACAAAAACCAATGTCATGGATCTGGATTCCGATTTCATTAGTAGCTGGTATCGTCCTTTCATTGATTGTTGTTGGCACTATGAAATCAAAGCTGAAAACAGTACGTTTCCAGGCAGCAGCTAATAATTATGTGAAAGCTGGAAGTATGAATCTTACTGAGAGCAGAGACATATTCCTGTATAATACAATGACAAAAATCGAAAAAACGAGAAAAATGATTCTTCCAGTGGTGGCGGCGGAAGCAGTACGCATACAACATCTTCCGGAAGCACTGCCGGAGGCGGTGGCGGAAAATTCTAGGAGAGATGTCCGGATACAGAATACCGGGGCAATTTTAATAGTGAAAAAATGAGAAGCTATTTCCCAAATGATTGGGAATTGGCTTCTCTTTTTTAATGATGTAATTATCTGTCCACATCCACAAAATGCTTCCTGAACTCATCATAAGGACACGACCGTCCCCAGTAGAATCCCTGACAATAATCCGGTTTCAGAAGTTTTATCTTCTGTAATTCATCTTCTGTCTCAATACCTTCAATACAAAGTTTCAGACCAAGATTATGAATCATGTTACTAAACTGATTTAACAGATAATATTCCTTTTTGTCTGTGATTGCCTTTGAAGTAAAACCACGATCGATCTTAACAATATCAGGGTGAAGTTCACTCAGATAATGAAAGTTGGAATAACCGGTTCCCAAAATCATCCAACGCTAATTGCAAGCCGGCCTGTTTTAATTCTTTCAGGAAGTTTTGAGCCTTTTCAATTTTTTTCAAGCAGAATACTTTCTGTAAGTTCGATTACAATTGCAGTGTGAGGAAGACTAGAAGCGTTCATCTCGTTGATAAGGTCTGTAATAACATCTGAGTTTGTAATCTGTACCTGGGATACATTAATGTTAATTTTGAAATCAGGAAGCTGCGTCCGGATTTTCCGGCAAGCAGTTATTGCTTCTCTCATGAGCCAGCGTCCGGTTGGAATAATCAGTCCGCTTGTCTCTAAAAGTGGTATGAACTCAGCAGGTGAGATCGGTCCAAACTTTTTTAGAAGCAAAGCGTATCAGCACCTCTGCTCCGGTCAGTTTATCCTGTCGGATATCCATGACTGGCTGGAAGATTATTGAGAATCCACGGAAACTATGATTTACTGCTGAATGAAGCTCATTTGTGATCTCGCGGATACGTAAGAAATTCTGGTACTCTTCTTCCTGGAATATATAACAGCAGTTTCTTCCATGCTGCTTAGCCATGGTCAGCGAAAAGTCAGTTCGCTTTATAAGTTCTGCATAACCGGTCTGTGACAGATCCGGAAGCGGAAGGATACCGGCAGAAATAGTAAATACCGCAGCAAAGTTGTTTTCTTCAATAAACTGATTAATATGCTTGCATATGTGGTCATAAAGGTTAGATGCTGTTGTCATATCAGAGGATGTTGTATCTAATATAATAAATTCATCTGATGCTATCTTGTAGACCTTTTGGTTATCCGAGATACAGGATAAGATGCAGGACGCTGTTTCTCGAAGAACGTAGTCTCCGTAATCCCATCCATAGTTTTCATTGATCATTTTAAAAGCCGTCAATTCCGACATGAATCAAGAAGCCTTTATTAAGTGTAGAAACCGAATCTTTGAAATATTTTTCCAAAGAAGTCTCTCCGAGAAGTCCGGTAATATTATCTGCTTTCTGCCGGTTACCAATTTCATTGATACATCCGATCAGATAGATCGGCTTTTGCTGATCGTCACGTACGATATAGCCACGGCAGTTGATCCAGACGGGTTCCTGTTAAGATCCAGCCAGCGGTACTCCATATTATGTGTGTTCCGGTCTGTGTTGAGCAGATCATCCAGTTCTGCTTTCAGAAGCGGATAATCCTCTTTGTATACGAATTCTTTAAGTTCTTTTGGTCATATTATGGAATTCATTTCCAGGCAGACAGAAACGATCTAAGGCTTGTGGAGCAATATAGTAAAAGTCGGTTCTGAAATCCAGCATATACAGGAAACCATCTGTGCTTGGGCTGAGCAGATTGATGATATTACATAATTCTTTGAGCGAAAGATCCTGATAATTTTCTGTGTGGCTGAAGATTTCTTCCTGCTGCTTTTCCTCGGCAGATGTTCCTGTATTAATAAGCGTGTTGGCAGTCAGAAGTTCTGAATTGCCTGCATATGCAAGTTTCCGTTTCCGTTTTATGCGGTACAGCATGAGATCACTTCGTTTTGCAAGGTCTTTAAAAGTACTATCCATTTCCGGAAGAAAACAGGCATATCCGGAGGAAATACTTAATGGATAGTTAAATGTATGCACTGTTGCTTCTAAAGTTTGATTTAATTGAGCAATTTTGTCTCCAATATTATTTTCCTTATTCTTATTGTAGAAATATGCAAATTCATCTCCACCAATGCGGAAAAGATTTTCTTTTTCAGGAAAGAATTGCTTAATGCACTGAGAGCATAACTGCAGAGCTTCATCGCCTTTCTCATGTCCAAACCGGTCATTAATTATTTTCAGATTATCCAGGTCAAAAGAATAAAACCGGTAGTGTGAAGTTCGTCTTTCTGTTCGTTAAGACGATTCACTTTCTTTTCATAGGCATTTCGATTCATAGTATCTGTAAGCAGATCCGTGTTCGCAAGTTTCTGTAGGTAAACAAGCTTTTGTTTCTGGAGATATTGATCATAAAAACGTGATACCTGGATCCAGACCAGCAAAAGGATGAATAGCATCGTTCCCAATGGAAGGAAGAGGGAGGTTTGTTGAAAATGCCGGATATAATAAGCAACAAGTTCTGCAGCACCCAATGCCATGACCAGATACATTGGATATTTAAAATGTCTGGCAGCTTCATTTTGTAATTTTATAGATTCATAACGAATCAATGTTACTGTATAAATTACATTCACCAGCATGATCAGATGAGTTATCGGAAGAATGCGGAAGATATCGATGATTCCTGCACATTGAAGCAATACTGCCGCTGCCATATTGCACAGATAGAGAATGGACAGGTGTACAGCTCCTTTACGATATTTGCTTTTACAGATATCATACAGAATAAAGTTAAATGGTACTAGAAACAGGAAAAAAGTAAAGTAGTCTATAAAATAAAGTGCTCTTGGATCTGGAATTAAAAACTGCAGAAAACCACATTGCTTTAAAGTCCAAAGTGTGATCAAAAGAGAAAAAGCACCAAGGTTCAGGAAAATCATGTAGGATTCATCTGACGAATATTTATCAATTTTTCCTCATTATAGAAAAGCATAAAATCAGGCAGATGATTCCTAACGATAAGATTTCGCAGCTTAGAACCAATGAACAGAGACTGTTGCTCAGGATCTTCAGGGTACAGTCTCCTTTTGTCCCTCCAAAAAGATGGAAAGAATTTCCGTAGTAGTCTGAATATACAGGAATAATCCTGACCTGCAAGTGTTTTCCATCACTGATTTTTTGGAAGATCGACAATATGCCAGCAAGGGCCGGGAGACTTCATGAATCTTAATGTGTCAGTATCATTTCCAAATTCATAGATTTTCTCTCCATCAAGCAATACCTCAGCCCGGGTATGGGTTGTCTTGAACAAAATGGATTGTGGATTCTGAAAAGAATCCGGAAGAATGACATCTTCAATTCGAATATTATCTTCGAATCGTTCGGTTGTCACAAGCTGGGTTGTATTGTCAAAAACTAAATATTCACGGGTCGTATTTTGATGAAAAATCCAACCTGAAAAGACAGTGCCAAACAGGATGAACAGGATTAAAGAGATCCATAATTTTTTCTTAAATTTCATAACTTTTTCCTTTTATAGAATATCACTTCCATCCGGAATCTTGGAAATAATCGTTCGATTAGTCCTAAACAGAAAGATAAGTGAGACAATCAGTGACATGATCTCGGCAGTCAGGAAAGCCCACCACACTGCATGAAGCCCACCAAAATTTTGCCAGTATATATGCAGCCGGGATCAGTACGACAAGCTGACGCATGATGGATACAATCATGCTGAATACGGCCTTTCCAAGTGCCTGAAATACAGTACCACAGATGATGCCAAACCATGCAAGCAAGTAATGGATACCGATGATACGAAGCGCAGGGACGCCGATCGTAAGCATATCAGTAGATGCGTTGAACATTCCGAGAAGTACCTGTGGAACGAATTCAAAGCAAAGGAATCCGAAGAGCATAATGCAAAATGCTGTTGCCATACTGAGCTTGATCGTCTTGACCATACGTTTTCTATTTTGCGCACCGTAGTTGAATGCAATGATCGGAGTGATACCGTTATTCAAACCGAAGACAGGCATGAAGAAAAAGCTCTGCAGTTTGAAATACACCCCAAATACGGCAGTTGCAGTAGATGAAAATGTGATCAGGATACGGTTCATGGAGTATGTCATAACAGAACCAATCGACTGCATGATAATAGATGGAATACCGATTGCATAAATTGTTCTGATAATTCTTCCATCCGGACGGAAACCACGGAACTGAAGTTTCACATCAGGGTTAAATTTATGGTTACAGATAAATGCGACAAGTGCGCCTACACACTGCCCGATGACTGTAGCTAAGGCAGCACCGGTAACGCCCATCTTAGGGAAGCCGATCAGACCGAAGATCAGGATCGGGTCAAGAATGATATTCGTAATCGCACCGCATAGCTGAGAAGTCATACTGAAAATGGTTCTTCCTGTGGAAGTGAGCAGTCGTTCAAAGCAAATCTGTGCCAGCAGTCCCATAGAGAAGATCATAACAGTGCTCAGATAATCGATTCCCATTTCCATGATCTCAACATCTGCATTTCCAATCTGGCTTGCATAGAAAGGTTTTACAACTGTAAAACCAAGGATAAGAAATACAATATAACTTATGATATAAAGAAATGCTCCATTAGACGCAATCTTATTTGCTTCCTCGGTTTGTTTTGCACCGAGAGCTCTGGAAAGAAGTGCATTCATACCAACGCCGGTACCGGTTGCAACTGCAATGAGCAGCATCTGTAACGGGAAGGCAAGAGAAACTGCGGTAAGAGCATTTTCTGACAGTTTTGCTACAAAGATACTGTCTACAATATTATAAAGTGCCTGCACTAGCATGGAAACCATCATCGGTAAGGACATGTTGAACAAGAGTCTGCCGATTGGCATGGTTCCCATTTTGTTCTCTGCTGCAGGGGCAGAAGGTGTTTTTTGGTTCATATATTCTCCTGGTATTACTAAAAATTCATTTAAAGTGCCAATTATTAATGATAGCATTATATGGTGTACGTTTCAATAGTTGAAGACTTGAAAATGTCTTAAAGGTCAGTTTGGCATTCTTGAATTATTGTGTTAATAGGTAAAGTCAGTAGAAGTAATAGTAACAACTTGACAGTTTGCGTAATGCATGATATTTTCTAAGTAGTAAGTAGTAAGTAGTAAGTAAAAATAGCAATCAGGAAATAAGAGGAAAGAGAGGAAGACAGGTATGAAAGATCTTACATTATCTCAGCAATATGCATTACTTGCGTTGGACGGACAGGAGAGTATTCATCCAAGCGTGGCAAAAAGTGCTGTATTGAGAGCTGTTTCGGCTGCGCAGGTGTTGGAGACAGAATTAGGAAAAGCAGATGCGGATTCATTTTCAGAATTTTCTTTAGCACTGCAGAAAGCGGTACAGACGGCAAAGACGTTGAAGAAAAAAAGAGGAGACTCAGATTGAGAAAGAAGTGGCTGCTGTTTTGGAAGCAGAAGAACTTCTAAAGGAAGTACCGGATATTTTGGGCTGTGATATGAATTATGATACATCAGGTGTTGAACTAAAGGCATACCTTAGTGATGAGACAAGTTATATCAGAATAAAAGAAGGACTTCGTGCAGAGATTCTAGAGGATGGTCCAATTAGTCTGGAAGATGTGGTTCTCTTATGGCTTCTCCGTGAAAGTGGCTGTATCCATGATTTATTTTCTGTATCAGAGCAGAACCGTGTAGAAGAGCGTATGACAGAAGCTGCCGTTCAGGATGAGAAGTACCGTGCATTATGGGAAGCAGAATTTCATAATGTTTTTGAAGGATTTATGAATCGGTTTGTGAAGACTAAGAGCAAACTGCTTAAGAATCCATATTTAGAGGGTGTTAATCTTGTATTCCCGTATCTTGACAGAAGAAAATCTGTATTTATTGATACGGTTATTTTTGGAACTAACGTGGCAGACAGAAGAGCTGCGGCTGTAGAATATCTGAAGAAAAAAGGCTTTGCGGTAGAGGAGATCAGAGTAGGCAGTGAGACTTTACTAAAAATAGGCAATATATATTACCGTATCTTCCCAATGACGAAAACAGCATATAAAGTACCGATTCAGGGAGTCAACCTGGTACCGGCATACTGGCAGTAGGAAGAAAGTACTGAAATACTAATTATGTAGACAGTAGAAAAGGTGAGCAGATGTCAAGACAGAGAAGCATGGAAGTGATAGAGCAGGCAGAATATGTGACAATCGGAGAGCTTGTGCGGCTTACGGCAGTGCGTTACAGTACTTTGAAATTTTATACAGAGGAAGGAATGCTGCCGTTCGAGCAGGCGGAAGAGAATCTGACCAGAAGATACCGCAGAGTTGAGAGCTTAGAAAGGATTGCGCAGATTCGTCGGTTAAGAGAACAGAAGAAGACAAATTCCGGAGATTAAAGAGATTCTGGATGTGGTATAGAAAAAATGAAAAGGGGAGTCGGAAAATAGCAATGAACCGACACCCCTTTCATATAACTTGTTTTTGGAATTTAAGAATATGTACAAAGCAATATTGGAAAATTATGCATCCAGTATGCTTTCTGCAACTTCTGGAAGAATTTTACTGACTGCTCCATGGTAAGCTGCGGTTGCTTTTTCATCCAGATAATGTGGTTCCTTGTGGATTACGATCAAATCTTTACCTGTGAAATGTGGAAGCATATCTTTGCACAGACTGGAATTCAGGTTCATTCCGAGAACGAGAATCGTATCAGCTTTAGCAACTTCTTCCACAGCATGGCTAATGACAGTATTACTGAGCATTTCACCATGTAAATAAACTCCAGGATGAATCACAGTTGATTTACACACATCACAAAGAGGAACTTTATCACTGTTTTTGATATATTCAATCGGGAAAATCTTTCCGCAACGTGGACACGCATTATTTTCATAAATATTTCCATACATATTGATCACATTTTTACAGCCGGCTTTCTGAGGCATATTATAGATGCCTTTTGTGATGATCGTTTTTAAATATCCTGCCGCTTCTAATCTTGCGAGTGCTTCATTACCTTTTCCAGCTACTAAATGTTTGGAAAGGATTTCATTTCTATAGTATTCATAGAATAATTCTGCATGTGTGTTAAACATACGGGCACTGAATAATTCTTCCGGAGAGTAGCCATACTTTTCTTCAATCCGATAGGATTCGTCGCTGTCTCGATGATATGCGACATTTTGCTCTCTCATAAATTCCATTCCGGCGAGACAAACAAGATATTTAGATGTTCTAATTGTTTCTTCAAGATAGTTTAAATTCATAATCATCCCTGCCTTTACAAAATGCTGCTGTTAACGAGTTACTATAATGCTAGTATAGCATAAATAAAAAAGAATTGTCTGAAAATTCAAATAAAAACAGGATAAAATTTAAAGAAAAACTGGACAAAATAAAATTTACAGTTGACAATAGCGAGAGAATAAGCTATATTAAAAATATAATAATAGTAATTATTATTAAAATAAAAAGGAGGTTATCACATGGAGAAAAAAAGCACTTTATAATTTGTCTTATGGAGTATTTATGTTATCCACACGTTCCGGTGAGAAAGTAAATGGCTGTATTACCAATACATGTATGCAGGTAGCGAATGACCCAGTTCGAATTGCGATCTCCGTTTTAAACAGTAATTATACCTGTGATCTGATCAAAGAAAGCGGAATTTTTGCACTGAGTCTGTTGGATGTAGAATGTTCCTTTGAGACAATTAAGCATTTCGGATTCCAGTCAGGAAGAGATGTGGATAAGATGAAAGATCTTACGTTACCGGTAGATCAGAATAATATTCCGTATATGGGATATCAGGCATGCGCCGTGATCAGTGGTAAGGTTCTGGAACAGCAGGATCTCGGTACACATACTCTGTTCATTGCAGAAGTAACAGATGCAAAACTGCTGAATGAGAATGCACCGCTTACTTACGCCGATTATCAGAATCGCGTAAAACCAAAGAAGAAAGAGATACCTCAGGATAAGAAGATCGTTGGATGGAGATGTAAGATCTGTAATTATGTATATGAAGGCAGTGAACTTCCGGCAGATTATATCTGTCCAATCTGCGGACATGATGTCAGCGATTTTGAACCGATTTTTGAAAATTAGTGGTAATGATTCATTGATCTTGTCGTGTAGTGAATGGATGCAAGGTCAGGAATAATTATAAAACAAAGATGAAAAGAAAAGGAGATATGGAATTATGAAATATGTATGTGATTTATGTGGATGGGAATATGATGAAGAGCAGGGATACCCGGAAGGCGGTATCGCACCTGGAACAAAGTGGGAAGATGTACCGGAAGATTTTGAATGTCCTCTGTGTTCCGCAGGAAAGGATCAGTTCTCTGAGGAGTAGGGGAAGCATCGCGTAATCGGATAGTGGTACAGGTAACTTATAAGAAAAGTCCTTTCTCAGATCAAATAGTAGATCATGAGAGAGGACTTTTTATCAATTAACTGACGAACTTTTCTATATATTTATAGTCCCAGTTCTTTTAATAACTTTGCCTGATATGCAGCATCAGATACTGCATTTTTTCAAATCTTCAGTTCTTTCCTGTTCTAATAAATACTTGGTTAATTTATTGATTCTTGTTTCACCCTCAGTGCGTCCACGATTTTTCGCCAACGCGTTCGCCTTCTGCATATGCTTCTTGTCGTTCAATCTTCTTTCACTTTCCATTTGCATGTATTTAATCTCCATTTCTTTGCTGGATTTAAGCTTGGTGATACGTTCATGCATCTGATGAATCCGTTTACTTTCACACATTTTTTGCCACAGTATCTGTTGAATTTTTCCATATACTCCAAAAGTTCGATTAACTCTGGATTGACGAATTCTGGATGTTTTCCATGACTGTTCAGAAAAATTCTGGTTGCGCCATCCTCTAGTTCTAACTCTGAAATTTCTTCACATTTCATTCGAAACGTGTACTGATATAATTCATAACCGAATAAATCAAATGGCATAATCATTATGATGATAACGGTATTTAATGCGTTAAAGTCAATACTTCCAGGTGGTAGTAAATTGGAATCGATGAGTCCTTGATATAATCTACTTCTCTTAGGCAGGCTTTTTGGTATTCTGCTTTTTGAGGTTCTGTGTCATATACAACATCATCTTCATCAATTGCATAAACATCGAGTCTTATCTGGCGATTTTCTTTAGAATTTCTGAACTCTTTTTCTGTTTGTGGCGGGTACTTTTAGATGTGTGTCCTGTCCAAGGACAATATCAAGAAGTGTCTTCATATTATCCTTGTCTTCCATTGCCTCATCAAATAAGAACTTATCCATTAGGTTTAAATCTTTGAGTGTTCTTTTGTCTTTTGTCACTATAGCTTCTCCTTTCCTTTACAGATAAACTTCTTGTTTGCAAGAAAATGCTATAGCTTCTATTCTAAGATTAACATATACTTTCAGCAGATTCCAGTGTATAAAGAGGATTTTTTCATTTTCTCAAACAGTATTTATCCGTTTACGTATCATCACTTTTGGGAATTACTGCCGATCTATCATGGCTCCGAAAAATAGATGAATGAATTTAGATACTTTGTACAGATGATTAGATGTATCATCTGTGTGCAGCTAGCATAACATAAGCAAAAGATAAACTCAAGAAATATTTTGTGATAACTAAAGGAGGCATCATGTATCAATAATACATAGTG
>ENA-OQES01000157-OQES01000157.1-human-gut-metagenome-genome-assembly--contig:-NODE-157-length-28410-cov-4.575187_pt1 | contig 28410 bp, 29 predicted proteins | sample MGYA00242798_ERZ504641 | MGnify/ENA primary metagenome ERZ504641 (study PRJEB26092, sample SAMD00036327) | human gut metagenome | host: Homo sapiens | study: EMG produced TPA metagenomics assembly of...
CCTGCATATATCAAAAAAAGACCGTGAAACCGCCATGCACGCACATTTGGCATACATAGCCGATTCCACGGTCTCTTGTTTTATCTCTTATGCTTCAATTTTCTGATTCTTACCACTCGAATTTCTTCTCGAAATAAGCATCCAGATCTTCAATCTTGATTCTTTCCTGTTCCATGGTATCTCTGTCACGGACAGTTACTGCTCCGTCTTCTTCAGAATCGAAATCGTATGTTACACAGAATGGTGTTCCGATCTCATCCTGACGACGGTAACGTTTTCCGATATTTGCCACGGTCATCATATTCGCAGTTGTATTTCTTGCTTAACTGTGCAAATACTTTCTCTGCGCCTTCATTCAGCTTCTTAGAAAGCGGAAGCACACCGATCTTAACCGGTGCCAGTGCCGGATGGAAGTGAAGAACTGTACGTGTATCAGGCTTCTCCTCTGTTCCGATCTCTTCTTCATCATAAGCACTGCAAAGGAATGCAAGTACCATACGGTCTGCACCGAGTGACGGCTCGATAACGTATGGGATGTATTTTTCCTTTGTCTCATCATCAAAGTATGTCAGATCCTGTCCGGATACATTCTGATGCTGTGTTAAGTCGTAATCTGTACGGTCAGCGATTCCCCACAGTTCTCCCCATCCGAACGGGAATAAGAACTCAACGTCTGTTGTTGCTTTACTGTAGAAAGAAAGTTCTTCTTTATCGTGATCACGGTAACGTACCTCATCTTCTTTCAAACCTAATGAAGACAGCCAGTTCAGACAGAACTTCTTCCAGTAGTCAAACCACTCAAGGTCTGTATCCGGTTTGCAGAAGAATTCCAGTTCCATCTGTTCGAACTCTCTGGTACGGAATGTAAAGTTACCAGGTGTGATCTCGTTACGGAATGATTTACCGATCTGTCCGATACCAAATGGCAGTTTCTTTCTGGATGTACGCTGTACATTCTTGAAGTTAACAAAGATTCCCTGTGCTGTCTCCGGACGAAGATATACCGTATTCTTCGCATCCTCTGTTACTCCCTGGAATGTCTTGAACATCAGGTTGAACTGACGGATATCTGTAAAATCATGCTTTCCGCATGTCGGGCATGGAATCTGCTTCTCGTCAATGAAGTTCTTCATCTGTTCCTGTGTCCATGCATCTACTGCACCATCCAGTTCGATGTTGTTCTCTGCGCAGTAATCTTCGATAACTTTATCTGCACGGAAACGCTCATGACACTGTTTACAGTCCATCAGAGGATCGCTGAATCCTCCAAGATGTCCGCTGGCGATCCATGTCTGTGGATTCATAAGGATCGCACAATCTACTCCTACGTTGTATGGAGATTCCTGGATGAATTTCTTCCACCATGCTCTTTTTACGTTATTTTTCAGTTCTACTCCGAGATTACCATAATCCCATGTATTTGCAAGCCCGCCATAGATCTCAGATCCCGGATATACAAATCCTCTTGCTTTCGCCAATGAAACGATCTTATCCATAGTCTTTTCTGCCATTTTTTTATCCTCACCTTCTAAAAATTATTCATAATTGTAATTAATTATAGCGTCTGACTTCTTTGTTTTCAAGCCTTATCGCACAATTGTTTCCAATATCTCCAATGATTTGAAGCGTTTTCCCAGATATTCATCCAGATATGCTTTTGTAAGTTTCTTCAGTTCTTTCAGCACATCTTCTTTTACCACGAAAGTATATAGTTTCTCAACCGGAGAACACACGATGTACTGCAGTGTATATAATGTCGACGGAAGCAGCCGGATTCCCTCGGAAATATGTCCGGCACACTGCGTGCATATCACACCACCCCGCCGTATACTGAACACTTTTTCCCGCTCTCTGTCCCCGCACATAATACATTCCATCACCTGCGGTCCTTCCCCGTTCACGGTAATTGTCTTCAACTCATAGATGCATCGTATCAGTTCATTCGGAATATGTACATTCGTCAACGCTCGCAGCGTCTGATACAGAAGTTTCAGCATCTCTGTCTCATCATTCGCCTCTCTTGCATAATATCCCGCCAGATCCATAAAATAGAATCCATAATACGCACCTTCTACATCTGTACGCAGTTCCTGGAAATAATTGGAAATAGAGGCCGACACCAGTGTGTAGGATGTCCGCCCCTCATACACAGTAAACTCTCCAAAAGAAAAAGGGCTCGTCACTCCCATCAGTGCGCTGTTCGGTCTTCTTGCACCGCGTGCGAATGCCGAGATCTTCCCTCTTTCCCTGGTCAGTATTACCACTCGTCTGTCATATTCACCTATCGGTGCTGCTGTCAGTATCATGCCAGTCAGTGTAATCTGATTTACCAATTGTATCTCCTTCTTTGTATCTGTTCATCGTCTCCTCACAGATACGCATTCCCTTATAATACAGATAATCTTCTATCTTTCCCGTTGTGACGAATCTGTCCCAGTACTCTTCCATATGATCACCTCATCCTTTGCCAGGGCATAATTTTTTCTAATGCTCCAAGATTAGGTTCTCCCATGGATACTGCTTTTTATTCGTCCTCGCGGTATCCAAAATTTTTCATCAGGAATTCACTGTCTCTCCAGTCTTTCTTTACTTTGACCCAGAGCTTGAGATTGACCTGCTGATCCAGCATTTTCTCGATCTCATAACGTGCAGTACTTCCGATCTTTTTCAACATACTTGCCTTTTTTACCAATAATTATCCCCTTGTGTGAATCGCGCTCACAGATAATTGTTGCATCGATGTGCATCACTTTATTTCTGACTTTCATACTGTCAATGGCAACTGCGATACCGTGCGGAATCTCTTCCTGCAAGCAGTGCAGTGCGTTTTTCACGGATCAATTCGGCCACAATCTGACGCTCCGGCTGATCTGTAATGGTATCTTCATCATAGAACTGTGGTCCGTACGGAAGGTATTTCATGATCACTTTTACAAGCTCATCGGTATTGTCACCGTTTCTCGCAGATACCGGAACGATTTCTGCAAAGTCATAGACATCTTTGTACGCAGCGATGGCCGGAAGAACATCTTCCTTCTTTACACTGTCTATCTTATTGATGACCAGTACAACCGGTGTCGTTACTTTCTTAAGCTGGCTGATGATATGCTGTTCACCTGCTCCGATAAATGTTGTCGGCTCTACCAGCCAGAGCACCACGTCAACTTCATTCAATGTACGTTCTGCCACATTGACCATATACTCCCCAAGCTTGTTCTTTGCTTTATGGATTCCCGGTGTATCCACGAACACAATCTGACCGTCATCTGTTGTAAGTACGGTCTGGATACGGTTACGTGTCGTCTGTGGCTTATTCGATGTAATCGCGATCTTCTGTCCGATCAGCTGGTTCATCAGAGTTGACTTTTCCAACGTTTGGACGACCGATCAATGTTACGAATCCTGATTTATAATCCCTTTTTCATATTTTCTCCTGTTCATTTTATCTGTTGAAGACAACTAAAATGTCGTCACAGTTTTTAAACATATCATTTTGCTTCTTCTATCTTCTCTTCGCTTCCGATCACACAGACCTGTTCGGCTTTCATCACTGCCTCTACGACATCCGCCAGTTTCCGGATATCTTCCTGTCCTGCCTCAAGGATCTGCAGACGCTCTTTCTTGATTGTCTCTGCACTGACTTTATTCATGTACAGATTGAACGAACGGTCTCCTTTTGCAGACGGTGTCATCGGCTGGTCAATATTACTCATAGTTCCAATAATATATTTATTCATATCACGGTCACTGACAGTAAAGTTTCTCAGATAATCTGCGATGCCTTCATAGACTTCCATTGTTCTTTCCAGGTTCGGATCACGGTAAGATACAAAAATATCCTTCTCCGGTACGGCTGAATCCGCTCATGCAACCATAAGCGCCGCCTTTGACACGGATATTCTGCCACAGGTAATCATAGCTTAAGATCACCTTTAAGATCTGCAATGCACCCGTATAATCTGCCCCGTTATCAATAAAGTTGCCGACTCTTGCCACATACTGAACTTTGGAAGCAGTCTTGAATCCTTCATTCTTCATCTCACAGTGCAGTACGCATCTGGTATCTTCCACCGGATCTTCGAACATTGCTTTCTTCAGACCTTCTACCAGCTCTTCCATGCCGTTCAGGCCCTCTTTTGCAGCCGTGTAACTGATCATCATATTGTCTGCACGGAACAGCTTATGAGCCAGCATCTGAAGCTTCTGTACCAATACGTCTTTTTCTTCTTCAAAATGTTCCTCGATATAAGCGATCTTATCATAGAACTCGATACCGCTTGTCATGTCTTTTAACTTAGATGACGGAGATGCATAAGACATCGCACGAAGCACTGCTGTTGTATGTCCGGATGACTGGAATTTCATAAGAAGTCTTGACTTCTGCATCGCAAGAATCTCTCTGATTCTCTTGGTATCTCCCAGTTTCGAACGTGTCAGGATCTCCTCCATCATCCGGAATACGACTGGCAGCTTCTGATATAATGCCTTTCCTTTGATTTCAAATGTTGCTTTGAATTCTTTTTCCGGCACTTTGGAAATGTCTGTATACAGTTCCAGTGATGTTCCGATACCGCCGGTATGCACGTTGATCTCATTAAAGAGTTCTCCGTACTTATAATTCTCGGTATCAATGACTCCAAGTACTCCCTGCAGGATTCCGACATACGGAAGATCTGCTTCTTCCACACCTGACATATCGAATAACACATCCACGTATCCGATGCCATTTGTCTCAATCTCATGGTAAACTACCGGTACATCTGCGATTCTTTTTTTCTTCATTGATGATCGGCTCAATCTCTTTTGAAATATCTTCTCTTGAAAGAACCGGGATCTTCTCAAGATTTTCTACTGCATCCGGTGCTGACTGATATGCCTCTAATGCATTGGAACGCTCTACCAGTTCTTTTCTTTCTTCTTCTGTAAGACTTTCTTTGTATGCCTGTAACTTCTCCTGAAGTTCTTTGTCCATTCTTGCAGTACGTCCTTTTTCCGGCTTGATCAGCACAATCGCACCGTGCGTATTCTCTAACAGATATTTGCGGATCAGTTCTTCATAATATCCTGTTCCGACCTGTGCCTTTAAGAACTCGAATGTATCCAGCGCTTCGATATGGATAAATGGTTTTTCGTCATCGTATAACCAGCTGTCCATAATCTGCAGTCCGTACATCAGTCCCTTCGGATAACCTCCGAAATCTGCCTCTCTGTAACGGAACTCATTATAATTGATTCCGGCTTCGAGAGCTTTCTTATCCATTCCATTTTCAACAATATCTTTTAATGTATCCTCGATTACTTTCACAAATGCTTCTTTCTGTTCTACATTCGCATTCTTCGCAATGACAGAAAAGATCGGCTGGTAAATTCCGTTGTCATACGATCCCATAATGTCTTTTCCGATCCCAGCATCCGTAAGTGCTCTCTTAAGCGGTGCTCCCGGTGCAGATAACAATGCATAATCCAATACTTCAAATGCCAGATACAGCTTCTCATCCAGACTTGTTCCAATGACTTTATTGTAAGAAATGTAAGTATTATCCTCTTCTGATTCATCGCTTGCTATGGAATATGGCATCTCCTTTTTCGATTACTTTATCAAATGGTTCCTGATAGCGGATCTTGGAATCTACCGGCGCATAGTCGAATTTGCTCAGATATTCCTGATCCAGCCAGTTTAATTTTTCTTCCATGTCCATATTTCCATACAGGTAAATGTAACTGTTTGACGGATGATAATATCTTCTGTGGAAATCCAGGAACTGCTCATACGTAAGTTCCGGAATCACTTCCGGATCCCCGCCAGATTCGTTCGCATATGAGGTATCCGGGAACAGTGTATTCAATACCACTCTGTCCAGCACACCTTCCGGTGAAGAGAATGCTCCCTTCATCTCATTATATACAACACCGTTGTAAGCCAGATCATCTTCCAGAGAATCCATCTTGTAGCTCCAGCCTTCCTGACGGAAGATCTCTTCATGCTGATAAATATTCGGATAGAATACCGCATCCATATATACATGCATCAGATTCTGGAAATCCTTATCATTACAGCTTGCTACCGGGTAAACCGTCTTATCCGGATAAGTCATTGCATTTAAAAATGTATTCAGTGAACCCTTTACCAGTTCTACGAACGGATCCTTCGCCGGGAAATTCTTAGATCCACACAGTACGGAATGTTCCATGATATGTGGTACTCCGGTACTGTCTGACGGCGGTGTACGGAATCCGATATTGAATACCTTGTTGTCATCATCATTTTCTATCAGTAAGATCCTTGCCCCGCTCTTCTTATGCTTTAACAGCATTCCGTGGGATTTGATCCCTTTTAAATCTTCTTCCTTTACTAATTCGTAAGCACTTAAGTCTTTTACACTCATGAATTTCTATGTTCTCCTTTCGTCTGCAATCTTCCATTTCCCCAAAGCAGAAGATTCTTCTGCCCCGCAATATATCTACTGGAATAATTGCCACTCATGCAAGATATTATAACACCTTTCTTATTATTCTGCACCTATCAAAAAAAGACTCCAAAGCAACTTTTGCGCCACATACTTTTATGCAAGGCAAAGAGTCTTTGAAGTCTCTGCTAATTTTAATTTTTTTAACAAATCATTTATGAATGGCTTTCTGTTCTCTTCTTCATGAACAGTAAAGCTGCTACCAGAAGTACCATACCGATTGGAAGACAGATCAATGCATTCTGAACAAATCCGGCAATTACATAAGTAATGCAGGAAACAACTGCAACGGTTGCCGCATACGGTAACTGTGTCGTTACATGGTTGACATGATTACACTGCGCTCCTGCGGATGCCATGATCGTTGTATCCGAAATAGGCGAACAATGATCTCCACATACAGCTCCCGCCATACAAGCTGAGATAGAGATGATCATCATAGTCTCGTTCGTTCCCTGGAATACCGCTACTACGATCGGGATCAGGATTCCGAATGTTCCCCATGATGTTCCAGTTGCAAATGCAAGGAAGCATCCTACGAGGAAGATAATTGCAGGCAGGAAGTTTAATAATCCTCCAGCTGCGGACTGCATAACATTAGCCACATACTCTGCTGCGCCAAGACTGTCTGTCATTGCTTTTAATGTCCATGCAAATGTCAGGATCAGGATTGCAGGTACCATAGCCTTGAATCCTTCCGGAACACATTCCATAGATTCACGGAACTTAAGTACTTTTCTAAGTGCATAGAATACAACCGTAACAACCAATGCGAAGAAACTTCCAAGCATCAGACCTACCGATGCATCACTTGCCGAAAATGCTTTAACAAAGCCTGTTCCACTAAAGAAGCCTCCTGTATAAAGCATACCGCAGATACAGAAAATGATCAGGACCACTATCGGGAATACCAGATCGATCACTTTTCCCTTTTCTTCTACGATCTCATTCTCAGCATTTGCATATGGCCTGTCCGGTGTAGTATAGATATCACCCTTTACAGCATTATCTTCATGTAATTTCATCGGGCCATAATCAATCTTAAGCACTACGATCAAAACCATTGCAAGAATTGTGAGTAAAGCATAATAGTTATACGGAATCGCACGCATAAAATAGAAAATCCATCTTCACCTTTTACAAATCCTGTTACAGCCGCTGCCCATGATGAGATTGGAGCGATGATACATACCGGTGCCGCTGTCGCATCGATCAGATACGCCAGTTTCGCACGTGATACATTGTGCTTATCTGTGATCGGACGCATAACACTTCCAACTGTCAGGCAGTTAAAATAATCATCAATAAAGATCAGGATTCCAAGCACGATCGTTGCAAGCTGTGCCCCAACTCTTGTCTTGATGTGAATACTAGCCCAACGCCCAAATGCTGCCGAACCTCCTGCATTATTCATCATGCAGACCATAATTCCAAGAATAACCAGGAATACCAGGATTCCCATATTATAGCTATCTGTCAGTACTCCTACGATTCCATCTTCAAATATATGCAATACTGCCTTTTCAAAATGGAAATTAGACCAGAAGATTCCTCCGATCGCAATTCCGACAAACAAGGAACTATACACTTCTTTCGTGATCAGTGCAAGACCAATTGCCACAATTGGGGGTTACCAGTGCCCAGAATGATGAATACATCTTTGGTACATACTCTTTTCCTCCATCTGCCGCAAATACGGTAATTGCACCGCATGCAAAGATCATGAGGCAGGTGAGTACGGCAAAGAGTAATTTTTTTGCTTTTTCTCATAACTCTCTCCTTCGTTTTTTTACCAAAAAAATTACCATGAACAATTTCCTCTGCGTGGATTGCTCATGGCATATATCATCTTATAAGCAGGACATCCGTATTTTCAGATCATTCAACACTTCATTTATGTCCTCTATATAACTCTAAATACAAATTACATAATTAAACTCTTATATCTTCTATATACTCCGATAGCGCTCCACTTACTGAAGTGACAGTCCGCAGCATATTCTGCTGCGTCCCAGGAAGTATATCTCGAATATAATAAGGGATGATATCTTCCTTCGGCAGTTTTCCCTTTCAGGCAGAAATGATTTCCCTTTATCTGTTGTTCTGCCTTACTGATGAAACCTGCGCCTCTATCTAGTCTCATTATTCATATAATAATATTTTTATCATCTTTGATCTATTTTGTCAATACAATATGACAAATGCATGGCAACGCAAAACTCCCGCAGATCCTTTCGAATCTGCGGGAGTCATGATTTATACTATTCTATTGCTAATCAGATATGATTACTCCTCTACTTTGTAAAGGTCTGTCAGTTTTGACAGGTAATCGTATCTTTCCATAGCCTCTGCCTCATTCTTAGCGAAGAGTCTTGCAGCCTTTTCCGGATTAGCTCTCTTAAGAGCATTGTAACGAACTTCTCCGTCAAGGAATGCCTGGTAATCTTCTTCCTTAGGCTGTTTGCTGTCAAGAGTGAACTTGCTTCCCTTTTCAGCTGCAGGATTGAATCTGAAGTTGTTCCAGTATCCGCATTCTACTGCTAACTGTTCCTCTGTCTGAGCTTTGCTCATACCCTTCTTGATACCATGGTTGATACATGGAGCGTATGCGATGATCAGAGATGGTCCCGGATAAGCCTCAGCCTCTGCAATAGCTTTTACAGTCTGGTTGAAGTCTCCACCCATAGCGATCTGTGCAACGTATACATATCCATAGCTCATAGCCATGCTTGCAAGGTCTTTCTTCTTCGTCTCTTTTCCGCCTGCTGCGAACTGAGCTGTAGCACCAGTCTTAGTAGCCTTAGAAGACTGTCCACCTGTGTTAGAGTAAACTTCTGTATCGAATACCATGATGTTGATGTCTTCACCACTTGCTAATACGTGGTCAACTCCACCGAATCCGATATCGTAAGCCCATCCGTCACCACCGAAGATCCACTGAGATTTCTTAGCGAGGAAGTCTTTGTTCTTAACGATGTCTTTGCATGTATCGCAGTCACATCCGTCTAATGCTGCAACTAATTTATCTGTAGCATCTCCGTTTGTAATACCACATGCGAATGTATCGAGGTATTCCTGGCAAGCTGCCTTAACCTCTGCTGAAGCCTGCTCTGATGCTGCAACAGTTTCAACTTCTTCTTTCAGTCTCTTTCTGATTGCTTTCTGAGCAAGTAACATACCATATCCAAACTCTGCGTTGTCTTCGAACAGTGAGTTAGACCATGCAGGTCCCTGTCCCTTAGAGTTTATTGTGTATGGTGTAGACGGTGAAGAGTTACCCCAGATTGATGAACATCCTGTTGCATTAGCGATGTACATTCTGTCACCAAATAACTGTGTGATCAGTTTTGCATAAGGTGTTTCTCCACAACCTGCACAAGCTCCTGAGAACTCAAGTAATGGCTGTTTGAACTGGCTTCCCTTAACTGTCTCTGGTTTGAATTTAGCAACAACTTCTGGTTTAACCTCGATCTCACGTCCGAAATCAAAGATATCCTGCTCTGCTGCATTTTCTTCCATGTTTGCCATAACAAGAGCTTTTTCACCCTTCTTACCTGGGCAAACGTTTACACAAGATCCACATCCTGTACAGTCATAAGCTGATACAGTCATAGTGAATTTCATTCCTGGCATACCGATCATATCGATAGCTTTTGTTCCTTCTGGAGCTTTTGCAAGCTCGTCCTCTGTAAGTGCTACCGGACGGATAACTGCATGTGGGCAAACGTATGCACAACGGTTACACTGGATACAGTTTTCTGACTGCCATACAGGGATATCTACTGCGATACCACGTTTCTCATATGCTGCACTACCTGATGGTGTAGATCCATCTGCATAGTCAGTAAATGTAGATACTGGCAGAGTATTTCCTTCCTGAGCATTAACCTTAGACTGGATGTTCTTAACGAATGCTACAACATCGTCTTTTCCACCCTTAACTTCTGGTGTGAATAATCCTTCGTCTTCACAAGATTTCCAAGATTCCGGAACTTCGATCTCAACTACCTGTTTAGCACCAGCATCGATAGCATCGTAGTTCATCTGTACGATCTTGTCACCTTTTCTTCCGTAAGTAGCTTTTGCAGCTTTCTTCATCAGATCGATTGCTTCTTCTTCCGGAATGATAGATGCCAGTTTGAAGAATGCTGACTGAAGGACTGTATTGATACGTCCGCCAAGTCCGATCTCTTTACCGATCTTGATACCATCAATTGTGTAGAACTTGATGTTGTGATCAGCGATGAATGCTTTTACCTGTCCTGGTAAATGTTTCTCAAGACCTTCCATGTCCCAAGAGCAGTTCAGAAGGAATGTTCCTCCGTCAACTAATTCCTGAACCATGTTGTATTTGTTTACATAAGATGGGTTGTGACATGCTACAAAGTTAGCCTTGTGAATCAGGTAAGTAGATTTGATTGGCTTCTTACCGAAACGCAGGTGAGACATTGTAACACCACCGGACTTCTTAGAGTCATAGTCGAAGTAAGCCTGTGCATACATGTCAGTATTGTCACCGATGATCTTGATAGAGTTCTTGTTAGCTCCTACAGTACCGTCAGCTCCAAGTCCCCAGAACTTACAGTTGATTGTTCCTTCTGGTGTTGTAACCAGTGGTGCACCAACTTCAAGTGAAAGATTTGTAACATCATCGTTGATACCGATTGTGAATCTTTCTTTGTCTGCGTTGTTGAATACTGCAACGATCTGTGCAGGTGTTGTATCTTTAGATCCTAATCCGTAACGTCCGCCGTTAACCGGTACTGCGTCGAACTTAGATCCCTTTAATGCAGAAACAACATCCAGGTATAATGGCTCTCCCTGAGCTCCTGGTTCTTTTGTTCTGTCAAGTACATTGATGTATTTTACTGTGTCAGGAATTGCATCAATTAATGCCTGTGCACAGAATGGTCTGTAAAGACGAACTTTAACAACACCAACTTTTTCCCCAGCTGCTGTTAAGTAGTCGATTGTCTCTTCGATTGTGTCACATACAGAACCCATGCGATGATAACTTTCTCTGCATCTGCTGCCTCCGTAGTAGTTGAAAGAGTTTTGTAGTCCGTTCCGACTTCTCGTTAACTTTATCCATGTATTCCTGTACGATTGCCGGCATAGCATCGTAGTATGGGTTACATGCTTCTCTTGCCTGGAAGAAGATATCCGGGTTCTGAGCTGAACCTCTCTGGCATGGGTGATTTGGATTCAGTGCATGATTTCTGAATGCATCGATTGCGTCCATATCTACCAGATCTTTCAGATCTTCATAATCCCATGTCTCGATTTTCTGAATCTCGTGTGATGTACGGAATCCATCGAAGAAGTTGATGAATGGAAGGTTTTCCTTTTAATGCTGCACAGTGTGCAACTGGTGTTAAGTCCATAACTTCCTGTACGCTGGATTCGCAAAGCATTGCTGCACCAGTCTGACGACAGGCGTAAACATCAGAGTGATCTCCGAAGATATTCAGTGCGTGGCTTGCAAGCGCACGAGCGGATACGTTAAATACTCCAGGAAGCTGTTCTCCTGCTACTTTATATAAGTTAGGAATCATTAACAGAAGTCCCTGTGATGCTGTAAATGTTGTTGTCAGAGCACCAGCAGAAAGAGATCCGTGTACTGCTCCTGCAGCACCAGCTTCTGACTGCATCTCTGTTACCTGAACAGTCTGTCCAAATATGTTCTTTCTTCCTTCTGTAGCCCATTCATCTACATGTTCCGGCATAACTGATGATGGTGTAATAGGGTAAATTGCTGCAACTTCTGTATATGCATATGAAGCATGAGCTGCGGCCTGGTTACCATCCATGGTCTTCATTTTTCTTGCCATTTTCGTTGTTCCTCCTTGATAATAGTACAAATCATATATTGACGTGTATGGTTTTATTATATCTCCTGTCTATGGAAAAGTCTAGTTATTCTCTTGGTTATTTTGTTCATTTTTAGGTACAAATGCGGATTCTTGTAGCATTTTGTCGGGCATATTTGCCCATAAAACCGAGAATAAATCCCAAATTCATTTGGAAAGAATATGCTTAATAAGCACATACATCACAATCGCAAATGCAAATAAATACCCAATCGCACCAATTGCCGGGATTCCGCAGATCTTCGGGCTCATATTGGTAGTGCAGATAATGCTTGAACTGATCAGCAATGCCATCACCCACAATCCCATTACCACATTCCGCACCAGACGCCTCAGTAACTGTGCCAGATCGTTGGATGCATGCAGATCCAGGTTAACTCTTGTCTGACCTTTCATCAGACCATGTAGTGCATCCGCCGCAAGTCCCGGGACTTCTACTGCTTTATGCATCGAACGGTAAAGATTCTTTCCTGCATGTTTTAATTCTTTTTTCCAATCCAGATCTTTCCACATACTCTCTGAAATATGTCTGGATGCGATCTCGATCATATTGATCTGTGGAGCAATGTCTGCAAGCACGCCTTCCATGTTAGTCAATCCTCTTGCCAGCATCGTCAGACCATGCGGCATACGGATCTTATTTTCCTTCATCACTTCCATAAGATCCATCATCACTTCTGCAACATCGATCTCTCCCATATCTAAGGACCCATACTTCGACATCAGTTCACTGATATCTTCATACAATACGCTCTGATCTGGTTTCTCTTTAAATTCACCCAGTGCCATGACTGCTTCCTGGATCATGCCGATATCATTTTCTGCAATGCCGCGGATTGCTTTTCCGATCAGTTCTTTATCCCGTTCGGTCAGTCTTCCCATCATTCCCATATCGATCCATACAATCTTGCCATCCTGGATCTTTACATTTCCCGGGTGGGGATCTGCATGGAAGAAACCGTCTTCCATCACCTGTTTGATATAATTATCGATCAGCTTGATCCCGATCTCTTCCAGATCGTATCCGCCTGCCAGAAGTTTCTCTTTATCATCGATTGCAGGCCCTTCGATGTATTCCATGACCAGCACATGCATGGTTGTATATTCCTGATATAGTTTCGGTGTTCTTACATATACGACATCCGCATTCCGTCTGGCAAACTCTTCCATATTCGATGCTTCGGTGAGAAAATTCATCTCTTCCCGTGTCACATTCCAAAGTTCATCCAGTACCTGGTCGAAGTCAGCCATTCCTTTCAGACTGATCGGCGGCATCAGCTTTACTGCCTTCCGAAGGAGTCCGATATCTCTTGCCATAATTTCATAAATGCCTGTTCGCTGAACCTTGATAACAACCTGTTCACCGCTGAGCAGTTCTGCTCTGTGGACCTGTGCAATGGATGCTGATCCCAGTGGTGTATCGGAAATAAATGCAAATATTTCATTCCACGGACAACCATATGCCTGTTCGATCACTTCTTTTACTTCCGGAAATTCCATCGGAGTTACTTCTGAACGCAGACACATCAGTTCATCACAATATCTTTTCGGTAAAATGTCTGAATGCAGTGACATAATCTGACCGATTTTAATATAAGTAGGCCCCAGATCCTCCAGTATCATCCGGAGTTTCTGAGGCGTAATTCCCCTAGTGATTCCATATTTATGAAGTACGGATGTAATCTCCTTTAACCTGGTACGGTATTCTTTGGATTCTCCCTTACTCATGAACCTGTTCCTCTTTAAATATCTTCGTTCTCAGCTGTCTCTTCTTCCGCTGCTTTCTCTGCCGCATCTTCGCATACGGATTCGTCTGTCACATCTTCTACCGTCTCTGCTGCTTCAAATTCTTCCTGTTTTTTGCTCCATCTCATCAATTCTCTGTTTCAACAATGCCATCTGTTCCGGAGTCATCTTATCCAAAAGCTCATCCAGTTCTTCCGGTGAAGATGTTTTTCACTTTTACATTCACTTTTTCTTTTACTGTCGACTTGATGTTATGCTTAAGTTCTTCATTCAGTGCTTTGCCCTGTTCAACAGTCAGCTCACCCTTTTTCACCATCTCATCCAGAAGTTCTTTTGATTTCTCTCCTGTGACTGCAACTGCTCCGATTCCTGCAAGTAATACTTTCTTTAATCCGCTTCCTAATTTTTCCATAGGTCGTTCTCCTTTCGATGTCTATATAGACAGGCTTTCCAAAATGCTTTGGAATAAATATGATCATCCCTGCAATTGCTGCCATGATTGCCGCGATCAATACTGCTCCGGCCGCCGCATCTTTGGCAAGCTTTGCAAGCGGCTTTCTCTCTTCCGTGACCAGATCAACCACTGCTTCTACCGCCGTATTCACCATTTCCAATGCCATGACAAGACCAAACAATGTCAGGCAGATACACCACTCTACCGGTGTAATATGAAATACGAATCCTGCGATCACCACACAAACCATTGCCACACAATGAATCTTCATATTCCGTTCCTTCGTTACCACTGCAAATATTCCGGCAAATGCATAACCGAAGTCTTTTATACAATGGATTCTTTTCATTTTGTTTCTTCACTTTTTGCACCTGTCCTTTGTTTTCTTACATTTTAACACATTTTGCACAAATTTACACAAACATGTATGTATTTTGCTTTTATTTTAGAAATAATACGGACTTTTAAAGAAAAGTATGACCATTTTATAAATTCTGCATCCAGCATAATTTTTTCTATCAAAATAAGAGGACCAAAATAAATACAGGGATTCTGCTTCTTATACCAAAATCCCTGTATTTTATCACCATATGCTCTACAGAACTTATATTCTATTATACATTCTCTACATTCATTCCTTTGAGAATTCTCTGATTCTTCTCTTCCACATTCAGCTTTTCCGTAAATGCTTTCGTTTCTTTTACTATGACTTTGCTGAGTACAAGCAAGGCTATCAGATTCGGGATTGCCATCAATGCATTGAAGATATCTGCGATATTCCATACTGCCGCAACCGTCATATATGGTCCGATGAATACACATATAATATAAAGCCATCTATACGCTCTTACAGCTTTCATATTCTTATTAAACAGATATTCCAGGCATCGTTCTCCGTAATAATCCCATCCAAGAATTGTAGTAAATGCAAAGAATACCAGACAAATCATCAATGCAAAGGATGCCACAACCGGCGGGAACGGAAGTCCCTTCTGGAAGGCCGCTGTCGTAATTTCCACACCTTCCAGTCCCGTATTCCATGTTCCTGTAATGACAATAGAAAGTCCTGTCATCGTACAGATTACGATCGTATCAATAAATGTACCTGTCATTGACACCAGTCCCTGTCTTGCAGGTTCTTTGGTCTGTGCTGCAGCCGCTGCGATCGGTGCGCTTCCAAGTCCGGATTCATTCGAGAAGATTCCTCTGGCAATACCTTTCTGCATTGCTACGATCATACTTCCCATTGCACCACCGGCCAGTGCGCTTCCGGTAAATGCTGATTTTACAATTGTTACAATAGCTGCCGGAATTGCGGTAATATTTGTCACCATGATAATGACTGCCAATACTACATACAGAACCGCCATGAACGGAACGACGATCTCAGATACTTTTGCAATTCTCTTGATTCCACCTAATACAACCATTCCGACACATACCGTCAGTACCAGACAGGATATTACAGTTGCCCATGAATAATCATTTCCAAATAATGCTACTGTATGTGCCATGTTCGGATCAAAAAAGTTACGGACTGCAGATGAGATACCATTCACCTGTGTAAATGTACCGATTCCGAATAATCCAACCCCTGCTCCAAAGAATGCAAATATCTTTGCAAGCCATCTGAACTTTACACCCATTCCATTCTCAATGTAATAGAATGGTCCGCCAAGTACATGCCCGTCTTCATCGATCGTACGGTATTTTACTGCCAGAAGACCTTCTGAATACTTTGTTGCCATTCCTAAAAATGCTGTCAGGATCATCCAGAATAACGCTCCCGGTCCACCTGCAGAAATTGCAGTTGCCACACCGACGATATTACCGGTACCGATCGTTGCCGATAATGCAGTACAAAGAGCTCCAAAGCTGGTTACTTCTCCGTGTCCATCTTCTTCATTTTTTTCACCATGAATTTTAACGCTTTCCCCAAGATACCTTTACCTGAAGAAGGCCCAAGCGCACAGTCAGAAAAAATTCCTGTGACCAGAATTAAGATGATTAACGGAAGTCCCCATACGACTCCGTCAAACCATGTGATAAAAGTGTCAATACGTCCAAAAATTCCCATAATTCATTCCTCCATCCTTTTGCCTGAGAGATTTGCAGATCTGTTTTCTGCTTACACCTTCGGCGCTTTTCATTTCATTACGAAAAGACTCTCCTGAGTTTTTTATGATAACGTAATCGCATTGCAGCAAATTCGTCAAAGTAATTGTCATTATTTTGAGAATAAATCCTCACCCAAATCGCTTTAGCACGTCTTTGCTTTAGCACGATGTAGTATAGCTTATCATGAATCTTTACATATAGCAAGATATTTTATAATTAAAAATGCAGGCAGCATTTATAAGTTATAATTATAATTCCTGTCTGCATCTGTATTTTTATTCTTTTCCGACTGCCTTTCAGAATCCGAAATCTGCATAATCTTCCGGCAAAAAACGGTGATAGATCATATGACACCCTTCGTCCTTAAAGCAGTAATAGTATTCGTCCTCATTTTCTTCCGGAAATCTTACCCAAAAGTCAAATTCTCCGTTGTGCATATCTCCCACCCTGATATCTTTTGCCTCTTTCTGAAATATCGCAAGGATATCTTCTTTTTTGGATTCCGTGATTCATCATCAGCTCCACCAGCTTTTTGATGAATTCATTTTCTGCCATATGTTCATGTACATAGACACTTCCCTGTTCCGGAATATGCAGGCAGAATCTGTCTTTTTTGTGCGTTACACAGATATCTCCGAGTTTTTTTCTTTACTTCTTCCGGGAACTGTTCCAGACGTGTCTGCATCTCATCCACATCGTCATCCGCCTCAAAGAAATGATTGAGGGAAATCAATGGATAATACAAACGGATCTCTTCTTTTCGAAATCCAGTTTTGCCTGTTCTTCTTTTATAATATCGATCAAATTTTTTTCCAAACGTTTAAATCCCATTTCTGTTCTACGTGCTCCTTTTATTTCTCATATATTCAGCTTTCCTGTTCCATGTCTCTTAATTGACAAGCCCATTTCCAATACATTATACTACATTTATAATATTTACTGTATTTTAACATCAGATTTTTAAGGAGGAAATTTATCATGATCATCAAACATGGACTTGTAGTAGATCCTGCATCTGGTCTGTCCGAGCATATGGATATACTGGTGAAGAACGGAAAAATTGCAAGAATCGCACCTGAAATTTCAGAAGATTCCGAGGAGATTCTAGAAGCCGGAGGACTCGTTGTCGGACCTGGACTCATCGATACACATGTACATTTCCGTGATCCGGGATTTACATATAAAGAAGATATCCATACAGGAGCAAAGGCATCTGCAAAAGGCGGGTTTACTACTGTAATCTGTATGGCGAATACATCCCCTACGGTCGACAATACAGACACCCTAAAAGATAATCTTGCACGTGCTTCCAAAGAAGATATCCGTATCTTCCAGGCTGCTGCAATCTCCCGTTCATTAAAAGGCCGGGACGAAGTAGACATGCTTGCATTAAAAGAAGCCGGGGCATGCGGATTTACCGATGACGGCATCCCTCTTCTGAATGCTGAGTTCTGCTATCAGGCGATGAAAAAATGCCGCAAAGTTAAACGTTCCGATCAGTCTTCACGAAGAAGACCCGGCTTTTATCCGCAACAATGGAATCAATCATGGCAAAGTATCCGATGCACTCGGCATCTACGGTTCTCCATCCATTGCCGAAGAAGCACTGGTGGCAAGAGACTGTCTTCTGGCGCTCCGTTCCGGTGCAGATGTTGTAATCCAGCATATCAGTTCCGGTGTATCGATTGATCTGATCCGTACATACAAAAAAGCTGGGAGCAAAATTACACGCTGAGGCAACACCGCACCACTTCTCCTTAACAGAAGACGCTGTTTTGGAACATGGCACGCTGGCAAAGATGAATCCGCCGCTTCGTACGGAAAATGACCGCCAGCAGATTATTGCAGGACTCGCTGATGGAACTATTGACCTGATTGCTACGGATCATGCCCCACACAGCACAGAAGAAAAATCCAAACCGATCACAGAAGCCCCAAGCGGCATTATCGGTCTCGAGACCTCCCTTGCACTCGGTATCACCAACCTTGTAAAGCCCGGATATCTGACCATGATACAACTTCTGGCAAAAAATGACAGTGAACCCGGCAAAGCTATACCATCTGCCTTACGGAACAATTCAGGAAGGTGCAGATGCAGACTTTGTTATATTTGACCCTGATGAAACATGGATCCCGAAAGAATATGCTTCCAAATCATCAAACTCACCATTTACCGGAGAGGAACTTACCGGTAAGGTGAAATATACGATCTGCGGAGGAAACATCGTATATTCTGATATAAAATAAGCTTGGGATTTAATTTATTAACTGGAGAAACGGCCTCTCAGTCCTTGAAGGAAACAATAGATAAGGCTTCTTGTTCAGGTTCCATACCATAAGAAACACTAAGAGAGTCAGAATCACCTAAAAGCAAAGGAACTACGCTCAAACTCGGCGTTCGCCTCAAACACGTTCGCTTCGTTCCTTTAACGGTGCTTCTGACTCTCTAACTGTTTCTAACGGCATTCCACATTCACAATAATCCTTATCTATTGTTTCCTTCAAGTCGTGACTGGCAGCGAATGTTAATAAATAAAATGCCCGGAAGTGTAACCCGGTGGAGGCCACTACGGTTACGCATTTGCCATTTCATTCGTAAGGCATTTGATACACACGGAATAAAACTTGGAAAGGCGTTCCAGTGAATGTGAAAGAGGCGTTGGTAATTCTTAAGGGGCAAAATTCTGCGTTAGGTTTTCAAAATTTGACTGTCTGAGGCGTATGCCGAGTTTCAAATTTTGAAAGCCTGCTTTTAGCAGAATTTTGCCCCTTTAGAATTGACCCGCCGATGGAACCTGAACAGGAACACCTTTCCAAGCTTTATTCCGGTTCGGGTATCCACAGCCTTCCTGAATTAAATCCCTTCTTCTCTATGCCTTATCTTCCGATATCCTTTCTGCAATCCTTTTACCAGAAGTGTCAGGTATCGCAGTACTGCCTCGGTTGCAATCGAGAATACTACGAATAACATGATACACTTCGTTGACATTCCCGTAATTGCGAATAATTTCGGCAGAAAAATGATACATAAGATACAGCCGGTCAGGCATCCTCCCCAGACTACACCGCGGAAGATATTGACCGGTTTACAGATATTGAACAGGATGATGAATCCTACGATCAGAAGCAACATCGTTGCTGCTGTCGAGATATCTGTAGTATTTACATCAAATGTCTTACCGAATACGACCAGTGCGCCGACCATCAGTACATCGGTCAGGCCTGCCGGCAATGCCTTCAGGAATACATTGGTCAGGAAATGTCCCTGTATTCTTTCTTTATTTGGCTGGAACGCCAGGAAGAATCCAGGTACTCCGATCGTAAACATGCTGATCAGCGATATCTGGGATGGTTCCATCGGATAGGTAATCATCAGCACTACGGAGAATAAGGACAACAGGAAGGAGAAGATATTCTTCACCAGGAACAGACTGGCTGAACGCTGGATGTTATTAACCACCCGTCTTCCTTCCATTACTACCGACGGCATACATGCAAAGTTGGACTCCAGTAATACCACCTGCGAAGCCTGTACTGCCGCGTCACTTCCGGATGCCATGGCTACACTGCAGTCGGCATCTTTCAATGCCAGTACGTCGTTGACACCGTCTCCGGTCATTGCTACTGTCTTGCCCTGGTCTTTAAGAGCGTGTACAAATTTACGTTTCTGATCCGGTGTTACACGTCCGAATACTGTATAATTGGCAACCGCATCTGCAATCTCTGCATCACTGTGAAGAGTCGCTGCATCGACATAACGGTCTGCATTTGCAATTCCGGCTTCTTTTGCCACTTCAGAAACGGTCAGGGGATTATCTCCGGATATAACTTTCACTTCTACACCCTGTTCTGCAAAGTAAGCAAATGTCTCCGGTGCTTCTTTCGGATTGGATTGGCAAGAAGGACATATCCAAGCGGCGTTACCTTGCCGGTCAGTGCTTTTCCGTCCAGTTCTCCGTCATACGTACCGAATACCAGCACACGGTTTCCTTTTCCTGCATACCCTTCAATCTCTTCTTTATATTTATCAAAATCATCTCTCAGCACGAATTCCGGTGCTCCAAGTACATGCACTTCCTCTTCGTATGTGACGCCACTGTATTTGGTTGCGGATGTAAATGGAGTTACAGACTCAGCCATTTTTTCCTGTTCCTTCTTTCAAAATATTCTTTTAACGCCTCCATAGTGATGTTATCACTGCTCATTGCTTTCGCAAAATCACCGAGCAGTTTTCGGAAGTTCCGGCATTTCATCCTTTTTATAATTGGATGTCGGAACCACATCCTTTACACTCATGTTCGTCTCTGTGATCGTTCCGGTCTTATCAACGCAAAGCACATTAACTCTTGCAAGGGTCTCAATACTCTTCATATCGTGAAGTAAAACCTTCTGTTTTGCCAGACGCATTGCACTGACTGCCATTGCCACACTCGCAAGAAGGTATAACCCTTCCGGAATCATACCGATCACAGCTGCCACCATAGAAGTAATACTGCTTCGGAATGGATCTCCGTTAAAGAAGAAGCTCTGCACGAACAGTATAATTCCGATTGGGATCAATGCGATACCGACAAATTTTACCAGTTTGTCAAGTGAACGGATCATTTCTGACTGCTCACCCTTCTGCATTGCTTTTGCTTCCAATGTCAGTTTGGAAATGTAGGAATCCACACCTACTGCATCCAGTCTTGCATGACATTCTCCTGCCACAATAAAACTTCCCGACATCAGATGATCTCCCGGATTCTTGGTAATCTCATCTGATTCTCCTGTCAAAAGAGATTCATTGACCTGTACACTTCCATGTACCACTTCTGCATCAGCACAGACCTGATTTCCTGCTTTAAAGATTACAATATCATCCAGAACCAGATTCTCCGAATTAACCCGTGAAGTCTTTCCGTCTCTGACCACTGTTGCATGTGGTGCATTTAGCATATTTAATTTTTGCCAGTGTCTTTTTAGAACGGATTTCCTGTATGATACCGATCAGTGTATTAAAAATGATGACCGGAAGGAATGTCAGGTTACGGAACGATCCTACAATCGTCAGAAGAATCGCCAGAACCAGAAAAATCAGATTAAAATATGTAAATACATTTTCCTTAATGATCTCTTCCGTTGTCTGCGCCGGAGGATCGACTGATATGTTGCCCCACCCGTCACGCCTGTGTTCTTCTGCCTGCGCCGACGTCAGGCCTTCCTCATAATCCGGCTCGTATCTGGTTGTCGGTGTACGTTCTATTTCATAATCACAGGCTTCTTCCTGCAGTTTTCGTTTTCGCCTGTCGTTTTTTTCCATAGAGTTCCTCCTTATCAGCTGCATTCTACTGTTACATTCTGATTTTGATCTATTATTTGTATTTAGTATACACCAGAATATGCCAATATTGTATTAACACTTTATGAATTCTGTATGTATTTTTCGCTAAAAAGTGCAGTTCACATCTTCATGTAAACTGCATATGCTTCCTCTATATACTCACATTTTCATCCGTACGAAGCAACGCACTTTTCGCAAGCTGATCCGCTTCTTCGTTATAATGATTTCCTGTATGCGCTGCGACTTTGCAGAAAGATATCTTTATCTGCTCTGCTGCTTCCTGCATATGTGCCACATACTTGCTGGTAAGCGGTGTCTTGGCCCGCCACACGCCTGTCACCCATTTTTCCACACCTTCGTAATCATAGCGAATCTCTACTGCCGGATACTCATGCTCTTTCGCCCATTGCACTGCATTCATCGCGCCGAGCATTTCTCCTGCAACGTTCCGGATCTTCACGCCTTCCGGATCACAGCCGCTTCCGGATTTCCTGAATTCTTCTCCAGCCGGTGTCAGGATCACACAGCCAAATGCATATCTTCCGATGCTTTTTTCCAAAGCTTCCGTCCACATAGGCAATCACCATATTTTCCGGCACTTCAACAATTCCTGCTGCTTCTTTTTCTTCATCCTTAGATACATTTGCAGTAGTTGACATTTGCAAGAATGCCATCGCTTCTTCTCTGTCTGTGAAGCCTCTGAACTCTGCTCCGGAGTATCCGGACGTCGCTTTCTGACACTCTGCCCAGGTCTCAAACAATCCTGTCTTATGTCCTTTTCTTACTGCATATATTTTCTTTTTTTGCCATATCTATTATCCCTTTCTGAGAATTTCTAAGAATCTATCTCCATACTTTTCCAGTTTATGCTCTCCGACACCCGATACTTCCAACATCTCATCCCGTGTCGCCGGACGCATTACACACATACCGGCAAGTGTCTTATCTGCAAATACCATATACGGCGGTACCTTTTCTTCCGATGCGATCTCACGTCTGAGTTCCCGTAAGCTTTCGAATAATTCTGCATCTTTTTCTGAAAGTTCCGCTGCCACTGCGCCATTTTTTGCGTCTGTTCCTTTTTTCTCTTTTGATTCAGATTTCTTTTCTGTCTCTTCTTTCGGAAGCTTCATGATCAGCGGTTCTTCCGTTTTCATAAATGCTTTCCCTTCCGGTGTCAGACAGATCACCGGATATTGTTCGCCCTTTTCTTCCACATATTCGCGGAACTGTAATTCTCTTAAGATCTGCCGTAATCTCGGAACTGTCCGCTCACTTAACACTGCATATTCCGGATTCTTATCCAGATTCTTGCCCAGGATCTTCTGACTCTTTCCGCCGTGCACAATATCGATCACCATCGCTGCCCCGTAATTCCAGTCCAGTGCATCCAGACACCGCAGGATTGTATTCGCCTCCAATGTGATATCTACCTCTTCAAACTGTGTCTGGCAGTTCAGACAGTTTCCGCAATAAGAACTGCTCTTTTCTCCAAAATAATTCAAGATATATTGTCTTAAGCATTCCGACGTAAAGCAGTAAAATGTCATCTGTTTCAACCGTTCCAGATCCCGTTCTTTCACAATTTTGCGCGTCTCTTCATCCAGTTCGCTGTTCTCTTCTCCATTTTCAATAAAGAGACGGTTCGTTCTTACGTCTCTCGGCTCGTAATACAGGATACATTCCGACGGCTCCCCGTCTCTTCCTGCACGTCCGGCCTCCTGATAATAGCTTTCCATATTTTTCGGCATATTATAATGAATGACAAAGCGTACATCCGGCTTATCGATTCCCATTCCGAATGCATTCGTCGCCACCATGATCTGACGCTTTCCATATATGAAGTTCTCCTGATTTTCCTTCCGTTCTTCATCCGATAATCCGGCATGATATCTGGTTACGGAGAACCCTTCATTTCTCAGATCGTAACAGACCTGCTCCACGCTTTTTCTTGTCAGACAGTAAATGATTCCACTGTCACCGGATGTATCACATCCTTTTTCCTTCAGATAACTAACTAATTCCTTATACTTATCCACAGGTTTCTTCACTGCGAAGAAAAGATTTCCACGATCGAACCCGGTTGTTTCCACATACGGGTTCTGAAGCTTTAAGATATCAAGGATGTCTTCTCTTACCTCTGCTGTTGCCGTCGCCGTGTATGCACCGACCACCGGACGGTACGGCAGACGATCCAGAAAATCCAGGATTTTCAAATACCCTGGGCGGAAATCCTGTCCCCACTGTGATACGCAGTGTGCCTCATCTACTGCAACGAAGGATATCTTTACATGCTCAGACAGTGCAAAATCCAGAAAACTTTCTGTCTCCAGACGCTCCGGTGCCACATATATAATCTTGTACCTTCCCTGCTTTGCAAGCTGCAGTGCTTTGTAATACTGTCCTGCAGTCAGAGAACTATTTAAGAAAGCGGCATGGACTCCCATCTGGTTCAGCGTTCCCACCTGATCTTTCATAAGCGAGATCAGCGGCGAGATCACGATTGTAATTCCTTCCATCATAAGTGCAGGCACCTGATAACACACCGACTTTCCTGCTCCGGTCGGCATGATTCCAAGCACATCTCTGCCTCCCAGTACCGCTTTGATCACCGGGATCTGTCCCTCCCGGAAATGGTCATAGCCGTAGTATTGTTTCAGTATCTTTTCCGCTTCTTTGATTGCCTCACTCATTCTGTCCTTGCTCCTTACATTTCGTCTTTTTCTACTCATCACTTTTTTCAATCCGCAGATTTTTCCCACACCCACTATGTCTTACTATCTTATCACATTTGCCCCTGTCTTTCATCCCATCTTTCATAGACAAATTCTTTTGACCTTCCAAACTTTTTTCAGTATAATTGTTTCAGTTTCTGAATAAACAAAATTATGTCTTAACAATATCAAAGTATTACAACAACAGCAGATTTTTCTATAATCTGTAATATTTACTGAAAATAAAGGAGGATAAACACATGGATTTCCGACAGATCACTATGATGCAAAAGATAAAATCAGGCATGGATCGTTTTCGTGCCAACCATCCAAAAATTCCCGCTGTTTTTACGCGCCGTATCACAGGACGCATTAGTAGAGGGATCAATCATCGAGATCAATGTTACTACACCGGAAGGGAAAAATTATTGTACCAATGTCAAGCTGAAAGCCGATGACATGGAACCTTTTTGATTCGTTTAAAAATATGCAGGGTTAAGTTTTTCCCTGCATAGTTTTTTATTCAGTGGGAACATACTAATTCTGTCATAAATATATAGCAAGGAAGGTATTTATTATGGAAGAAATGTTTTGTTTCCAGTGTCAGCAGACCGCTCATAATTCTGGATGTGAAGGGCGTGCCGGTGTCTGTGGAAAGAAAAGTGACACCGCCAATTATCAAGATGAACTTACCAGTGCGCTGATCGGCCTGTCACGTGCCGTGTGTAAAAAGCTTGCCCTGAATCCGGATGCTTCTTTCGAACATGCGGATGAACTTATCTTAAAAGGGTTATTCACCACGATTACCAATGTTAATTTTTCAATGATACGATTATCGAACTCATTCGTGAAGTAAATGTCGAAAAGGACCGGATCTATCCGGATATCATGAATTATGATGTCCGCCATATCTGGGAAGATCAGGAAGATATCCGCTCGTTAAAGTCTCTGATTCTTTTCGGACTGCGCGGCATGGCTGCTTACGCTTATCATGCTTATGCGTTGGATTATGTAGACAGAAATGTCCTTGATTTCTTTTATGAAGGACTCGAAGCCCTCGGTTCGGAAAAAATGCAGTGACGAATTACTTGCTCTCGTATTAAAAACGGGCGAGATCAATTTCCGCTGCATGGAGCTTCTGGATCATGCAAACTCCGGCACTTATGGCAATCCGGTACCGACAGAAGTTCCACTGACCATCGAAAAGGGGCCTTTCATCGTTGTCAGCGGACATGATCTTCATGATATGGAACTGTTATTAAAGCAGACGGAAGGAAAAGGAATCAATATCTACACCCACAGTGAGATGCTTCCGGCACATGGATATCCGGAATTAAAGAAATATTCTCATTTAAAAGGAAACTTTGGAACTGCCTGGCAGAGTCAGCAGTCGGAATTTCACAACATTCCGGCACCTGTGTTATTTACTACCAACTGTCTGATGCCGGTCCGTCAGAGTTACTGCGACCGGGTATTTACCACCTCCATCGTGTCATATCCGGATCTGGTGCATATCGGAGAGGACAAAGATTTCACTCCGGTTATTGAGAAAGCTCTGGAATGCAAGGGATATCCGGAAGATCATCCGATGACCGGTATCAACGGCGGGTCTACAGTCACAACCGGATTCGCCCACAATGCCGTTCTTTCCAATGCCGGGCATATCGTAGAACTTATAAAGGCCGGTAAGATCCGTCACATCTTTCTGATCGGCGGATGTGACGGTGCCGCTCCGGGACGAAGCTACTATACGGATTTCGCTAAAGCTGCACCTATGGACACCTTGATTCTGACTCTTGCCTGCGGAAAATACCGGTTGAATGACCTGGATCTTGGTTCCATCGACGGTATTCCAAGGATCTTGGACATGGGGCAATGTAATGATGCTTATAGCGCTATTAAAGTTGCTCTTGCACTTGCAGAAGTCTTTGACTGTACCGTAAACGACCTCCCGCTCACCCTGGTTCTTTCCTGGTATGAACAGAAGGCCGTATGTATCCTGCTTACGCTATTATCTCTCGGTGTGAAAAATATCCTGCTTGGTCCAACACTTCCTGCATTCGTCTCTGAAAATGTATGGAAGATACTGGTGGAGAATTATAATATTCAGAAGATCAGTACTGTGGAAGAGGATATGAAGAAAATCCTTGGTTAATGATCTTCAAGATTTGCGAAGAACAATTCATAGAAATCATCTTCAGCCTCGATCATCGGCGAGTTCTCCCCTCCGCCATTGGTGCTTCTTTTCATTGCGGCATGGAATTCTTCTCCTGCCGCAATTAATTCCATTTCGTATAATTCGTAACCAAGATTCCGGCAGGTCTTGCAGAAGGCAGATAGCGGGTCTGCTTCTGTTCTGGTTGCGAGGAGCTGTTGTTTTAACTTTTCGTCTTTTAATGCTTTGTTTTGTAATTCGTCTAATATACTTACTACGTCTGCCATAATCCTCAATCCTTTCCTGCTAAAAAAGAGAGTAACACATTTCCTATGCTACTCCCTCGTCTCTAAAACTATTATATGAATTTCATTTTACTTGCGCAAGCTTTATTTTCATAAATGCATTTACTTAAATATGTTTCCCACAGATATCCGCCAGACAACATTTCTCACAATGCGGCTTCGTTCTCGCCGTACAGACGTCTCTTCCGTGATATACCAGCCTGTGGCAGAAATCACTGCCTTCTTCCGGCGGAATGATCTTCCAAAGTTCCATCTCAACTTTCTTTGGTTCCTTGATTCCATCTACCAGACCGATTCTATTGCAAAGTCTGATGCAATGCGTATCCGTAACAATCGCCGGTTTTCCGAACACATCTCCCATGATCAGATTCGCACTCTTTCTTCCGACTCCCGGAAGTTTCAACAATTTATTAAAATCATCCGGGACTTTTCCATCATATTCATCACGGAGCATGCGCATACATGCACTGATATCCCTCGCTTTACTCTTGCCCAGTCCGCATGGTCTTACAATTTCTTCGATCTCTTCCGGTGTGGCTTCTGCCAGTGCATTGACATCCGGGTACTTTGCATATAAGCCTTCTACTACTACATTGACTCTCGCATCCGTGCACTGTGCTGCCAGACGTACACTGACCAGCAGTTTCCACGCATCGTCATAATCCAGCGTGCATCCCGCATCCGGGTATTCTTTTTTCAGGCGGTCGATGACCACCAGTGCCAGTTCTTGTTTATCCATTTTTATTACTCCTGTTCATTTCCATCCGAAAGCTTCACCGTAATATAATCGTGATGGATTTCTTTCAGAAATTTATCAAATACATCCGCTGTCTTCATCTTGATACTGGAAGTGTTCACACATGGATGACATCCGAATTCTTCCTGTTCCAGAAGTTCCTCATCCACCAGAAGCTGCACTTTATTCTCCGGATCAAAGATCAGTCCCATGACAGTAGCTGAGCCCGGCGTTACATTCAGATATGTTTCCATGTCTTCTCCCGATGCAAAGGATAATCTCGTAGTCGGGATCTGCTGTGACAGTTCTTTTGTCTTGAGCGCTTTGTTTCCTGGCATCAAAAGCAGATAATATGACGTTTTCTTCCGGTTACATAAGAACAGATTCTTACAGATCTCCATTCCCAGCGCTTTATCAATCTCTTCACAGGCTTCCATTGTCATGACCGCTTCGTGATCCGCTCTGATGTAGGGGATATGCAGACTGTCCAGTATATCGTAAACTTTTATTTCTTTTCTTTCG
>ENA-OQES01000158-OQES01000158.1-human-gut-metagenome-genome-assembly--contig:-NODE-158-length-28246-cov-3.788470_pt1 | contig 28246 bp, 32 predicted proteins | sample MGYA00242798_ERZ504641 | MGnify/ENA primary metagenome ERZ504641 (study PRJEB26092, sample SAMD00036327) | human gut metagenome | host: Homo sapiens | study: EMG produced TPA metagenomics assembly of...
CACGGAAGCGGAAGCTCACCGCATTGTTGTTCATGTCTTCCTCGCCAACGATGAGGATGAACGGAACCTTGGACTTGGACGCGTTGCGGATCTTCTTGCCGAAACGATCGTCGGACATGTCGATTTCGCAACGAACCGTCTCCTCTTCCAAGCTGGCAATGACTGCTGCAGGTGTGGGGCGAATTCGTCGGCAACGGGCACGCCAAGCACCTGGACAGGAGCGAGCCACGCCGGGAAAGCACCGGCATAATGCTCCAGCAACACGGCGAAGAAACGCTCAATGGAGCCGAACAGTGCACGGTGAATCATCACCGGACGCTGGTGGGTGCCATCGGCAGCGATGTACTCCAAGCCGAAACGTTCCGGAAGGTTGAAGTCAAGCTGGATGGTGGACACCTGCCACGTACGGCCGATGGCATCGCGAGCCTGCACGGAGATCTTCGGACCATAGAAGGCTGCGCCGCATGGATCGTCAACCAGTTCAAGTCCGGATTCCTTGGCGACTTCAGCCAACGTATTGGTGGCCTCTTCCCAGATTTCGTCGGAGCCGACGTACTTGTGCGGATCCTTGGTGGACAGCTCCAGATAGAAGTCGTCCAAACCAAAGTCCTTCAACAGACCAAGCACGAAGGTCAGCAGGTTCTTCAGCTCGTCCTTCATCTGCTCGCGGGTGCAGTAGATGTGGGAATCGTCTTGAGTCAAGCCGCGCACACGGGTCAGACCATGCACTTCGCCGGACTTTTCGTAGCGGTACACCGTGCCGAATTCAAACAGACGCAACGGCAACTCACGGTAGGAACGCTGACGGGATTTGAAGATCAGATTGTGCATCGGGCAGTTCATCGGCTTCAGGTAGTAGTCGAAGCCCTGCTTGACGACGTTGCCGTTCTCATCCTTTTCCTCGTCCAAACGCATTGCCGGATACATGCCATCCTTGTACCAATGCAGGTGGCCGGAAGTCTCATACAGACCGCCCTTGGTGATGTGCGGAGTCTGCACGAAGCTGTAGTGGTGCTTGCGATGCATTTCGCGGGAGTAATCCTCCATCGCGTTGATCACAGCGGCGCCCTTCGGATGGAACACAGCCAAGCCCGGACCGATCTCGTCCGGGAAGGAGAACAGATCCATTTCCGCGCCGAGCTTGCGGTGGTCACGCTTGGCGGCCTCCTCAAGGCGGGTTTGATATGCCTTGAGGTCCTCCTTAGTGGCGAAAGCCGCGCCATAGATGCGCTGCAGCATCGGATTGGCTTCGCTTCCGCGCCAGTATGCGGCTGCAGAACGCTCGATCTTGAACGCCTTGATATAGCGAGTGTTCGGCAGGTGCGGTCCGCGGCACAGATCCTTCCACACCACATTGCCGTCACGGTCGACGTTGTCGTAGAAGCTCAGTTCCTTGCCGCTGATTTCGGTGGCGGCTTCTGGATCGAGGTGGGCTTCCTTGTCTTTGATGAGTTCAATCTTGTACGGCTGATCGGACTCTTCTGCCAGAGCCTCCTCTTCGGTCACCACGCGGCGGCGGAAGGACTGGGAGGACTTGATAATGCGCTGCATGCGCTTTTCGATCTCTTTAAGATCGTCAGGAGTGAACGGAGTCTCGACATCGAAATCGTAATAGAAACCGTCTTTGATGACCGGGCCGACGCCGAGCTTGGCATCAGGACGGATCTCCTGCACGGCCTGTGCCATAACGTGGGTTGCGGAGTGACGCATGATGGCCAGGCCATCTTCGCTGTCCAATGCAATCGGTTCCACGACGTCGCCGTCGTGCAGTTCGGTATACAGGTCGCGGGGTTCGCCGTTAAGACGCACTGCGATGATATTCTTGTCTTCCGCGAAGAGCTGGACGCCAGTCTGATCTGCTGCCACCTCCTTCGCTTCGCCGTTGAGTGTAATGGAGATGGTCTGTTCAGCCATGAGTTGTCCTTTGCTATCGGGGTCCGCGGTACTAATGTGCAGGCCTGGACTGTATGTCAACGATGAACAAGATAGGGTTGAGTGCAGACATCGGCACGCTGAAAGAGTGAACAGCATGCTACAGCGCGATTATATTTTAACGGATCGTATTTGATGCTATTCGACGACATGCGCGTACGTGTATTGTGGCGCGCTTCGTGTCGACGTGATCTCCACCTTATCGGATGGCACGATCGACACGGTGGCTCCGTATTTCACTTTCAAACGTGAACCGACGCCTCCAGCGAGATTGACCGCGTTCTGCAGATTGTCGCTGTCTCCAATCGCCCTGATGATGAACGGCGCCTTGATATTCGTACCATCGCAATCGAGACCGTCCGCCGTATCGCTGATGTATGTACTGGTAATCACGCGAATATCGTTGATTTCAATGACTTCCGCGCCGCTATTGCGTAGTTCCTCAAGTAGGGTGAATAAAATCGACGCGTCAATATCTCGCTTTGATCCTTTGGAAATACGGATGACCACGCCTTCGCCGGATACTGGTAAACGCCCGGAAAGAATGCCATTCGATTCAGCGTTCTGCCTGGCGATTTCCGCTGCCTTCTCGTTCTTGTCGGCGGTATCCTTCAGAGAGTCAAGCTGATTGGATAGTTCGCTTTTACGCTGTTCGAGCTTTTGCACCTGCGTACTCGTTTCGCTAATAAGCTTGGTCAGCTCGTCCTCGCTCATCGTCTCATATGTGGAGGTCGTGTTGTTCAGCTGGATAGCGTAGCTGAAGCCCAGCAACGCGCAAAGCACGGTTACGAGCACGCTTGAATACAGGCGCGCGCGAGTGGCCTTCGCATTCAGCGAAACCCTCTTCGGTTTGCGCCTGACCACAGGAAACGATCCGGTTTGGGTGCTGTCGTTGTTTTGGTCTTTGACGATCTGCTCGTGGATCTTGGAGAGTACATCCTTGTTGGCATCGTTGCGTCTGCTCATACGCCGTCATCCCTTGAAGATGAAACGTCGGATGGATGACACATTGGTGAAGATTCGAATGCCGAGCACGACGATGACCGCAGTCTGCAGCTGGGAACCGACGCCAAGCTGGTTGCCTAGGAAAACCAACAATGTTGCCGTAATAACATTCGAGAAGAAGGAAATCACGAAGACCTTATCGGAAAAGCTACGCTGAAAATAGGCTCGGGCGGCACCGAGCAGCGCATCGAGCGCCGCCAGCACCATAATCGGCAGATACGGCTGAAGCGCAATGGGAATGTCCGGCCGGACGAACACGCCAATGACCACGCCTATGATAAGTCCCAAGACCGCTGCCATTACTTGACCTTCCTTGCATATGTCACTTCGCCGGTCACCGCCGCTTCCAGCGTAATCGATTTGCTTCTGCTCACCTGCGGATAGATACCGGCTTCTTTGAAATCATCGTACAAACGTTTTTGCGTTTTCTTGCTCACCGCATTGGCAAGCGCACTGGAATTGCCGATCGCCTCGATGCGATAGGGGCTTTGCACGGAATTGACGCCGATAAGGATCGTCGTCCCTGCCGTTCGTATGGAAGTCTGCACACCGAGACGATACCCGTTAATGGCGATCGCCTCCGCACCGGACTGCCAAAGCAGCGAGACAAGCACCTGCAGATCGGAATCCGTGACCACACGGACTTGGCTGCCGTTTTCCCTTGGCAGTGACGAATCCGCGTTGTCTCCGCTCACCGATATTGGATTGGCGATGGTGAGCGTGATGCCTTCGCCTTGCACAGGAAGTACGCCATTGACCATTTCGTCATCCTGTATGGTCTGGTTCAGAGACCAGTTCGACACGGATTTCGATTCCTCCTCAACCTGGGCTCGCAGCGCGTTCACGTCTTTGGTGAGGGTTTCGACGTTTTTCGTTTGATCAGATAACTGACTTGACAGTTGCTTGCGTACTTCCTTACGTGGATCGGTACTCAGCTGTCGGACGAACACGCTTCCCGCCGTGCCTACGGCAATGCAGATAAGGAATACCAAAACCCGGGTGAACCAGACCGAAAACAATGACGGAGTTTTGGTGGCCAACCTCGAGTCCGTGTACATCACGTCCATCGGACGATTGGTCAAATCGTCAATAAGCCGCAATGAGTCATCATCCAGATTCCGCCTTCTGCGCGAAGTGGATGTCACGATATCAGGCTGCACATGATGCGAAGTCAGCCCGGCGAAGGACGCCGAGAAAACGGCGCGCCGCTTCGTAGGCGTATTCTCCGGAGACACCGGGAACGACGCACGTTCCGGAGCATCATGCATCATGTGAGTCAATCCTTATCGTTCTTCAGAAGCTGGATTCCCTGACGTATGTAAATATAGCCGGCAAGCCAGTACAATCCCACACCCCATATGCCGGTGGCGAGACCACACAAATGCAAAGTATCCGTAGCCGAATTAGACCAGATATCTGCGAAAATCAAGGCGACAATGGCAATCATCAGCATGGCGGTGCCTGCTTTTCCAACGAAATGCACCGGCAGCGGACCGTAATCACGCTGCGCCAAAACCAGTACAAGAATCGCCATGATCAAATCTCGCAATCCGACGACGATCAGCATCCACCATGGAATGATGTCAGCGACTCCAAGCGCGAGAATACTGCAGAAAATCAATAATCTGTCTGCAATAGGATCGAGGATCTGCCCGATTTTGCTCACCTGATTGAACGAGCGTGCAATCAGACCATCCAAGCCATCGGACACCGCCGACAGCGCAAGCACAATCAATGCAAGCACCATCTCATGGCGAGAGACCAATACCGAGATGAAGGGAATCGAAATGATTCGCAACAGGCTGATAAGGTTCGGAACCGTGAAATAGATATCCCGCGGTTCCGGACTGTACTGTTTTTTCGATAATCAGTTTGCTCATACTTCGAGCAATATTACATTCTCGAGGCCTGCAAAGCGGTGACGATTATGCCACGAGCACCAACTTCATACAACTGGTCCATGAGTTGGTTGACCTTGGCCTTCGGCACAACGACACGCACGGCCGCCCACTGCTTGTCATGAAGCGGGGAAACCCGTCGGGCTTTCGAATCCAGGCGTGATGTCCACAGCCGCGGAAACCTTCTCGACTGGAATATCGTAATCCATGAGCACGTAACGCTGAGCAGTGAGCACGCCCTGCAGACGACGGCTAAGAATCGTCAAACGATCATCATCTTCAGCAAGACGCGGGGAACGAATGAGCACAGCTTCAGAATGCAACAGCGGTTCCGCGAAAATACGCAGGCCGGCGTTACGGAGCGTGGTGCCCGTGGATACCACGTCGGCGATCAAATCAGCCACACCGAGTTGCACTGACGATTCGACGGCACCATCAAGGTGTACGGTTTCAGCGTTGATGCCATGCTCAGCCAGATAATCATGCACAAGCTTGTCGAAACTGGTGGCGACGCGCTTGCCTTCGATATCTTCGAGCTTGCTAATCGGAGAATCATTGGGGGCTGCAAAACGGAACGTTGAAGCGCCAAAGCCAAGCTCCATATGCTCCTTGGCATCCGTACCGGAGTTGAGCAGCAGATCATGACCGGTAATGCCGACGTCGATGGTGCCTCGGCCAACGTAGACAGCGATATCGAGCGGACGCAGGTAGAACAGCTCCACGTCATTGTCGGGATCCTCCACAACCAGCTGACGCGGATTGCTCCTCAGGCGATAGCCGGCCTCGGCCAGCATGTTCCATGCAGGTTCGGACAGCATGCCCTTGTTGGGCACGGCGATTCTCAGCATTTTCCCTCCCAAAAAGGCCACGCCTCCTATGGCACGGCCAAAAACTCACAGATTCTTGTAGATGTCTTCGAGTGTGATGCCTCGGTCGATCATCATGACCTGCAGATGGTAGATGAGCTGGCTCATCTCTTCCGCAGTACGATCGGCGCCTTCGTACTCAGCTGCGATCCAGGTTTCGCCCGCCTCTTCGACAATCTTCTTGCCGATGAAATGCGTGCCCTTGCCCAGTTCGTCGACAGTCAGCGAGCCAGCCTGCTTGGCTGCGGCCTTCTCGCTCAATTCAGCAAAGAGGGATTCAAAAGTCTTCATTATTCGTATCTATCCTCGAAATATTGGTAGGTTCAGGCCTTGAATGCGGCTTCAGCCTTCTCACGGATGGAATCAATGGCTTCCGCAGGATCCTCGGCACCATACACGGCGGAACCTGCGACCAGTACGTCGGCACCGGCCTCGGCTACAATGTGCGCGGTCTTCGGGCTGACACCGCCATCGACCTGAATCTTGGTGGCGAGGCCGCGACGGGTAATCTCGTCACGCAGACGACGTACCTTGGCCATCTGGTTGTCAAGGAACTTCTGGCCACCGAAGCCGGGCTCGACGGTCATGATAAGAATCATGTCGAATTCGTCGAGAATATCGAAAATCGGCTCGACAGGTTCGGCCGGACGCACAGCGAAGCAAGCCTTGCAACCCATCTCGCGCAGCTGGCGCGCCAGACGCACCGGAGCGTGGGTTGCCCCCATGTGGAAGCTTACGGATGCAGCGCCCAACTTGGCATATTCGGGTGCCCAACGATCCGGGTCCTCGATCATCAGATGCACGTCGACCGGAAGATCGGTGACTTCGCAGATACGAGCCACAATCGGCTCGCCCAAGGTCAGATTCGGAACGAAATGATGATCCATCACGTCGACGTGAACGAGATCTGCATTGGAGATGGCCTTGAGGTCGCGCTCAAGGTTGCAGAAATCAGCGGACAGGATGCTTGGTGCGATTTGAATAGTCATGGCTCTTATTCTATGAAAGGTAATCGACTTGCTGTTATTTGATGCCGGGCTGCTTGTCGGTATTCGAGACAGTTTCGGCATCGTTGGTTTTGATTTCATCAACCGTTTGCTCGGGGAAAGACACCACGGAATCCGAAGAATCCTCCGATTCACCGTTTTCAAGACGCTGCTCGATTTCGGTGACGGTACGAAGCTTCTCCGCCAACAGGTCAGTGTCTTTGCCCATTTGCTGCACGACGATGAATGACACCGCGCCGAGCACGAACACCGCCATGGAGACCCACACATTGATGCGCACGCCCAAGAATTCGTGCGCATAATCGATACGCAGGGATTCAATCCAAGTGCGTCCCAGGGTGTACCACATGATGTACACGGCAAACAGGGAACCTGCCTTGAGTTTCTTCATGGCTTTGGAACCGATGTATACGATAATCGCGGCGCCGATGAGGTTCCAGATCATCTCGTACAAGAACGTCGGATGGAACAGCGTGCCACTCGGGCATGTGGCTCCGTCATAGCACTGTTCGCTATGCCCGATGGCAGTGCCTTCCATGTTGAGTTTCAAACCCCATGGAAGCGTTGTCGGAGCGCCATACAGTTCCTGGTTGAACCAGTTGCCCAAACGCCAACAGCCTGCGCTACCAACAGGCCCGGAGCGATGGCGTCAGCCAGCAAGGCCATTGGATAGTGCTTATGACGGCACCATGCCCATGCGGCCAGCGCTCCGAACAGCACGCCGCCCCAGATGCCAAGTCCGCCATTCCAAATGCGGAACATTTCCGCCCAGTCGCCATCCGGTCCGAAGAAACGTTCAGGCGTGGTGATGATGTGATAAAGTCGTGCGCCGATAATGCCCGCAGGCACGCTGACCAGAGTGATATCAAGCACTTGGTCGAAATTGCCACCCAACTTTTTCCAACGTGTGGTGGTTATCCATACTGCAAGGACGATTCCATCAAAATGCACAACGCATAGATATGAATCGTTACTGGACCGATGGAAAACTGCGAAATCGTTGGCGATGGAATGTATGCAAGTGTCATGGTTTCCTGATGGTAGTCCACGCATCCGATATGGTGCGTGGACCACCGAAATCGTCAGAATGGTTTACTTTGCGACACGCGCGTTATGGACGCCGTCCGCAAGCTCTTCGGCTTTGGCGGCCAACGCCTTGAGACCCGTGGCCTCATCGACTGCGTTTTTCCCGGATTCGTCAAGCATGGTGTGCACCAATGCGGATCCGACGATGACGCCATCAGCGTATGAGCCGACTCGCGCGCCTTGTTCGGCGGTGGAAACGCCGATGCCAACGCAGACGTTCTTCGCGCCGGCATTGCGCGTGCGTGCCACCAACTCTTCCGGAGAAGCATCGATGGTGGAACGTTCGCCAGTGACGCCCATACGGGCTGCCGCATAGACGAAGCCGCGAGCGTTGCCTGCCACGACCTTCAAACGGCTGTCGGTGGAGTCCGGGGACACGAGGAAGATTCGGTCAAGTCCATGACGGTCCGAAGCTTCGATCCATTCACCTGCCTCGTCTGGAATGAGATCCGGAGTAATCAGGCCGGCGCCACCGGCATTTTCAAAATCGCGTGCGAAACGTTCCACGCCGTAATGGTAGATGAGGTTCCAATAGCTCATCACCAGAGGGACTCCCCCGGCGTTGGCCACGGTTTCGACGGCTTTGAACACGTTCGCGATTTTCTCGCCGTTGTCAATGGCGATCTGCGAAGCCGCTTGGATGACGGGACCATCCATAACCGGATCGGAATACGGCAGACCAATCTCGACGGCATCGACGCCATGCTCAACCATGGTGCGGAATGCTTTCAACGAATAGTCAGAATCAGGGAATCCATATGGAAGATAACCGATGAATGCAGGCTTGTTCGCCGCTTTGAATTCATCGAACATGGCTTCCGTCGGACTCGGCTTATGGCTGATGCCGAGCGGCTGTCCGGACAGCGTGGTTGCTGTTGCGTGCGTCATAATGGGATGCTCCTTCTTTCACTCGCCGTCCGCGTTATTGCCCTGGGCTCCATTGGCTTCGAGCGCTTTGGCTTGCTCGTCGGTCAGATAACCGAACCATTTGCCGGCAGTGTTCATATCCTTGTCCCCACGACCGGAAATGTTGATGATCATGACCGGATGCTCATATCCCTTGGCCTTGAGATCCTCAGCCGCCTTGTATGCGCCTGCAACGGCATGGGAACTTTCGATCGCCGGAATAATGCCTTCGGTCTCGCAGAGATCCTTGAAAGCGCTCATGGCTTCCTCATCGGTCGCCCAAGAATAATTGACACGTCCGATTTCCTTGAGCCATGCGTGCTCCGGGCCCACAGAGGCGTAGTCCAAACCAGCGGAGATGGAATACGTATCGAGGGTCTGGCCTTCGGAATTCTCAAGAAGATAGCTCTTGGCACCTTGGAACATACCCAGTTCACCGGTTCCCGGTGCGAAGCGAATGGCATGGCGTCCGGATTCCGGACCATTGCCGCCTGCCTCATAGCCGTACAGGTTCACGCGTTCGTCATCAAGGAACGCATTCATGATGCCGATGGCATTGGAACGCCGACGGTGGATTTTCCGCAGCCCGGCATCCCGATGATCGAGACATTCGCCAGCTGGTGCCGCAACTCGCGGCTGACCGCCGGGATGATGGCTGCCGTGTCCAGCTGTCTGCCGGTAAAGTGCTCCGTGGCAAACACAGCCTGCGCCACCAGCATCTCAAAGCCGCCCGCCGCAGTCACGCCGCAGTCCTCGGCCCGCAGCAAAAGCTCGGTGCGGAAGGGATTGTACACCACATCCAGCACGGCCTCCAGCGCGGGGAACGCCTTCGGGTCGATAAGGCACTGCCCCACGTTCGGGAACATGCCGCAGGGCGTCGTGTTGACGATGATCTGCACGTCCGGGCGGTGCATGGCCTCGCTGTACAGCAGGGCATCGCCCTTGCCGGTGCGGCTGGCGGTCAGAATCTCCTTAGCCCCGCCGTCGCGGCAGACCGCCATGACCGTCGAGTGCGTACCGCCCGTGCCCAGGATCAGCACGGTCTTGCCCGCAAAATCTACGCCGTGGGCCCCGGCCAGATAGGCAAAGCCCGCGTAGTCGGTGTTATACCCATACAATTTCCCGTCACGGTTCACAATCGTGTTCACCGCGCCGATGGCCTGCGCCTTCGGGTCAACGACGTCGCAGTAGGGGATGACAAACTGCTTGTAGGGGATCGTCACATTGATGGCCGCAAAGGCGCGCTTTTCCATAAAGGTGCGGGCTTCGGCCTCGGTGGGCAGGGGCAGCAGCTCATAGGTGTAATCTGCAATTTTTTCATGGATGATTTTGGAGTAGCTGTGGCCCAACTTGCCGCCGATCAATCCGTACAGCGGTTGCTGCATAGTTCTTCACTTCCTGTTTTTACACTTTGGGGAATCCGTGCTTCTGGGCCAGCGTGCCGTAGCGCACGGTCAGAAGGTCCAGCAGTCCGAACGCCGTCAGGCTGTTCTGCACGACGGCGGCGCGGGGCACGATGCAGGGGTCATGGCGGCCCTTGATCTGCAGCTCCGCATCGGTCTTGCCGATATAATCCACGGTATGCTGTCGCTTATAGATGCTGGGCGTGGGCTTGAGCACCGTGCGGAACACGATGGGCATACCGTTGGTGATGCCGCCGTTGATGCCGCCGTTCTTGTTCGTGGCGGTGGCGATTTTGCCGTCCCGCATCGTGAACGGATCGTTGGCCTCGCTGCCGTGCATTGCGGCAAAGCCGAAGCCCGCGCCGAACTCAATGCCCTTGCAGGCCGGGATGGCGAACATCAGGTGGGCCAGCTCGCTCTCAACGCTGTCGAACCACGGCTCGCCGATGCCCGCGGGCAGACCGGTCACAATCGTTTCCAGAATGCCGCCGACGCTGTCGCCCTCGCTGCCCGCAGCGCGGATAGCCGCCTGCATGGCCTCCTCCTTCGACGCATCCAGCAGCGCAAAGTGTCCGGGCTGCGGGTCGGGCATGACCAGCCCCGCAGCGCTGGAAAGCGGTGCGTCCTGCACGCCTGCACACTCGGCAATATGGGTGTAGACCTTTACGCCCAGGCCGCTCAGCACCGTCTCGCAGATCGTGCCCGCCGCAACGCTTGCCGCCGTAATGCGGCCCGAGAAGTGCCCGCCGCCGCGCGCGTCCTGAAAGCCCTCGTACTTGGCGTAGGCCGTGTAGTCGGCGTGGCCGGGGCGCAGCAGGTCGGCGGTTTTGGCGTAGTCGCCGCTGCGGGTATTCAGGTTGCGGATCATCAGGGTGACGGCCGTGCCGGTGGTGCGGCCCTCATACACGCCGGAGAGGAACTCCACGGCGTCGGCCTCGGTGCGGGCGGTGGAAAGCCCATCCCCGCGGGCGCGGCGGCGGTCCATGGCCGCGGCAATCGCGGCCTCATCCACCGGCAGGCCCGCGGCCAGCCCGTCGAGCACCGCCCCCAACGGCAGGTCCATGGCTCTCACCAAAAAGTCGTCATACTGACGGTATTTCCAAAGGTGTTTTTGCATATATCCTTCCCGCTTTTTGCTATGAATGGAAAAAGTGGCGATCCCGGCAGGCTCTCTCCCTCCGCTCTGCGAGGAGGCTCCGGCCAGCAGGCCGGTGGGGGAGAGAGCCATGCCGCAGATGCCGTTTCCCTCATTCCATACCTAACAAAGCCGGCAGCTCGGTCATGGGCAGACTGTCGGCGCGCCAGCAGCCGAGACCGGGGCACTTGATGACCGTGATATGGTCGCCGCGGGCCTTTTTGTCATGCTGCATGTAGGCCAGGACCTTCTCCTTGTTGGCCCCGGCGCGGGTGGGCAGGCCCAGCGCGCGGTAAATCGCCCGGGTGCGCTTGAGCAGGGCCGTGTCCTCGATCATCGGCAGCATACCCAGCGCGACGCATTCGCCGTGGTACAGGCCCGTGGTACGGCGGCCCCGCACACCGCGCACGGCTTCGATGCCGTGGCCGATGGTGTGGCCGAAGTTCAGGCAGGCGCGGACGCTTCCCTCGCGCTCGTCCTGCTCGACGATCTTTTTCCTTAAATTTCAGACTTCTGTAAACAATTTGTTCAATGTTATCCTCGGGGTGCTCGCACTCAAACAGTGCAAACAGCTGCGGGTCTCCGATGATGCCGGTCTTGAGCGCCTCGGCCAGGCCGTTGACGACCTGACGGCGGGGCAGGGTCTTGAGCTGTCAAAATCGACAAGCACGACCTTGGGCTGCCAGAATGCGCCGACGATGTTCTTCGTCTCGCCCAAATCAATCGCCGTCTTGCCGCCGATGGAGGAATCCACCTGCGAAAGCACCGTCGTGGGGCAGTTGACAAAGTCAATGCCGCGCATGTAGCTGGCCGCGCAGAAGCCGCCCAGATCGCCCACAACGCCGCCGCCGACGGACACCAGCAGATCCTTGCGGTCCATGCCGAACGCCAGCATAGCCTGCAAAACCTGACCGTAGACCTTCAGGCATTTGCTGCCCTCGCCCCGGGGGATTGTGTAGACGGTGGAATCGGGGCACTGGGCCGCCACGGTCTGCGCGTACTCGGCGGGTACGCCGGAGTCGGTCAGCACAAAGACCTTGCGGTTTGCCACGTTCGTGAACTGATGGAGGTTGGCAAGGCATCCAGCCTTCAAAATAATATCGTAGCTGCGGCTTTTAAGCTGCATCGTCAGTTTCATGCTTCGCACATCCTTTATCTTCATGGCTTATTTCTCCGTACTGTCAAGGGTGAAGGCACCCAGCAGCCGCAGGGTGCTGCAAACAGAAGTCAGGGTGTCCAGCAGGGTCTGGCACCCTGCGCCCGTGCTGCCCGCCGGGCAGACGATCTGTACATAGAAATAGTATTCAAACGGAACATGGGGCAGGGGACGGCTCTTGATGCACTCCATGTTAAAGCCCCGCGCGCCGATCTGATCCAGCGCCGCGGCCAGCTGGCCGGGCTTATGGCGTGCCGTGAACAGCAGCGCCAGCCGCTGGCCCTCGCCGGTCATGGCGGGGGCGGCGGCGGCACGCTCGATCACGATGAACCGCGTTGTGTTGTCGCCGTCGGCGTTGATGCCCGCGGACAAGATCTGCAGGCCGTACAGCCCGGCGGTCTCGGCGCTGGCAATGGCCGCAACGCTCGGGTCGTTCAGCTCGGCCACATGGCGGGCCGCGTCGGCGGTGTTGCCCCAGGTGGACGTTTTAAAGCCGTGCTGCTGTACAAAAACGCTGCTCTGGGCCAGCGCCTGCGGGTGGCTGATGACGGTCCTGACCGTCTCCAGCGTCGCGCCCGGCACGCCCAGCAGGTCCTGCCGGATCGGCAGGTCGCACATCCGGGCAATGATAATATCGGGGTGGGTGTACAGCAGGTCGAGCACGGTGGAGACATCGCCCGCGTTGGAGTTTTCAAACGGCAGAACGCCGAATTGTGCATCCCCGTTCTGCACGGCGTCAAAGACCTCGCCCCAGGTGGTGCAGGCCGTCTCCCGCGCAAAGGGGAAAAGGCGGCGCAGCGCAATGTGGCTCCACGCGCCGGGCACGCCCTGGTAGGCGGCAGTATCACGGCCCAGCCGGGCGCGCTGGTATGCGCGGGAAATGCTCATGGCATCGCTGAGAAAGGCGCGGTAGTAGGGGCGCAGCGCCTCGTCGGTGATGCGGGCCGTGTTTTTGTCAAGCACGGCAGCCTCCCGCGCGGCATCAAAAACCGGCTTGCCGGTCTCGGCCTTGTAGCGCACCACATCGGCCACCGCGCGCATACGCCGCTCAAACAGAGCGGCCATCTCGGCATCAACGGTGTCGATCTCGGCACGGGCTTGCTGTAAAAGGTCCATGGGTCGGCTCCTTTTCGGAATTTTTCAGGAATATCTCCGCTGCCCCTTTTTGGCATGGATGTAGGGCGGGGTGCGGGCAGGCCGCCCTACGAATCACCCGCAGGCGCAGTGTTGTTTATTTATACATGCTCAAAGTCAGTATACCATAAATAAAGCGCCGTCACAAGAGTGACGGCGCGAAATTTGTCTTTTCTTGGCCACCTCCCTCGCAGAGGGAGGCAAGCGCAGTTTTACCCGTGCAGCGCACTTCTCAGGGCGGCCAGGAGCTCGGCCTGGTAGGCGGGGCTGAAGGTGCCGTGCAGCAGCTTGGGCAGGGCCTCCTCCTGCAGGCGGCGCCAGCTGTCGGCCTCGCGGCCCGGCAGGATCGGCACAAAGGCCACACCGTTGGCAGCGGCGGCCTGCGCGTCGCCCATGGCGTCGCCGACCATCATGACCTTGCGGCTCTCGTACCCGCAGGCCAGCATTGTGGCGATGGAGTTTGCCTTGCTGCCGACCTCCTGCCCGAAGATGACATCCGCATGACGGGCCAGCCCGTAGCGCTTCCACTCGCTGGCAATGGCGCTCTCGTTCGCGGCACTGACGACGGCCACATCGGCCACGGCGTGCAGCTGGCGCAGGCTTTCCTCTACGCCGGGGAACGGCTCAAACGTCGGCTCCAGCGCCTGAATACGGCGGTTGCAGGCGTTGTTCCACTCCTGCAGCTTGCGCAGGGCCAGGCTGCCGGTCTTTTGCAGCTCCCGCTGCAGGCTGGCCGTGGAAAGCTCCGTCGCGGTATCGACCCAGGCGGCAATATCCTCGCTGCCCGGGATCTCGATGCCGCGGTTTTTTCAACCGGTCAAACACCAGCCGGACGCTCTCAAACCGGGAGATGCCGCGGGTGATCGTGTGCAGGTTGATCTCATCCCACGCGGCAGTGATGAAATCCGCGTGGTCATCCAGCGCAAACACGCGGATGAGCTCGGGGCACATGACGGTGGAATGCTTGATGCGCACCGTGTCCATCACGCAGCCGTCGGAATCCATGCAAATCAGAAATTCACGTTTCTTGGTAAAATCCGTCAGTGCATTTGCCATAAAAACCCGTCTCCCTCTATCAACTCTGCCTATAAACTCAATATGAATCTATCATAACAAAATTCCACAGCGTTTTGCAATGCCTTTTTTAAAAAACGCATGGATTTTGTGTAATTTCTACACTTCAATGGGGGCATCGGGGTCCAGCGTGCGGCCAATCGGAGCGTGGATCATCAGATTGGCCATTGCGTCCGCCCGGGTGGGCTGCTTGTTGATGACAACAAGGTTCTCCCCGCGGAAGTAGCGCAGCAGACCCGCCGCCGGGTAGACGGCCAGGCTTGTGCCGCCGACGATGAGGGTGTCGGCCCCGCGGATGGCGTGCACGGCGTTTTCCATCGTCTCCTCGTCCAGCCCCTCCTCGTAGAGCACAACATCGGGCTTGACGATGCCGCCGCACTCGTCGCAGCGGGGCACGCCGTCGCCGACGCCCGCCGCATCCTCAATGAACTGCACCGGGAAGAATTTGCCGCACCGCGTACAGTAGTTGCGCAGGGTCGAGCCGTGCAGCTCATACACGGTCTTGCTGCCCGCGGCCTGGTGCAGGCCGTCGATGTTCTGGGTCACGACGGCCCTGCATTTGCCCTCGCGCTCCAACGCCGCCAGACGCAGGTGGGCCGCGTTGGGCTTTGCCCCGTGGACGATGAGCTTCTGGCGGTAGAAGTCAAAAAAACTCCGCGGTGTGGGTCTCGTAGAAGGTGTGGGAGAGCATCGTCTCGGGCGGGTACTTAAAATTTTTGGTGGTACAGCCCGTCCACCGAGCGGAAATCGGGGATGCCGCTCTCGGTCGAGACGCCCGCCCCGCCGAAAAAGACCATGCTTTTTTGTTGCTGCCAGAATTTCCTCTAATGCCGGAACCATGCAAACTGCCCCTTTCGCTTTTGGCTTTTATGCCTTATAATATACTTAATTATAATCTATTTTCGGAGGGATGCAAGATGCAGCGCGAAATCACACGGGAGCTGGTGCGACGGCTGCTGCCCGAGCGCATGGCGGAGAGCAACAAGGGGAGCTACGGCAGTGTGCTGGCCGCGGCGGGCAGCATGGCCTACCGCGGGGCGGCGGCACTCTGCACAGAGGGCGCTTTGCGCGGCGGGGCCGGGCTGGTGTATCTGGCCAGCGTCGAGCCTGTTATCCAGCTGGTACTTTCCCGCACGCCGGAATGCTGCGCCTGCGGCTGCCGCACGGCGGCCAACGGGGGCATCCACCCGCAGGACGCCGACGCGCTGCGCCGCTGGTTCGCGGACAGGCACACCGTTTTGCTGGCCGGGCCCGGGTTCGGGGGAGAGCGCCGCCGATGTCTGTAAGGCCCTGCTCGGCAGGAACGCCCCGTGGGCCGGTGCCGTGCTGGATGCCGACGCACTCAACGCACTGGCAGCGGGGAAGTACAGGGGGGGATCTGCCCGCAAACACGATCCTGACGCCCCACCCCGGCGAGGCTGCGCGGCTGCTGGGCCTGACTGTGCCCGAGGTGCAGGCGGACCGCGAGGGTGCCGCCGTATCGCTGGCCGAAAAATATCACTGCGTCGCCGTTTTGAAAGGGCATCACACACTGGTTGCCGCGCCGGACGGCACGGTCTGGCGCAATGAGACCGGCAATGCCGGGTTAGCCAAGGGCGGCAGCGGGGATATTTTAGCCGGTCTGACCGCCGGGCTGCTGGCAGCGGGTCTAAAGCAGGGCCGCACGCCCGAGGACGCCGCGGTCTGCGCGGTATGGCTCCACGGCACCGCTGCAGACCGCTGCGCCAAGCGCCGCAGCATGACCGCCATGCTGCCGGGGGATCTGTTTGAAGATCTAGGGTGGATTTTGGGGGTAGCTGGGGCGGTAAGGCTGCGGACCGAAAGGCGGCAGGCAGAGGAAGGATGCAGCGGGGGATTCGGGGCGCTTGGCGGCGCACAACCCCTGCACCGCATCCGCAGCAGTGGGACTTTTCTTTGCTGCTTTCTTCTGGTCACAAAAGAAAGTAGGACCTCCCGTAAGGCAGCCGTTCTCGGTCTTGCCACCCGCCCCTATAGGGTGTATAATAGGACTATATCTGCCAGACTCAGGAAAGGAGCCGCTGTTATGTCGCGCAAAGAAGGCCAGAAACGCAAACTGCTTGTTCTTTTGGAGATCCTCGCCCCGGGAAACCGACGAGAAGCACCCCTTGAGTGTTCCCCAGCTGGTGGAAAAAATTGCAGGAGCACGGCGTCGTCGCCGAGCGCAAAAAGCGTCTACGATGACCTGAACACCTTAAACAACCTGCCCGACACCAAATATGAGATCGTGCAGCAGCGCGGGCGCGGCGGCGGCTACTATATGACCGATGCTCCGTTTGAGCTTGCCGAGCTCAAGCTGCTCGTCGATGCCGTCTACGCCAGCAAAATTCATCACGGCGCGCAAATCCAAAATCCTGATCGACAAGCTCGGCCAGTTCACCTCCACATACCGGCAGGAGGAGCTGGACCGTAAGGTACTGGTCAGCGGGCGTATCAAGAGCACCGACGAGAAAATTCTGTACACCGTCGATGCGCTGCACGCCGCCATCACGGCAGGGGAGCAGGTCACCTTCAAATACTGCGACTGGAACCTGCAAAAACGGATGGCCCCGCGCCACGACGGCCAGCTCTACCGCGTCAGCCCGTGGGTGCTCGTGTGGGAGAACGGCAACTATTATTTGATTGCCTACACCGAGGGGCGGCTCAAGCACTACCGCGTCGACAAGATGCAGAACGTTCACCAGCTGCCCGACACGACCCGCGAGGGTGCCGGGGAATACGCCAATTTCGACGTCAATACGTATATGCAGCAGATGTTCGGCATGTTCAACGGCCCGCTCAAGCGGGTAACGCTGCAATGCGAGAACCGCTTTGCCGGGGCGATGATCGACCGGTTCGGCACCGCGCCGATCCTGACGCCCTGCGCCGACGGCGAGCACTTTACGATGACCGCCGAGATTCAGGTCAGCCCGCAGTTCTTCGGCTGGGTGGCCGGGTTCGGCACCGGCGTCGTCGTCTCCGGCCCGCCGGAGGTCCGCGCCGAAATGAAGAAAACGCTGGATCAGCTGCAGGAACTTTACCGCTGATTTGCAATACCGGCGTAAATATGGTAAAATAGATTGTTTAAATCTATCACCGTAGGGAGGGCATCACCTCTTGCTGGAAAAGAACCAACGCTTCAAAAGCCTTTTGTATGTGCTGGCGGACGCGGCACTGCTTTTCATCGGCTTTTTGCTTGCCAACTATATCCGTTTCAATTACGTCCGCTACTTTGAGCCGGGCGGCGCAGGGCCTGCGCTGGCCGTGGCCCGGGACCCGCGCAACATCATTGCCGGGCTGGCCACGTCGCTGGTGCTTGTGCTCATCTACTGGGTCGCCGGTATCTACAGCACCACGCGGCTGCGCGGCCTGGCCGAGCGCTGCACCAAGATTGCCGTCATCAACGCGGCGGGACTGCTGATCTTCATTGGTGCTTTGTATCTGATGCACCTGGACGACTACTCCCGTATCGTACTGGCGCTGTTCTACATCCTCGGCACGGCAGGCGTCGTGATCGAGCGTATGATCCTGCGCTGGGTAGACCGCGCCCGCCGACGCAAGGGGCTGGGTCTGCGTCATATCCTGCTGGTGGGCGGCGGTAAATCCGCCGCGCTCTATCTGCGCGCGCTCGAGCACAACCCTTACTACGGCTTTGTCGTGGACGGCTATCTGGCCGGAATCGAAGAACCGGGTCTTGGTGTGCGCTACATGGGCAGCTATGATGCGCTGTCCGCCCGGCTCGACGAGGTTGCCGTCGATGAGGTCGTCGTAGCGCTGGAGGCTGACGAGATCGAATTGCTGCCCCACGTTTTTGCCGCCTGCGACAAAAACGGCGTGCGTATCACGATGGTACCGTTCTACAGCGACTATCTGCCCGCCCGGCCCACCATTGACGTGCTGGACGAGTGCAAGCTCATCAATGTGCGGCAGACGCCGTTTGACAATCTGCTCAACGCCGCTGTCAAGCGCGGGCTTGATATTATCGGCAGCCTGATCCTGATCATTCTGACCAGCCCGGTCATGCTGGTCACGGCCATCGGCGTCAAGCTGTCCAGCCCCGGGCCGGTCATCTTCAGGCAGGAGCGCATCGGCCTGAACAAAAAGCCCTTCATGATGTACAAGTTCCGCTCGATGCGGGTCAATGTGCAGCAGGAGACCGGCTGGTCCACCGACTGCGACCCGCGCAAGACCCACTTCGGCAGCTTTATCCGCAAGTTCAGCCTGGACGAGCTGCCCCAGTTCTTCAACGTGCTGAAAGGGGATATGTCCCTCGTCGGGCCGCGGCCCGAGGTGCCCTACCATGTGGAGCATTTTAAAGAGGAGATCCCGCGCTACCTTGTGCGCCAGCAGGTCCGCCCCGGCTGCACGGGCTGGGCGCAGATCCACGGCCTGCGCGGCGACACCGACATTGCCGAGCGCATCCGCTACGACATCTGGTACATCGAAAACTGGACCGTGGCGCTGGACATCAAGATCATCTTCCGCACCGTGTTCGGCGGCAAGATGGTCAACGACGAAAACTACAATAACGCCCTGTGCGTTACCGGACGGGAGTGTCTGTAATGAGCAAAAAGGAGCCCAAGGTAGCCATCGTTCACGACTGGCTTGTCGGCTACGCCGGCGGGGACCGCGTTGTGGACGCCATGAAGCGCGTTTTCCCCGATGCCGTCATCTACACCCTTGTGTACGACCCCAACAACATGCCCGAGCACTTTAAAAGCTATGACATCCGCACGAGCTGGTTCCAGAAGGTGCCCTTCTCCAACAGGCTGTACAAGGCCATGCTGCCGCTGATGCCCCGCGCGTTTGAGGCGTTCGACCTGACAGAGTACGATCTGGTGCTGTCGTCGTCCTCCTCCTGTTCCAAAGGCGTCATCACTCGCCCGGATGCCGTACACATCTGCTACTGCCACACGCCGATCCGTTATGTGTGGGATTTTTACTACACCTACCGCGCCAACGCCAACTGGCTGGCGAAGCTCGTCATGCCCGGCCAGATGCACAAAATGCGCATCTGGGACAAGTGCGCCGCGGACCGCGTGGATTATTTCATCGCCAACTCGCATTATATCGCCCAGCGCATCAAAAATTATTACCGGCGTGACAGCGATGTCATTTACCCCTGCTGCCACATCAACGAGTCGCCTTTTGTCGAAAAGGAGGACTTCTACCTGACCGTGGGCCGTCTGACCTGGTACAAGCGCGTGGATCTGGCCGTGCAGGCCTGCACGCGCCTTAACAAGCGCCTCGTCGTCATCGGCGGCGGGGGAGAGCTGGACAAGCTCAGGGCCATGGCCGGGCCGACCATCGAGTTCAAGGGCGGCGGTCTGTCCGACGAAGAAGTGCGCAGCTACTACCTGCGCGCGAAGGGCTTCCTTTTCCCGGGTGAAGAGGACTTTGGCATCACCCCCGTCGAGGCCCAGAGCGCGGGCACGCCGGTGCTGGCCTATGGCCGCGGCGGCGCGTGCGAGAGCGTGCTGCCCGGCAGGACCGGCTACTGGTTTAAAGAGCAGACCGTCGAGAGCCTGGCCGACTGCATCGAACGGTTTGAGCGCGACGGCGTGGCCTGTTCCAAAGAGGAAATCCGTGAGCACAGCCGCTCCTTCAGCGAGGAACGCTTTGAGCGCGAGCTGAAGGAATACTGCCTGCGCCGCATGGCCGACTGGCAGCAGGAGCTGCTCGACTGCTCCCACTGGGAGAAGGAGGAACTGGATTGAACCCTATCGTCATCAACGGCACGGTACTGTGTGACAATATCACCGGCATCCCGCGCTATGTCTATGAGAATGTCGTCCGGCTGGACAAGCTGATCGAGGGCACCGGCCTGGATGTCCGCATTGCCTACCGCGACGACGGGCGGCCCATCCATCTGCCGGAGCTGAAAAACATCCGGCTGGTGCCGCTCAAGTCCATCCCGTATTTTTACAATCTGGCCGTGCTGCCCGCCTACCTGCGCCGCACCCATGCGTTTTACGTGGGCCTTGCCAGCGATATGCTGCTAACCCGCCGCAGCGTCGTGGTGCTGCACGACATCCGCCCACTGGTCCTGGATACCGACAAGGGCTTTTTCCGCTTCAAGTTCTGGGTACACTGCCTGTCCACCAAATGGTTCGCCCAGCGGGTGTTCACGGTCAGCGACAACCAGCGGCACCTCATCAGCGAGAAGCTCGGCATCCCGCTGGACAAGATCGGCATCACCTACAACGGCTGGGAGCACATGAAGAACGTCACCCCCGACGAGAGCATTTTTGACAAGATGCCCGGCGTCAAAAAAGGGGAGTACTTTTACGCCCTCGGCAGTTTGGCAAAGCATAAAAACTTCAAGTGGATCCGAGAGGTCGCCCGCCGCAGCCCCGACAAGACGTTTGTCGTCGCGGGCGGCAAGGACCCTGCGTGCCTTTTGGCGACGACGCCGAGGCGAAGGACACCCACAATGTGTTCTACCCGGGCTATGTGTCCGATGCCGAGAACGCCGCGCTGATGAAGCACTGCAAGCTGTTTTTGCACCCCGCCGTGTTCGAGGGCTTTGGCATCCCGCCGCTGGAGGCGCTGGCCCTGGGCGCGCCGGTCGCGCTGGCCAACGCCACCTGCCTGCCCGAGTTGTACGGCGATACGGCGCGGTATTTCGACCCGTATGATTATGATGTGGATCTTGACGCGCTGGCCGCCCAGCCCGTGGCCGCGCCCGACGAGGTCCTGAAAAAGTACAGCTGGGACAAGACCGCCGAGTTCTGGCTGCACGAGATGGAGAATTATGCAAAGCAGTGAAGAGGCAGCTCCCGCAGGGTAAGGCCCCTCAGGCCTCGCAAGCTCGGCCAGCTCCCCACCCTGTGGGGCGCCTTTCACGGGCGTACGCCCGAAAAAAGCCTCCTTTTTCAGGGGAGGTGGTCGAGCGCCAGCGATGACCGGAAGGGCTCTGGCCATTTCCCGCTGCCACATCACCTATCCCACAAAAGGAGGAGCATTATTCTTATGTTTATTATAATCACCCTGCTCCTCACCGTGCTCGTTTCCGGCATCTTCGGTGCGGTTCCTGCGGTAGTATCCCACCGCAGGGTTTCCCGCCGCGACGCTGCCTGGGCCGCCGGGCTCTGGCTGGCCGTCTGGGTGTTCGCTCTGTGCGCCTACCACCGCCCCAGGGCTGACCGTCGGCTTCCACGCGTTCCGGCTCGTCGCCCTCACCGCCATGACCGGCTGGGCGGGGCTTGTCACCGCCGGGCTGCGCAGCCTCGGGCGCAAAGGGTTAAAGGCCGTCGTCCCGCTGCTGGCCGTCACGGCGCTGGGGCTGGAGGTGTTCGTCGGCAATGTGGCCTACTTCAACACCCACAGCTACACGCCGTTTCAGCTCGTCGATTACCTTGACGACAACATCAACGTCGGGCGCGGCGTCGGCACGATCTCGCTCGACGAGGGCCGCACCTATCTGCGGTTCCTCGACATTGACCAGCCCGTCTACAACCTGCGGTTTGACGGTCTGGTCAGCGACGACACCGAGCCGCTCCACGCCGACAGCACCGTGATCTTCACCATTGAGGGCACCGACGCCGCCAACACCGAGCTGACCCGCTTCGGCAGCTGGCAGGTGGGGCTGCAGGCCCCGCGCACCCAGGTCATCAGCCTGGACCTGACCGGCTCCGTCGGGATGCTGACGCTGACCGCTGCCGGGTTACAGCTCCACCTACGCGCAGTTCCCGGTGGCGCTGACCTTCCGCGGCATCACGGCCAACGCGCCGCGCGCGCTGGATTTCTCGATTTTGCGCTTCTGCGCGATATTTCTGGCGCTGCTGGCCGTCTACGGCCTGCGCCCGGCCAGCGGGCTGTGGCACCGCCGCTGGCTGGCGGGCAACGTCTGTGACCGTGCCGCAGCCGCCGTGCTGGGTCTTGTGCTGGCTGCCTTCGTCGTGGTCATCCCGTTCTGGGAGCCGAGCAACACCGGCCTTGCCACAAAAGATTACAACACCGCGTTCTGGGACGGGGAGAGCACGGTCAGCTTCGTCTACCAGCAGTACGGCGCGCTGGCGCACAGCCTGCTGAACGGGCGCCTTGACCTGGAGGCCGACCCGCCCGCCGAGCTGCTGGCGCTGGACAACCCCTACGATGCCGGGGCGCGCGACGCCGCGCAAATCAACGACATCCACTGGGACCACGCCTTTTACAATGGGCGCTACTACGTCTATTTTGGCATTGTACCGTGTCTTTTGTTCCAGCTGCCGTTTGAGGCACTGACCGGCATCCAGAACCTGGCCTATGCGCCCTGCATGGTCCTGCTGGGGCTGATCTTCCTCGCCGCCTGCTTCGGCGTTGTCGGGCAGGCCGTGCGCCGGTGGTTCCCGCAGGCGTCCGCCGCAGCGTACCTGCTGGCCGTGGCCGCCGTAGCGCTGGGCAGTCAGTTCTACTATCTGTTGCTGCGCCCCTACATTTATGAATATGCCATCCTCTGCGGTGCGGCGCTGCTGATGCTGGGGCTTTGGCTCTGGCTCTCCGCCGCCAGCACGCCGGTGGAAAAGCGCGGTGCGCTGGTCGTCAAGCTCGTCTTCGGCAGCCTCTGCGTGGCGCTCGTCGCCGGGTGCCGCCCCCAGATGGAGCTGTTTGCGTTTTTGGCCGTGCCCATCTTCTGGCCGCGGTACATCGGGCAGAAGCGGCTGCGCAGCCGCGCCGGGGCAGGGGAGGCCGCCGCGTTCCTGCTGCCGGCGGTGCTGGTCGCTGCCGGGCTCATGTGGTACAACGCTGCGCGGTTCGGCTCGCCCTTTGACTTTGGTGCCAACTACAACCTGACCGGCAACGATATGACCCAGCGCGGCTTCAACGCCGTGCGCATCGGCCCGGCTGTGTTCACGAGTCTGTTCGAGCTGCCCAGCTGGCAGGGTGTTTCCCGTTCCTGCGGGAGACCGACGTCCAGACGAACGCCGTCATCCGCACGATCAGCGAGAAGTTCACGGGCGGCATTCTGGCCGCCACGCCGTACCTGTGGGTGCTGGCGCTGCCGCTGCTTCCCGCGTTCCGCCGCTGTCTGCACCGCCGCCGTGTCACCGCCTGTGTGGTCTACGGCAGCCTGGCCGCCATGGTCGTCATGACCGTCGTTGACTGCGAGATGGCTGGGGTGCTCTACCGCTATTTGATGGATTACAGTCCCGTGTTGCTGCTTGGCGCGGCGCTGTGCTGGTTCTGCGCCGAGGGTGCGCTCTCCCGCCGCGCAGCGCTGGGGGAGGGCACTGCCGTTGCGGCGCTGCCCGCACTGCGCACCGTCATGGCCGCCGCTGTGGCATATACCGCCGTCTACCGCTTCTGCACGCTCTTCGCCATGGAGCCGTATCTGCAGGGCATGAATCCTTCCCTTTACTACACCGTCAGCCGCCTTGTTCAATTCTGGATGTAAAATCCGCCCGGAGGTCCTGTTATTATGGATAAAATCGCCGTTCTGATCCCTTGCTACAACGAATCCAAGACTGTCGAGAAGGTCGTCTCGGATTTCCGCCGCGTCCTGCCCGACGCCACCGTCTACGTCTACGACAACAATTCCACCGACGGCACTGCCGAGCTGGCCGCCGGAGCCGGGGCCGTTGTCCGCCATGAGTACCAGCAGGGCAAGGGCAATGTCATGCGCCGCATGTTCCGCGAGATCGACGCAGAGGCGTACATTCTTGTGGACGGCGATGACACCTACCCTGCGGAGGCCGCGCCCGAGATGGTCGCTGCCGTGACCGGGCGCCAGGCCGACATGGTCGTCGGTGACCGCCTGTCCAGCACCTACTACACCCAGAACAAGCGCCCGTTCCACAACTTCGGCAACGATCTGGTGCGGTTCTGCACAAATCATTTGTTTGGCGGCAAGATCAAGGACATTATGACCGGCTACCGCGCGTTCAGCTACCAGTTCGTCAAGACCTATCCCGTGCTGTCCCGCGGGTTTGAGATCGAGACCGAGATGACGATCCACGCCCTGCAGCGCAATATGCAGGTCGAGAACGTTGTCATTGACTACCGTGACCGTCCGGAAGGGTCGGAGAGCAAGCTGAACACCTACTCCGACGGCTTTAAAGTATTTGGGGCACGATTGCGCGGCTGTTTCAAGAACTACCGCCCGTTCAGCCTTTTTCGGCATTCTGGCCGCGATCCTGGCCGTGTTCGGCATCGGCTTTATGATCCCGGTGCTGGGCGAGTATTTCCGGACCGGCCTTGTGCCGCGCTTCCCGACTTTGATCGTCTGCTGCTTTGTGCTGGTGGCGGCGCTGCTGCTGTTTATCTCGGGCATCATCCTCTCGAGCCAGCTTGCCAAGGATGCCCGCGACTTTGAGTTCCAGCTGCAGACCGTGCATCATTGGCGCAGTGAAAAGAAATAAGCCTTCCTCCTCGGGGGAAGGTGGCCGAGACCCCGCCCGAGGCCGGATGAGGGGCAAGCCTGCGGCAGCCGCCCGTTTACGGGCTTTCTCCGTAAGCTCTCCCCGCATCAGTCACCTGCGGTGACAGCTTCCCCCCTCAGGGGAAGCCCTTTTGCCCCAGCCCGCAAACCGGGACACCCGGTCTGCGGGCTTCTTGCTTTTTGGGGCGCAATGGGCTATAATAGTTTTATATGTGCACACTGCACATACTACGTACAACAAAGAGGGACTATCAAGGGAGTATATACATTATGACGAAAATTGCCGCATCGATCCTGTCGGCTGATTTTGCCAACCTGAAGCATGACTGCACCCGCCTGTTGGAGGCCGGTGTCGACCTGATGCACTTTGACGTGATGGACGGGCACTTTGTACCCAATATCAGCTACGGTGCACCGGTGCTGAAATGCCTGCATGCCGCTATGCCCGACGTCTACTACGACGTCCACCTGATGATCAGTGACCCGGCCCGCTACGCCGCCGACTTTGCCAGGGCAGGGGCCAGCCTCATCACCTTCCACCTCGAAGCTGTGCCGGACACGGCAGAGGAGGTCATCGCCGCTATCCGCGCTGCGGGCTGCCAGGTCGGCATCAGCATCCGTCCCGGCACGCCGGTGGAAGCTGTTTTCCCGTATCTGGGCGTTGTCGATCTGATCCTGGTCATGAGCGTGGAGCCCGGTTTCGGCGGGCAGAAGTTCCTCCCCACCACCCCCACGCGCATTGCCGCCATCTGTGCCGAGCGCACCCGCCGCGGCTGTGATACCCTGATCGAGGTGGACGGCGGCATCAACACCGAGACCGGCCCCCTGTGCATCGCTGCCGGAGTCGACTGGCTCGTGGCCGGAAGCTCGCTGTTCCATGCCATGGATCCTGCCGCTGTGGTAAACGTCCTGCACAGCAAGTAAGGAGCTTTTCCCTATGCCCAATCGTAAAAAAGTTGAACGCAGCGCGAACTACAGCTACTACAGTGACCTGCTGTGGTGCACAGTCCCGCTGATCGGCATGTCGTGGTATTACTACGGTGCGCGCCCGGTGCTTTTGCTGCTGGCCGCACTGCTGACCGCCTACCTGTGCGACTGTGCCTTGGCCCCGCTGCACGGCACGGGCTACCAGTCCCATGAGCCGTCCAGCGAGTGCTTTGCCGCGCTCATCGTGCTGCTGATGCCTGCCAGCATCTCGTATCCCATCGTCATTTCCGCCGTCATCGTCGCCGTGCTCGTCAAGGAGGCGTTCGGCGGCGAGGGCCACTATCCGTTCCATCCCGCCGCCGTCGGCGTCGTCGTGGCCGGTATCTCGTGGCCACAGGATGTCTTTTCGTACCCCATTCCCGGCACGCAGCTGCCGCTGTTCGGCAGCGTGAACACCACTCTCGTCGAGGGCATGAACGCCACTCTGCTGGATGGCGGTCTGCCCAGTGCCAGCACGATGAACCTGCTGACCGGCAACGTCTCCGCCGCCATGGGCACCAGCGCAGCGCTGGTCGTGATGGCCTGCGGGCTGTTCCTGCTTGTGCGCGGGCACATCAAGCTTTCTGTCGTTATTCCGTTCTTTATCTTTGTCATCGGCCTGCCGTGGTTCTTCCCGAATCTGAACGAGCTGCCGACCTTCAGCCTGCCGTGGGAATATATCCGCCAGCGCTTCTATCTGGAAAAATATGTCGTCCTGTCCGGCACGGCACTGTTCACCGGCCTGTTCCTGGTCTGTGAGCCGGTCACGATGCCGGACCGCCGCATGAGCCGCATCATCTACGGCGCGGCGCTGGGCATCATGACCTATGTGTTCCGCGTGTTCAGCCCGTATGAGTGCGCGGCCTGCTGTGCGCTGCTGATCGTCAGCTCCATCCCCGAATGGCTCGACCTCATCAGCCACCGCACCGAACGCATCCGCTTTATGAGAGAGGAGGAGCAGCGCCTTGCCAATTCAACAAAACCCGAATAAGCGCCGGGGCGAGGAGCGCTCCGAGACCTTAATTATCCCGCACATCACCAGGGAGATGCTCGAGGTCGCCCGCGCCATGGCGGAGAAGGGTGCCTCTCGCGCCGAGATCGAGGCCGCCATTGCCGCCATGCAGACCGGCAAGGCGCCCGCCGCCCCGGCGGCCCTGCACCGGAAAAGCAGCCCGGCACACCGCAGCAGCCCGCGCCCGGGCGCAGTGATGCCGCTCGCAGCGGCGGCATCATCCCGACGAGCCGCCCGCGGTACACCGCCGCGGAGCGCCGCGCCATGCTGGAGGAGGTCCAGCGCCGCCAGGCTGAGCGCGAGGCCGCCCGCCAGGCGGAAGCCCAGGCCGAGGAGGATCGGTTCCGCAGCTACCGGGACCGGGAGTACGGCAGGAGCCCCGCGGTCACACCGTCCGCAGCACCCCAGCCCACTCCCGCTGCCCGCAGCAGCCAGACACCCGCAGCAGCTGACGAGACCCGCACGATCTCGATCCCGAAGCGCAGAACTGCCGAGCCTGCCGCCCATGCCGTGCAGCCCCCCTGCACCCGCGGCACAGCCCGCCCAGCAGCCCACGCAGGTCATGCCGCCGGTACAAAAGGCGGCCCCTGCGGCACCGGCTGCGCCCGCCCCGGCAGAGCACACCGCCCACCCGGAGCCGACCCCTGCGCCGAAGTCCCAAAAAAGCCAGCGCCTCGCGCTCCTACGCCGCGGCGGAGGCTGCCCTGAACGAGCGCATCCGCGCCGACCACATCTGGCTGTCCAACCCCGTGCTTGTGCGCGGCCTCGGCATGGCCCCGGTCATCGGTGCCGCGCTGGACGGCCAGCGGGCGCTCATGCTCTGTATCGCCTCGCTGATTTTGGTCACCTTCACCCGTGTGCTGGCCGTGGCCATCTGCCACCTGACAAAGAACCGATTCCGCCCCGTGGTGTACTGCTACTCTGCGGCGCTTCTCTACATCCCTACGTATGTTTTGCTCTACGCACTGTTCGGCTCTGACCTGACGCTGCTGGGCATCTACCTGCCGATCATGGTCGTGGAGCCCGCCATCGTCAAGCGCATGGAGTTCTCCGACCTTGAACCCGTGAGGGATGCGTTCCGCCACGGCTTCAACAACGCACTCGGCATGTGTATTGTGCTGCTCATCGTGGGCTGCCTGCGTGAGCTGCTGGCCACGGGCGCGGTCTTTGGCAACGTCATCCTGCACAATGCGCTGCTGCCGCTGGCTGCACTGCCTGCGGGCGGCTTTGTCATCGTGGGTATCCTGGCCGCCATCTGGTGCGCCGCTGCCAACCTGTACACCGATTATAAACATGAGGAGGTGCGCCG
>ENA-OQES01000159-OQES01000159.1-human-gut-metagenome-genome-assembly--contig:-NODE-159-length-28216-cov-15.719570_pt1 | contig 28216 bp, 23 predicted proteins | sample MGYA00242798_ERZ504641 | MGnify/ENA primary metagenome ERZ504641 (study PRJEB26092, sample SAMD00036327) | human gut metagenome | host: Homo sapiens | study: EMG produced TPA metagenomics assembly of...
AACGGGAATCTTTGCTCTGTTTTTTGTTCCCTATATAGTTACAATTATTTTTAATGGTGCCAACACTACATTGATCAATAAAAAATTTAATGTGGAAATGCTTCTGCCGGTGATCGTTTCATCGCAGATTGAAGACAAATATGAACTTGAGACTATAAAAGCACAAACAATCATAGCAAGATCAAATTTTTTACCGGACAATGAAAGAGGAGGAAAAAATCTGGCAATAACTTTATGTCAGATAAAGAAAGAGATGGAGGGGAAATCCCTGGCTTGTGTAATTTTACAGAATAAGTACGAAAAAGCAGTAACAGAAACAGAAGGAAAAGTCATTGTATGGAATAAAGAATTAAAGTTAGTTCCCTATCATGAATTAAGTGCAGGACAGACAAGAGATGGAATGGAAGTTTTCCACAACGAAGATGATTCGTATCTCAGATCCGTACACAGTCTTGTGGATAAAAATGCAAAAGATTATTTGAATAGTGTATACATAAATAAAAATGTCCTTCCGGAAAGAATTGAAATAAAATCCAGGGACAGTGCCGGTTATGTTACAGAAATTCTGGCTGACGGGAAAGTGTTGGAAGGCGAGGCATTCAGAAAAGGAATGGGACTCACGTCCTCAAATTTTACAATTCAGAAGTCTGGAAAGGAAATACGATTTTTATGTAGAGGAAAAGGTCATGGATTAGGATTCTCACAATATGGAGGGAATGAGATGGCAAAGGAGTCTGCGAATGCAAAAGAGATTTTACAATATTATTTTCCTGAGATGGATGTGCTGAACATAAAATCTGTAAATTGCTGAATAGATACGAATATTCTGGACACCCTATAGATATGAAGATGAAAACAGAGGTGAAAGGAATATGATGAATAACAAAGTGACAAGAATCATTGCCAATTCCGTTGGACTGGCCGCTGTAGCAGCATTGGGAATTACAGTTTATCAGTTAGGTACCTCCCCGGTCAAAGAGAAAACTCCTGAAGAAAAAACAGAAAATGTCGGTGAAAGTACACAGGATACGGAAGAACAATTGAGTGAAGATGCAGGAACGAATCATGTGGAGTCAGAAAATCAGTGGATATCCGATGACGGGGAAGATTTGGATGATACAAAGGTTACATTCCAAAAACAAGGAATGTATGGGGAAACAGCTCAGAATACTGTGGATAATAATGAATCAGATAATACTGCAGATGTGGATAAGACTGACAATGCTGTAAATTCTCAGCAAGCAGAAGAATCATCAGTAAATGCAAATATGAAATCCCAGACGATATCAGAAGATCAGGCAGATGAAGCAACAGATGTTTCGGCATCGGCCCTGAATCTTGCGACAGTAAATTTTTCGGAAGATACATTAATGGAGTGGCCGGTGAATGGAAATGTTCTCCTTGATTACAGTATGGATCAGACTACTTATTTTCCGACGCTTGATCAGTATAAATTGAGTCCGGCTATTGCTGTCGGTGCAGTAGAGGGAGCACCTGTGGTAGCTGCTGTTAATGGCAAGGTTTATTCTATAGAGCAGAATGCGCAGACGGGTACTACACTGACAATGGAACTTGGAAATGGATATCAGGCTGTTTATGGACAGCTTACAGATCTGACAGTGTCAGAAGGAGATACAATTAAAAAGGGAACGACGATAGGATATATTGCACAGCCTACAAAATATTACAGCACAGAAGGAACCAATCTTTATTTTGCAATGAAAAAGGATGGAGAACCAATAGATCCGATTGAATATCTTCCATAATGAAATAGAAGAAAAAAAACAGGGTTGCCGTAGATCGGCAGCCCTTAATTTGGTATAGGGCCAAAACAGTAACGTATAAACAGTACTTTGATATTTGCAACAGAAATGATATGTGTAGTATAATACAAAATATGTAGTGATTCAGCAGTTAACAATTCGTGGATATCAGGTTAGGGGCACACTAGCATCATAAAATACTGCTGGTTATAAAAATACTTTCGGAAATTATACAGACAGCATGAAAGAGGAGCTTTTTATATGAATATTAATGAGATTGCCAAACTGGCAGGGGTCTCCAGAGCTACCGTATCCAGGTATCTGAACAATGGTTATGTCAGTGAGGAAAAGCAAAAAAAATATCAGCAGAGTTATTGAAGAAACCGGGTATCAGCCTTCTTCACAGGCGCAGAGGCTGCGTACTAAGAAGACAAAACTGGTCGGAGTAATTCTGCCAAAGATAGATTCCAATACGATCAGCCGGGAAGTTGCCGGAATCAGTGACATACTTACCAAAAAAGGATATCAGCTGATACTGGCAAATACAAATAACAGTGTTGAAGAAGAATTGAAATATCTTTCGCTGTTCAGGGATAATCAGGTCGATGGTGTTATTTTTATTGCCACCATATTGACAAAACAGCACAGGGAAATGATGAAGGGATTTAAAGTTCCGATTGTTTTACTTGGACAACAGCTGGATGGTTATCCATGTATTTTTCAGGACGATTATAAGGCTGCTGTAAATCTTACTGAACAGATGGTGAAGACAGGAAAGAAGTTTGGATATATTACAGTTACGGATAAAGATGAGGCAGTTGGCAGGCAGCGAAAATCAGGTGTGGAGAAGGTTCTTGGAGAAAATCAGATCACATTGGAAAGTGGATGTGTAAAATGCGGAAATTTCACATTAGAGTCAGGATATGAGAAAGCGAAAGAACTTTTTACGGAGCATCCCGATGTAGATACATTGATCTGTGCAACAGATACCATGGCAGTTGGAGCGGCAAATTGGCTGAAGGAGAACGGATATCAGATTCCTCAACAGGTTCAGATTGCCGGAATGGGAGACAGTTTTCTGGGAAAGATCATAGAACCAAAGCTGACTACTGTACACTTTTTTTATAAGACAAGTGGAATGGAATCAGCAAAAGTGCTGGTAGATTTGATAGAATCTAAGGAAACATCATCTGTACATAAAGAAATAAAAATGGGATGTAAGGTGGTACTCAGAGAGTCTCACCGAAATATATGACTGAACATGAAAGAGGAACTCTGAGGCAATCATCAGAGTTCTTTTTTTCTGGATAATTGGATTTACATATATTAATTTACATATATTAATTTACATATATTAAAGGGAGTGTTTTGGAAATAATATATAAAAAATGGATATAATATTTGTGATATGTTACATATTTACAAATAAAAAACGCCCAGATATAATAGCATATATGAGAACGATTCCATAAAAGTACATACAATCCATAGGAAATACATATTGGTGATCAGATAAGAAATATCGTGAGAGTGCAAGACATCTGCTGAGCTATAATCAGATATCAGAGTAAATTTGGAATGGTATAAGATGATATTAAGGTTAAAAGGTATTTTTATAAGATTAACAAGTGAAATTTGTTGAATATGTGAGAATTTCAAAGTGTACATTTATATGAGAACGATTCCATAAAAGGAGGATATTATGGATTACAGAAAAACAGCACAGGAGATATATGACCATATCGGTAAAAAAGAAAATATTATTTCCGCAGCTCATTGTGCCACACGTCTTCGCTTGGTTATCAGTGATAATTCAAAGGCTGATAAGGAATATGTTGAGAACATTGAAGGCGTAAAAGGTGTTTTCTTTGCGCAGGGACAGATGCAGATCATTCTGGGAACAGGTGTAGTTAATAAAGTATATGATGAGTTCATCCGGATTGCAGGAGTTTCTGAGAGCAGTAAAGAAGAGCTGAAAAAAGTTGCGGCTTCCAGGGCAAATCCGGTACAGAGACTGATCAAGACACTTGGAGATATTTTTGTGCCGATTATTCCTGCAATTGTTGCAAGCGGTTTCCTGATGGGAATTATGGAAGCACTGAACTTCATGGTAAACAATGGATTTTTGAATATTGATACCAGCGGTTCTATTTATACATTTGCACAGCTTTTCAGTAATACGGCATATACGTTCCTGCCAATCCTCATCGCATACAGCGGTGCTAAAGTGTTTGGTGCAAACCCGTATCTGGGTGCAGTTATCGGTATGATCATGATTCATCCGAATCTCCAGAATGCATGGACAGTTGCCACAGAAGGTGTTAAAGCAACTCAGAAAGTATGGTTTGGACTTTACTCTATTGATATGGTCGGATATCAGGGGCATGTAATTCCGGTTATCATTGCAGTATGGGTACTGGCTCAGATTGAGAAGAGACTTCACAAAGTAGTGCCGGCAATGTTTGATCTGTTTGTTACTCCGCTTGTAAGTGTCTTTGTAACAGGATATCTGACATTATCCATTATCGGACCTATCTTTGTTACTGTTGAGAACGGACTTCTGAATGGGATTCAGTGGCTGATCGCATTGCCATTTGGTATCGGAAGTTTTATTATGGGTGCGTTTTATGCACCGACGGTGGTTGCCGGTGTTCACCATATGTACACGATCATTGATCTTGGACAGTTGTCTAAATTTGGAGTTACTTACTGGCTGCCTCTTGCTTCTGCAGCGAATATTGCACAGGGTGGAGCAACTCTTGCAGTAGCACTTAAGACAAAGGATCAGAAGATTAAATCAATGGCAGTTCCGTCTGCATTAAGTGCCTGTATGGGAATTACTGAACCTGCGATCTTTGGTGTTAACCTTCGCTTTGGAAAACCATTTGTGATGGGATGTATTGGTGGTGCATTTGGTGCACTGTTTGCATCTGTTACAGGACTGGGGGCTACGGGAACTGGCGTAACCGGTATCTTTGGAATTCTTCTTTGTCTGAATAATCCGGTTTCTTATATTCTTATGTTTGTGATTGCATTTGGTGCTGCCTTTGTACTTACCTGGTTGTTTGGATATAAGGACACTAATGTTTCTGAAAAGACAGAAAGTATTGAAGCTGTGGGAGATAAATCAACAACAGAAAAAAGCAATGCAGATGATTCTGTGCTTTATAGTGTATCAGAAGGAACTGCGATTTTGCTTTCCCAGGTAAATGACGCTACATTTGCTTCGGAAGTACTTGGAAAAGGAATTGCCGTAATTCCATCGAAGGGTGAAGTTGTTGCTCCATGTGATGCTGTGGTTGAGACTGTTTTTGATACAAAGCATGCAGTTGGTTTAAGTACGGAAAGTGGTATGGAGCTTCTGATCCATATCGGGATCAATACAGTGGAATTGAATGGAAAATATTTTACATCTCATGTAAAGAATGGAGATCACGTAAAGAAAGGCCAGCTTCTGGTTTCCTTTGATATGGAGAAAGTTAAGGCAGCAGGATACGATGTGACGACTCCTCTTATTGTAACGAATTCGGATGATTATAAAGATATGAAAATTCTGTCGGAAGATTCGGTAACACCATCAGATAAAGTATTGGAGATTGTGAAATGAGTACGCTAACTAAAGTTCTTGAAAGAAATATAAAAGTAATTGAAAAGAACGCAGATCTGACAGAAGGAAGATTCCGGCTTGGACATCATCTGATGCCGCCGGTCGGATGGCTCAATGATCCAAATGGACTATGCTGGTATAAAGGCAGATATCATGTGTTTTTTCAATACGCTCCCTTTGATGTGGAAGGCGGACTGAAATTCTGGGGACATTATACAAGCGAAGATCTGGTAGACTGGAAATACGAAGGGACAGCTCTTTATCCGGATTCTCCTTATGACTGTCATGGTGTCTATTCCGGATCTGCATTGGCAGAGAGTGAAAAACTTCATTTGTTTTTCACCGGGAATGTAAAGATTGACGGTGATTATGATTATATTAATGAAGGACGTGAGACCAGTACGCTTCATGTAGAAAGTGAGGACGGAATTCATTTCGGAGATAAAGAAGAGATAATTTCTTTTGAAAAATATCCGGAAGAGTTTACCTGTCATATCAGAGACCCGAAAGTCTGGAAAGAAAACGACAGGTATTTTATGGTTCTTGGTGGACGTCTTAAGGGAGATAAAGGTGCAGTTCTGGTTTATGAATCAGAAAATCTGAAAGAATGGAAATTTAAACATATAATAACCACACCGGAAGCTTTTGGCTATATGTGGGAATGCCCGGACTATTTCGAACTGGACGGGAAGAAATTTCTGTCTGTATCACCACAGGGCTTGAAGAGGGAAGAATTTCGTTTTCAGAATATCTATCAGTCAGGCTATTTTCAGGTAAAAGAGGATGGCTCTGTAGATGAAAGAGACTTTCGTGAGTGGGATATGGGATTTGACTTTTATGCTCCACAGACCTTTACAGATAACAGCGGAAGGCGACTTCTGATAGGATGGATGGGAATGCCGGATGCAGAGGAGGAATATACCAATAAAACCATTGATGAAGGCTGGCAGCATTGTCTTACCGTACCGCGGGAACTGAGGGTAAAGGATGGAAAAATATTCCAGTATCCGGCAAAAGAACTGGAGAGACTCCGAAAAGAGAAAACAATTCTTGATGATGAAAAATCAATTGTTGAGGTTCGTATAGAAGTAAATGAAGGTTTTGATCTGTTAATTGAAGATATTGCAGTGACAGACAGAAGTTTTCAGATCAGTATGGGCGGACAGATGCTCTTTAAATATGAAAATGAAATTGCGGAGATTGGATTTTCTGAAATTGCGGGTGCAGGAAGAAATAAGCGGAAAGCGAAAGTCAGTGAACTGAACAATATCCGGATTCTTGCAGATACTTCTGCAGTGGAACTTTATCTGAATGATGGAGAGATTGTATTCTCAACCAGATATTATCCGGATTGTGAAGATCTGCAGCTAAAGGTAAAAGGCGGAAAATTCAGGGGAAATCTCTGGAATCTTCGAAAAATGATATTCACAAAATAAGAAAATAAACGTATAATAAAGCAGGTGGGAAAGAAAATCCGCAGTCGGTTTCCCTGCCTGCTTTTTTGACATATTGGTATTTCTGGTGCTGAGAGATCTGGCTGTCAGAAAGAATATGTGTCCGGATGATATACGTGTTTTAAACCGACTGTTTATTATAGAAACAGGGACGACCGCAAAAGATAGCAGTTGTCCTTTACATAAATTATAAAAAATTTTCAAATAATGCAATTCCAGACAATAAGACAGTTGCTTGATTATAATATATGACTGTCGGGTGATTATGATGAATTATACTTACATTGTTAAATGTGCAGATGGGACTTTTTATACAGGGTGGACAAACTGTCTGCAAAAACGTATGAAAGCACACAACGAGGGAAAGAACGGCGCGAAATATACAAGGACCAAAAGACCGGTTACACTTGTATATTATGAAGGATTTTCAACAAAAGAAGAAGCGATGAGACGTGAATATGAGATTAAACAATTTACCAGAAATAAAAAACTGGAGTTGCTGAGCTTCTGAACCCGTCAGATAAGGAGGATAAGAGAAAATGAAAAAGATGACAAAATGGCTTGCAGTATGCGCAGTATGTGTGATGGGCAGTGTTCCGGCCATGGCAGCAGAAGTACCGGATGTTACTGTAACACCGATCCCGATTGAAACACCGGCTCCGGATGTAACACCAATCGAGACACCTGCACCAACACCCATACCGGAGGTGAAAAATGGCTGGTGTGAGTATGGAACAAAAAATAAGAAATATTTTAAAGATGGACAGTATCTTACAGGAATGCGTAAAATCCATGGTGAAGTTTATTATTTCAGTCCAAAAGGATTTATGAAAACCGGATGGATCAAATACAATAACAAGAAATATTATTTTGATTCCAATGGAATACGTTACAGTGGCGTTAAGAAAATCAGCGGAAAATATTACTATTTCAGTGACAAGGGTGTTCTGAGAACGAAAACAGTTAAAGTTGGAAATACAATTTATTATTGTACAGAAAAGGGAATTCTGGAAGCCTGGAAAAAAGGAAAGACGATTTATTATCCAAATGGAAAGAAAATGAATTCCACCAAAGCGTATGAGTATGAGACTTTGCAGAGAGCAAAGGATGTTGTCAGCAAGATCACAAAACCGAGTATGTCAAAAAGTGAGAAATTTGAAACCTGTTTCAGATGGGTAATGTATCAGCATTATTACGATACCAGAAGAATATTTTATAATCAGACTGCATGGCCTGCGTTATATGCAAACGATTATCTGATACTGAGCGGAAAAGGTGGGGACTGTTTCTCAGATGCCTGTTCGTTTGCCTATCTTGCAAAGGCTCTTGGATATAAGAATGTTTATGTCTGCGTAGATACAACGGCAACTGACGGAAGCGGTCATTGCTGGGCTGAAATCGGAGGCAGAGTATATGATCCGCTGTTCGCAGAGGCGAAGAGCTATTATGGATATTTTGGCGTGGGATATGGATCCTATGGATTGTATCCGGAAAGAAGAGTAGCTGTGTAATATAAAAGCTTTCCTGCAGGGATTATGCTGTAGCAGAGAAAATTGTATTGTTAAGGGGTTGTAGCACCGAAAAAAATCCGGTGCTGCAACCCCTTGTTTTGTTTATTGGCAAATTGACGGTTATACAGGTAGTGGAGCAACAAAAAAGTACATGACAATGAAATGGCAGGCACTTCCAAGCATAACAAAGATGTGAAAGATCTCATGGGAACCAAAATTCTTATGTCTGGAATTAAAAAGCGGAACTTTTAATGCATAGATCACACCACCGATGGTATAAATGATTCCGCCTGCAAGAAGCCAGTCAAATCCTGCACGTGGGAGTGCATGGAAGATTGGAACAAATGCCAGTACACACAGCCAGCCCATGGCGATATACAGTACAGAGGACAACCATTTGGGACAGGTAATCCAACAGCCCTTTAAGATAATGCCGAGGACTGCAATACTCCATACCAGCGCGCACAGAATATATCCAATGCGGTTATGAAGAACGATCAGGCATACAGGAGTATAGCTTCCGGCGATCATCACAAAAATCATCATGTGATCCATTTTTCGCAGCCGTCGATTGACCTTCTCTGTAGAATCTACAGAATGGTAAATGGTACTGGCTGCATAGAGCAGAACCATGGTAAGGATAAAAATACTTAAAGCAACAATATGGAGCACATCATAAGAACGCGCTGCCTTGATAATAAGAGGAACTGCTCCGACTGCAGCGAGAAGAAGGGCAATACCATGAGTGATCGCACTTCCGGGATCTTTTAATTTAAATTTCATAAAAACGCCTCCATTCATTCAGATAAATACAATGAAAACAATATAACATAGTTTTAAAAACTATATATCAAGTATATAAATACTATAACACAAAAAACAAAAAATCAAGGGCTTATTTTGGGAATCAAAGAAATGTTTGTCCGGCAATGCAAATGAGTTACAGGGTTGCGAAGATGAGGAAAACAGTTGAATCTATATGATAAATCTCCTATAATACAAGTAAAGTAAGTGGTAAAGGAGACAGTTCCATGGGAAAAACCATAACGATATGTTTTACAAATAATAAGGGTGGAAGTGGAAAAACCACAACCTGTTCAAACCTTGGAGCGGCGATGGCTCAGGCAGGGAAAAAGGTTCTTCTGATCGATGGAGATATGCAGTTAAATCTTTCTCTTGCTTTTTTTCCGGAGAACTGGGTGCTGGAGCAGGCGAAAGGAGAGAAGAATCTGTATTGCGCAATCGGAAAACAGGAAGAGCTCAGCGGTTATGTGGTACATACTCCCTACGAAAATCTGGATCTGATACCATCGTCTACATTGATGAGTTCTATAGAATATGAACTTTTTTACAAAATGGCAGAGAGAATTTATCCTGCGAAAATGCATTCAGAAGATAAAGGATGCAGGAAATTATGACTATATTCTGATTGATGCACCTCCTACGCTGGGTGGTTGGGTGATGAATATCCTTTGTGCATCAGACCGGGTAATTATTCCTGTTGAGGCAAGTCCATGGGGAATGTTCGGACTTGCGAATATGTTTGAATTTCTTAATGAAGTAAAGCAGATTACTCCGGAACTGGAAGTTGCCGGAATTGCAGTGACAAAGGTAGATACAAGAAAGAGTTATTATAAACAGACAATGGAAACATTGTATGAACTTGAGGATATTCATGTATTTGAGCAGATCATCAGAGTGGACAGCTCTGTAGAATGGTCACAGGATAACAGTATTCCGGTTGTGGAATATAAAAAAGTCAAGCAGAAGTGCCAGGGAATATACGAGATTGGCAGAGGAGGTCATGGAATTATGTCAGTAGGCAGGGAGAGTATTCGGCGTGCAGCAAATGCAGGTGCCGGGAAAACCGTAAAGAAGCCCGTTGTATCTACAAAAGAGGCAGAGAAACCGGAAACAATATCTGTTACAGAAGAAAAGGAAAAAAACAGCAAAGGGTTCTGTTCATATTAATGAAGAACTGCCGGTATATCTTCTTTAAAAGTTATTTGTAAGTGCTTGAGTATTTTGTTATTTTATAGAAAATAATCAAGTGGTTGCGCAAAAGTGGGGTATTTTATGGAAACAGAAGAAAAGAAGATATATACAATAGAAGATATCGCCCGGGAGCTTGGGGTAAGTAAGACTACGGTATCACGTGCTATTTCAGGAAAGGGAAGAATCAGTCAGGCTACAAGAGACAGAGTACGGGCATTTATAAAAGAACATGATTACAGACCCAATGTTGTGGCAAAGGGGTTGGCACAGCGTAAAACTTATAATATTGCACTGCTGATGCCGAAGGATTATGTTGCCACAGAGTTTCTTTTTTTTCAAAGACTGTATGAATGGAATCTGTGAGATGGCTTCCTCCTATGAGTATGATATTATTATATCTATGATTGATGGAGCAGATGTATCGCAGATACAGAGACTGGAGGCAAATCGAAAAGTCGACGGGATCATTGTAAGCAGAGCAGTGGTAAGTTCCAAGGTACAGAAATATCTGAAGAACTGTAAGGAACCATATATATTGATCGGCCCGTCTTCAGATCCGGAAGTTCCGTTTGTAGATAACAAGAACCAGGAAGCCGGAAAAGAACTGACAAGTATTATGTTGATGAAAGGTTTTCGGAATCTGGCACTTCTGGGTGGAAATCAGTCCTATAATGTTACCGGAAGCAGATATCAGGGTTTTCTGGAAGCACATGAGGAAATGGGAGTTTCTGTTAACGAAAATCTGATCTTCATGGATACGGATAATCAGGCAGCAGTATCTGATGCTGTGAAGAGACTGCTTGAAGAAGGCGCGGATGGTATTGTCTGTATGGATGATGTGATCTGCAGCATGTGTCTGAGCAGTCTGAGGGAAAAGAAAATATCGGTTCCTGCAGAAATAAAAATAGCCAGTATGTATGACAGTAAGAATCTGGAATATAATAATCCACCGATTACCAGTATACGCTTTGATACGGTAAGACTGGGAAAGATGGCATGTGCGAAATTACTGAACATCCTGGGAGAGAAGCTACTGGAGGATACGTTGACACTGAATTATCAGGTGATGCTGCGTGAGTCAACACAGTAGAAAAATTGAAAAAATGCAGTCATGAATTGTGTGATATGACAAAAAATGAGATTCGAAATTAGATAATAATGGCTAATTGACTTTATTAATATAAAGGAATATACTAAAAATTATGAACAATCGGTTGCGCAAACAAACTTGGAGTAATTGCAAACTATATTCTGTAAGAAGAATGAAATCAAATCCCGTCTGCTTTAACTGAGAAAAGTAATGAGCAGCGAGAAGAGAGTGTTTTGAAATTGGATAGAGTATTAAATATGATAGTGAAAAAGAAAACGACTGAGAATAGAGAATTAAGAGGAGAACAAGTATGGACTTTAGAACAGATAAGCTGCTCCATGGCGGTGATTACAACCCGGAACAGTGGTTAAAGAGACCGGATATTCTGGAAAAAGATATTGATATGCTGGAGGAGTCTGGCTGTAATGTAGTAAGCCTTGGGAATTTTTTCCTGGTCCACACTGGAGCCGGAAGAAGGTGTATTTCATTTTGAATGGCTGCAGGAAATCATTGATAAGCTTTATAAAAGAGGAATTTCTACAATTCTGGCTACACCTTCAGGTGCAAGACCCAAATGGATGGCAGATAAATATCCGGAGGTGCTCCGTGTAGATGAGACACGTCGCAGAGCATTATTTGGATTCAGACATAATCATTGTTATACGTCTCCTGTTTACAGAGAGAAGGTACATATTATCAATAAGAAACTGGCACAGGAGGTTGCCACACATCCGGGCGTGATCCTATGGCATATTTCAAATGAGTATGGAGGAGAATGTCATTGTCCGCTGTGCCAGAAAGCATTTCGTAACTGGCTGAAAGAGAAATATCAGACTATTGAAAATCTGAATGATAAGTGGTGCACCACTTTCTGGAGTCATACTTATAACAGCTTTGACCAGATCGAGAGTCCGTCTAAGATTGGTGAGACACAGCTTCATGCACTGAATCTGGACTGGAAACGATTTGTTACTCATCAGACAGCGGATTTCATTCATCATGAGATTGCAGCATTGAGAGAGGGAGGAAGCACACTTCCGACTACTGCTAATCTGATGTATTATTTTGGTGGTTTAGATTATTTTAAGATTGCAAAAGAGATTGATGTGGTTTCCTGGGATACTTATCCGACATGGCATAAAGAAGCAGTGATCGATACAGCTTATGACAATGGTATGTGCCATGATCTGATGCGTTCTCTGAAAGGAAAGCCGTTCTTCCAGATGGAATCCTGCCCGGCTTCTACAAACTGGCAGAGTGTGAGCAAGTTAAAGAAACCGGGAATGCTTTTTGCACAGTCCATGCAGGCAATTGCACATGGCGGAGAAGGTGCTCTCTATTTCCAGATTCGCCAGAGCAGAGGTGCTTCTGAGAAGTTCCACGGAGCAGTGATCGATCATTACGGTGGAAATGATACAAGAGTGTTTAAAGAAGTTTCCAGAGTTGGAGAAACTTTGAAAGAAATAAGAGAACTGGCAGGAACAACTGTGAACAGCTCGGTTGCCATGCTTTACGACTGGGACAGCCAGTGGGCAATGGAGGACAGCCAGGGACCCAGAAATAAAGGGCTTCATTATCTGGAAGCAATGTTGAAATTCTACAGAGGTTTCCGGAAGCAGGGCGTGAATGTGGATGTGATCGATATGACCTGTGAACTGGACAAATATAAAGTACTGGCTCTTCCAATGGTTTATATGTTCAAGGAAGGTTTTGCCAAAAAGGTTCGTGCGTTTGTGGAAAACGGCGGTACACTGATCACAAGTTACTGGTCCGGAATTGCAGATGACACAGACAGGTGTTATCTGGAAGGAACACCACATGGACTGATGGATGTACTGGGAATCAGAAGCACAGAAATTGACGGCCTTTATGACTGGGAAGAAAATTCTTTTGTTCCTGTGGCTGGCAATGAACTTGGACTGGATAAGACTTATACATGTAAATATCTGTGCGACCTTGTGGAGCTTCGCGGAGCACGTACTTTAATGACCTACGGAAGTGATTTCTATGAAGGCTATTCCTGCCTGACAGTGAATGAATACGGCAGGGGTAAAGCATGGTATGTGGCAGCAGATGCTGATAAAGAATTCTATGGAGACTTCCTTGAAAAAGTATTGAAAGACAGCGGCGTTTCCTGCGGAATCAAAGAAGAGATTCCGGACGCACTGGAGATTACAGTGAGAGAGAATGAAAATGAGAAATATTATATTTATCAGAATTTCGGAACAGAGGCTGTAAATATTCCTGTACCGGAAGGCCAGATCAGCTGGATTTATGGCAATGGCAGCGATAAACTTAAAGTTTATGGTCTTGTAGTTGCGAAGGTTATCGTGTAAAATAAATAACGATGGATGAGGAAATCCCTTCACTTTAAGCAGAGATTGAGACTGCCTGGTGAAGGGGTTCGTTTTTTACTCAGATTTAACCGGGAAAATGATACAAAAAGTTTTTAATTGTATCAGGAAAGGTATAGAAATATGATTTCAAAAACTCAGATTAGATATATGGCAAATTCTTCATCATACAGTAAAGGTGCAGAACTTTATGCAACAGGAAAAGTTTTGGATATGGATGTAAAAAATATGGGTGCGTTTGATGAAATTGTTGCATCTGTAAAAGGCAGTGGAAGAAATATCTATGAAGTAGATGTATCAATCGATACAGAGAATGATGAAGTTGATACCTGCTATTGTGAATGTCGGGCATATGCAGAATATGGTGGACTTTGTAAACATTGTGTAGCGGTTCTTCTGCAATATAATGATTATGAAAATGATATGGATAGTTATGATTACGGACAATCTGTAGAAAAAATTGTAAAAGGTGGTCTGACCCATACGATCAGAAAAGGAGTGCAGATGCATACCACGCCGGAATTGGCTTCATTATTGCAGAAGCAGGCAGTTGCGAAGTCTCTTCCACTGATTCAGGGAAGCACTTATGGAAAAGTAAGGCTGGAACCATATTTTAATTTTGACGGAAGAACATTTACAGTAGAATTTAAAATAGGAATTAATAAAATGTACGTACTGAAGGATGCATTTTCCTTTGATGTTCATATAGCAAATCAGGATGATTATAAATATGGGAAAAATCTTCAGTTTGTTCATACAATAGAATCCTTTGCCGAGGAATCCAGACCGCTTGCGAAATTTATCTGTAAATGGGCAGACAACAACAGGCAATTTCATAGATCCTCTTCCTATTATGGATACTATATGGGAACTCTGGAAAAGGTAAGGCATCTGGAGCTGTCAGGAAATGAACTGGCAGAATTTTTGCTTTTGATGGAAGGAAAGACATTGCAGGGAGAATCTATAGGAACCAGAAACACAACCTGGGAAATAACCAGAGAACATCTTCCGAGAAAAATGACCATAACAGGTGCAAAGCAGGGAATTGAACTGAAGGTAAGCAAATTTACGTGTGCAGCAAATACGGAACAGTATAAAATTTGTTTTTATGATAAAAAGATTTATATTGAGAATGTAGAAGAGCTTTTACCTGTTAAGGATTTTCTGGACAGTTTGTCTTTGATCCCCGGTGAGAAAGCGTTTATAGAAAATAAAGATGTACCGGCATTCTGTCAGGAACTTTTACCGGTGATCCAGAAGTTTTTTAAATGCAGAATGGTTGAATTTCATCCGGAAAATTATGGAATGGTTAAACCGGAGTTTCGATTTTATTTGGATGCACCGCAGGAAAATATGGTTACATGTAAGGCGACTGTTAAGTATGGAGACAGGGAATTTTCTTTATATACAACGGACGATATTGCAGCAAGGGATATGAATAGAGAAACAGTTGTCAGAAATGTGATCCATAAATATTCGAATGCTTTTAATCCATTTGAACAGTGTGCGGTAATTGCGGATGATGAAGAGATGGAATATGAATTTCTGACAGAAGGAATTCAGGCACTGCAGGCAGTGGGAGAAGTATTTATTTCTGATGCGCTGAGACGGATTGAAGTCCGGAATTCGCCAAAGGTTACAGTAGGTGTTTCCCTGAGTGGAAATCTGCTGGAGCTGAGTATGACAGCAGGAGATATTTCAAAGGAAGAACTGATTGACATTCTTTCCAGATATAATAAGAAGAAAAAGTTCTATCGTCTGAAAAACGGAGCTTTTGTAAATGCAGCAGACTCGGGTCTGGATACAGTGGAAGAACTCAGGGCAGGGCTTCAGCTGACGGATAAGCAGATGAAGCAGGATAAGATTGAAGTACAGAAGTACCGTGCGTTGTATTTGGATGCACAGTTGAAAGAGAATCCAGTTGTTTCGGCAGTAAAGGATAAATCTTTTAAGTCGCTGGTAAGAAATATGAAGACCATTGAGGATAATGATTTTGAGGTGCCGGAGAGCCTGGATAAAGTTCTGCGGGAGTATCAGAAACGGGGATTTCTGTGGATTAAGACATTGAATTATAATGGATTCGGCGGAATACTTGCAGATGATATGGGACTTGGAAAAACGTTGCAGGTGATTGCATTTCTACTGTCAGAATTTCTGGAAAGAAGGAATACTGTTGTTGAAAATATAGCAGTAAAAGAAACTGCAATGTTAAATATGCAGAGTGAAATTGAGACAGTGGAACAGGCGTGCAAGGCAGCAGAGGCGCAGAAAGCTGATGGAAAGAAGGCAGATGGACAAACTGGAAAGCTGCAAAGAAATACATTAATTATAGCTCCTGCATCATTGGTGTATAACTGGAGCAGTGAAATTCAACGTTTTGCACCGGAGCTTACAGCAAAGATGGTGACCGGGACTGCAGCAGAGAGAAGACAGATCCTGGCAGAAGCAGATTCTGAGGATATTCTTCTGACTTCCTATGATTTGCTGAAAAGGGATATCAGCGAATATGAAGGATATAAGTTCAGATGTGAGATTATTGATGAAGCTCAGTATATCAAGAATGCAAACACTCAGGCTGCGAAAGCAGTAAAAGAGGTTCAGGCAGACTTCAGGCTGGCTCTTACAGGAACTCCGGTGGAAAACCGCCTGAGTGAATTGTGGAGTATATTTGATTATCTGATGCCCGGTTTCCTTTACAGTTATAAGAAGTTCAGGGAAGAAGTTGAAATTCCGGCAGTTCAGAATTCAGATGAAGATGCAATGAAACGTCTGCAGAAAATGATCCGACCGTTTGTACTCCGAAGATTGAAGAAGGAAGTGTTTACAGATCTGCCGGATAAGCTGGAAGAGAATATGTTTGTACAGCTAACAGGAGAGCAGCAGAAGCTTTATGATGCACATGTGAAACGGATGATGCTGATGCTGGATAAGCAGTCCGAAGAAGAATTTAAGACCTCAAAGATTACAATTCTGGCAGAGCTGACAAAATTGCGCCAGATCTGTTGTGATCCGTCTCTTATTTTTGCAGATTATAAAGCTGATTCTGCAAAAGTGGATATGTGCCTGAATATGATCAGTAATGCAGTGGAGAGCGGACATAAGATTCTGTTGTTTTCGCAGTTTACGACAATGCTTGACCATCTTGCGAAGCGCCTTGAAGAGGAGAAGATCAGTTACTATATGCTGACTGGTTCTACAAGTAAGGAGAAGCGTGCACAGATGGTAGAGAATTTTAACACAGATGACACACAGGTATTCTGTATTTCTCTGAAGGCAGGAGGAACCGGTCTGAATCTGACGGCAGCAGATATTGTAATCCATTTTGACCCATGGTGGAATCTGGCAGTGCAGAATCAGGCAACGGACAGAGCACACAGAATTGGTCAGAAGAATGTAGTGAATGTATACAAGCTGATCGTGAAGGATACGATTGAAGAAAATATTTTGAAATTGCAGGAAAAGAAACGTGAACTGGCAGATCAGATCCTGGAGGGCGAAGGGCTTAACGGAGGCAGCTTCACAAAAGAGGAACTGATGGAATTACTTTCCGGGAAATAACCGCTTGATTGCAGTTAAATGGCATTTTTTGTAAATACAGAAATGTATATTCTCCCTGTTTTTCCACATAATAACCATACAACACATGATATGGAAACTGAAGGGTACAAAGACAGTAAACTTCGATAAAAGGAAAAACAGGAGGAAGAAAAGTGCATGAAAGCGACAGGAATTGTTCGGCGCATAGATGATCTGGGGCGTGTGGTCATTCCTAAGGAGATCAGAAAAACGCTGCGGATAAAAGAGGGGACACCACTGGAGATTTTTACTGACCGGGAGGGGGAGATTATTCTGAAAAAGTATTCCCCTATCGGAGAACTGAATGTTTTTGCAAAGGAATATGCAGAGGCGCTGGCGCAGTCAAGCGGGATGGTAGCGTGTATCACAGATCACGATCAGGTGGTGGCTGCTGCGGGACAGGGAAGCAGGGAATATGTGGGAAAACCTATCAGCAAAGCTCTGGAAGATGCAATTACGGAGAGAAGCTCTGTGTTTGCCAACGGAAATGACAGAAGCAGGATACCTGTGACTCAGGAACAGAGAGAACCTTTGTATTCCCAGATCATGCAGCCTATTATCAGTGCAGGAGATACAATAGGATCTGTGCTTTTACTGGGAAAAAATGAAAGGGATGTGATGGGTGAATCAGAGAAGATGCTCATCAGAACAGCAAGCGGATTTCTGGGAAGACAGATGGAACAGTAAAATTAATAGAATCTTCAGCAGCTTAGGGTAGTGTACCGACAAGTTGATTTCTCGAATAATCTTGCGTCTAAATTTCTTATTTCCGCGTTGTCGTCGGTCGCCGTAGCCACCGCTACGCCTCCTTCCTCCGCCTTGAAATAAGAAAATTTATCCTGCAAGATTGTTTCAAGAATCAACTTGTCGGCACACTAGCAGCTGAGGATTCTTTTTTGTATAATAAGAAGCAGTTATGATTTTCTGGAATTGTTATAGTAATAAAATTGTTATGGCAATGAGAGGTGGAAAGGAGACATATTATATGGCTGCAATATATCTGGCACCGTTTTATCTGTTGGTGTGTGTATATATCCTGCTTCGCAGCCTGCACTGGTTTCAGGTATTGCATACGGTTTTTCGGAATGTGTGGGTGTGCAGGGGGATTGGACTTGTATATTTATTTGTAGTGTTTAGTATACTGATCGCATTTATGGCACCTGCATCAGGATTCAGGAGATTTATGAAGCTTCTGAGTAATTACTGGCTCGGTGTTTTGATGTATACACTTATGACTCTGGGAATCGCGGATGGATTGAGACTGTTACTGAAATATCCTCTTAGAAATTTTGCCTTTCCGGGGAGAGAATTGCTTTTCAGTAATATGGGAACTGCTGTTGTGGGAGCTGTCTGTGCGGTGATCATTTCAATAGTCAGTATTTACGGAGTGCTCAGTGCCGGAAATATACATACAACGAAGTACAATATTTCTGTTGATAAAAAGGCAGGAAATATGAAGGAGTTAAATGTGGTTCTGGTCGCAGATCTTCATCTGGGATATAATATTGGATGCAAGCAGATGGAGCAGATGACAGAGAAGATCAATAAGCAGAATCCGGATTTGGTGGTAGTGGCAGGAGATATTTTTGACAATGAATATGAGGCACTGGATGATCCGGAAAAACTGGCAGAGATATTGAGAGGAATTCGGTCGAAGTATGGTGTGTATGCATGTTACGGAAACCACGATATTCAGGAAAAGATTCTGGCGGGATTTACCTTTGGCAGTAAGGAAAAGAAAGAGAGTACCCCGGAGATGGATGAGTTTCTGGAGAAAGCGGGGATTACGCTTCTGAGAGATGAGTATGTGCTCATTGATGATTCCTTTTATCTGTATGGAAGACCGGATTATGAGCGTCCGGGACGGGGGATTGATAAACGAAAGACTCCGCAGGAAATCACAGAGGGTATGGATGTGTCACTGCCAGTGTTGGTTATCGATCATGAGCCGAGAGAACTTCAGGAACTGGCGGATGCGGGGGTGGACGTGGATCTCTGCGGACATACCCATGACGGACAGGTATTTCCGGGAAATATTGTGATCAGATTCTTCTGGGAAAATAAATGTGGTTATCTGAAAAAAGAAAATATGCATAATATTGTTACATCCGGTGTAGGGCTTTTTGGACCAAATATGAGAGTTGGGACTAAAAGTGAAATCTGTGATGTCAGCATATGTTTTAACTGAATCAAGTAAGTCCCCGGCTTCAACTGCAAAAATCAATAAGCAGTTGAAGCCGGGGACTTGTCTGTTTAGTTATGTCTGATCTGATTTTGTGCTCAGTCGAGAGCTTTCTCACTCATTTCTTCCAGAAGGTCTTTTTTCAGATCCCAAAGTTTCTGAGAAAGGTCTACATATACTTTCTGAGGATTTACGAAACGTCTGGATTCATCCCAGAGAGTATTCTGCTCTTTCTGGCAGTATTCGCGAAGCTCCATAACAGATGGAGATTCATAGACTCGTTTACCTTCTCTGATGACAGGAACGAGAAGTTCGCGTACTTCATAGGTTCCGCCGAGAACTTTTGTCTTTTTCCAGGTATCGATTGGATCAAAGAGAACCATGTTCTGGTCTGCATCAAGCTTTTCATCAGCAAGGCAGATAAGATCTGCCCTGATTTTTCCGGTTTTCTTATTATAGAGACGATATACGGTTTTATTTCCAGGGTTGGTTACTTTCTCTGTGTTTTCGGAAAGCTTGATCTTAGGTGTAAATTCGGTACTGTCTGCATCTTTGACAGCAGCAAGTTTGTATACACCGCCGAATGCAGGATTATCGTTGGCAGTGATCAGTCGTGTTCCGACACCCCAGGAATTAATCTTGGCATCCTGAGCCTTCAGGCTCTCAATGAGATATTCGTCCAGATCGCTGGAAGCGGAAATAACTGCATCGTCAAATCCGGCAGCAGCAAGCATCTTATATGCTTCTTTGGAAAGGTAGGCAAGATCACCACTGTCGATACGGATACCGTATTTGGTAAGCGGAATACCTTCTTCGCGCATTTCCTCAAATACACGAATTGCATTTGGAACACCGGATTTCAGGACATCATAGGTATCTACCAGTAAGGTGCAGGCATTCGGATAAAGTTTGGCATAGGTTTTGAATGCGGTATATTCATCCGGGAAGCTCATGATCCAGCTGTGTGCGTGAGTTCCAAGGACCGGTACGTCGAACATTTTGCCTGTGAGAACACAAGAAGTACCGGCACATCCACCGATGACTGCGGCACGTGCGCCAAAGATACCTGCATCCGGTCCCTGGGCACGACGCAGACCAAATTCCATGATCGCATCACCCTTTGCAGCATAGCAAACACGGGCTGCTTTGGTAGCAATGAGGCTCTGGTGATTGATGATATTCAGGATTGCTGTCTCTACAAGCTGAGCTTCCATGATAGGTGCTACAACTTTGACAAGCGGTTCTCTTGGGAAGACAACTGTTCCCTCAGGAATTGCATAGATATCACCTGTGAAACGGAAGTTGCTTAAATATTCAAGGAAGTCCTCTTCAAAAATATTCAGGCTTCTGAGATATTCGATATCTTCATCTGTGAATTTAAGATTCTCAATATATTCAATCATCTGTTCCAGTCCGGCAGTGATGGCAAATGCACCTCCGCATGGATTGGTACGGTAAAACATATCGAAGATAACAGTCTGGTTTGTTGGGTTCTTAAAATAGCCCTGCATCATAGTAAGTTCATAAAGGTCTGTGAGCAGAGTAAGATTATTAGCTCTCATATATAGCTCTCCTTTTGGGTTCATAATAATATCTCGGGTGTAACTGTTTATCGCAATTTACAGATATCAGGCCAGGGCTGAATAGCTTTTGACCTCAGTATCATAATATATAGTCTGGAGAAATTATTATTAAGATTTCCTGCTGCTTTGATCTCTATAGCAAGTTTCTAGTGTGTCGACAAGTTGATTCTTGAAACAATCTTGCGTCAACCTGTCGGCACACCAGTTACGAGAATTGTTATATTTAAGAAAGAGTATATCAGAAGCAGCAATAAGGTTTTTTATTGATTATAGCATAATTTTTCCCGGAGTACATGAAAAAACTCCGGGAAATAAGGCGGTATTTCATGTTTTGAAGAAAATCAAAAAAATTCAAAAAATTTCTAAAAAAGGGGTTGCACTTTTTTGAAAGACTATTATATAATACCAATTGTCGCGAACGAAGTAGCGAAAACAAAACATAAAGGGCTATCGCCAAACGGTAAGGCAACGGACTCTGACTCCGTCAGTTCAAGGTTCGAATCCTTGTAGCCCTGCTATATGAGGCACCTCGGTATGAGGTGCATTTTTTGTGCTATAAGAGAAACTGAAACTTTTTTGAAAGTGAAAGGTAAGATTAAGATGGAAAATTCGGATAAAAAATATCAGATAGATACAGAAGGAAATAAAATGTTCTTAGGTGAATTGCAGAAAAATCTTTTAAATTTTGGAAAAGGATTTTTATCACCGGGAGGAAGTGCTTATTTCCTTGGGGATGATGGAACACCATGGAAAGACAGAAACAGAGAAACATGGATCACATGCCGTATGGTCCATGTATATAGTATGGGAATCATGCTTGGGGATAAAGAAAGTCCGGCACTGGTCCATGGTGCTGTACATGGATTACTGGAAGAACTGAAAGATCGTGAAAATGGAGGATGGTATCCGGGAATTACACCGGATAATAAATTCCTGCCAGATAAACAGTGTTATGCTCATGCATTTGTTCTTCTGGCTGCTTCTTCTGCTTTGCTGGCAGGAGAAAAAGATGCAGAAACTCTGCTTAAAGATGCATTGGAATTATTTGATAAACGGTTCTGGGATGAAAAACAGGGACTTACTTATGATACCTGGAATACAGAATTTACAGTTCTTGATGATTATCGCGGTCTTAACGCAAATATGCATACAGTAGAAGCGTTTCTGGCAGTAGCAGATGCAATAAAAGAAGAAAAGTACAGAATACGTGCAGGAAGAATTATAGATCATGTTATTGGATGGGCAAGCGCAAATGACTGGAGAATACCTGAACATTTTACAAAGGAATGGAAAGCTGATCTTGATTGCAATAAAGAATGTCCTGCTGATCGTTTTAAACCTTATGGAGCAACACCGGGCCATGGAATTGAGTGGGCCAGATTGATCGTGCAGTGGGCATATTCTTCTTATAAAGATACCCCTGATTCTGCAGAAGTATATTTAAAAGCTGCAGAGAAACTCTACAACAGAGCAGTTGAAGATTCCTGGAATGTGGATGGAAATCCTGGAATTGTGTATACGACTGACTGGGATGGAAAACCTGTTGTTCATGACAGAATGCATTGGACATTGGCAGAGGCAATCAATACATCAGCAGTCTTATGGCATATAACTCATAAGCAGAAATATGCAAAAGATTATGAAGAGTTTATGAGATATCTGGATGATAAGGTATTGGATCATAAAAATGGTTCCTGGTTTCATCAGTTAGATGAAAATAATAATGTGATAGGAACAGTATGGCCGGGAAAATCAGATGTATATCATGCTTTTCAGTCAACCTGGATCCCATATGGAACACCATATATATCAATTGCTTCAGATGTAAAACAGTATATGGAAGTATGCCATCAATAAAGTAAGTGTTTATTTGTACCCGGCGTACAAGACTTCTGTAAAATGCAGCCAGAACCTGACGGAACAAGGTTCTGGCTACATTTTACTTCAGGATGATAAAAAGAATGATGTGGGTAACTATTTTTTAATCTCCGGCTGGAATTCTTTTACATCTTTGGCAACCTCGCCGCTTAACAGGAGCATGCAGATCAGGTTCGGGATAGCCATCAGTGCGTTGGCGATATCGGAGAAGTTCCATACCAGAGCTCCGGGACCACCGGAAACCATGGCTGTGGCAACACCGACGATATTTCCGGTACCGATGGTGGCTGCCAGTGCGGTTGTCAGTGCGGAAAAAGGTGATACATCTCCCTGTCCGCGGCTCTTGGTGCGGGCTTCCTTGCTGAGTGTGCTTTTCAGTGCATAGCCAAGGTTACGCCATGTAAGAAATCTGGTGCGCACAGTCAGGAAGATACCGGTTCCGACCAACAGGATCAGCATCACCGGTCCCCAGACAAAGTCATCAATTCTGGTAACAATTTCTTTATAAAATACTTCGAAGATTTACAAAGCTGAATATCCGTAGCTGCTGACAATGGCATCGATTTTCTGCTGCCTCTGACACATTGGACATTTTGTAGATGAATAGGAATGATAGTCCGGTATATCTTTGGTGTTAAAAATAGAATATACAGGGAGAGAAGCCACGCTGTCTACTCTGCTGAATATGGCTGCGATACCTCTGATAGTGCCTCCGTAATACAGAATGCTCTCGATTGCTTTGGACAAAGTAGAGCCTGTGGTAATCGAACCATTGAGGATCAGTACATTTTTGCCCTTGATCATTGGCTGAAAATTATCACGGAAGATAATCTGTCCGGAATTGCTGGATTCAGGAGTAATCACGTAGATCGTCTGATGAGCATTCAGGGAAAAAATGCCGGCTTTGGTAAGTTCTTCAGAAAGATATGCGCCAATTACTTCCAGTCCGTCCATACAGATAATGGTATCAACAGGAGTAGATACTTCATAATTAGCAGCCAGTTCGTGAGCAATATTCTGTGCTTCGGCAGTTCTGGATTTCATAGTTGTAAGATCCAGATAGTGAGTGATATGTGACTGAGATGTGACGAAATGTCCGGGAATTACCTTCAGCTGAATGCGGCTGTCACCACGGGCGTAGATTTTTGTCATGTTTTCCAGATTCATAAGAATACCTCCCTCGTTGGAAAAAAAACGTGTAACTGTTCAGTAGCTTTGCGGTTAGCAGACCATTGAACAGTTATAAATCAGTACACTAGAGTGTGTCTGAAAAATCATTCCCGCAATCTGCACGCCCCACTTTGCAGGATATTTCACCCGAATTCAGTTGCCGTAGCCCGCTACGGCGCCCTCATCCGGGCAAAATATCCCACAAATTGTGACGCACATCTTGCAGAAAGCCTTTTTCAGACACGCTCTAATCTTGTAAAACATTGTAGCATTGTTTTGCCGAAAAATAAATAATATTGTACAAAATCAATAAAAAATTATGCGATATGTATGAAGATTGTTAATAAAATACCGAAAAAACATATAACGATGATCCCCTGGTGCGTTGATGGAAGTATTATTTACGAGGGTTGCTATAGATTGGTTGTGAGTTATGGAGAATGGAATAAACAGTGATGGGTGTGGAAATGGGAAACAGAAGAGAATATTCTATAGAAGTAATATATGTGAAATGATATAATGATTTTCAGTCTATTGTTGACTGTCAGAAAAAGAGAAAAGATGAGATAAAAAATGTATATAGCAGAACGAATAGAAGAATTGGATGAAAATAGGAGCCTGATAAAAGTGACAGATTAACAGCCTGATATTTTGACTGCGAAAAGTGAATAATCATAAGAAAATCTTAAGAATTTGTCCCTTTCATATTAAGAAGCTTCGATTATTCTAATATCAGAAATACAAAATAAGAAGCCGGGGTGTCTGTACATGAGAGATTTCAGACTGGCATTTCGGATGATGAGGGAGGTGTATAAAGTGGCGAATATTCTGGTCTGTGATGATGATAAAGACATTGTAGAGGCAATCAGTATTTATCTGGAGCAGGAAGGCTATACGGTCCTGAAGGCATACGACGGTGTGGAGGCGATTAACGCATTGCGCAGTCAGTCGGTGGATCTGCTAATCATAGATATTATGATGCCGAAGCTGGATGGCATCCGGGCTACTTTGAAGATAAGGGAAGAGAATCCTCTTCCGATCATTATTCTTTCTGCGAAATCAGAGGATGCAGATAAGATCCTTGGATTAAATGTAGGGGCAGATGATTATGTAACCAAGCCCTTTAATCCCCTGGAACTGGTGGCGAGGGTGAAATCACAGCTTCGCAGATATACAAGGCTGGGAGCAGCAATACCTGTGGAGAATGCTCATATTTATGAGACAGGAGGTCTGAGTATAAACGATGACCTGAAGGAAGTCAGGGTAGACGGTGATGTGGTGAAGCTGACACCGATTGAGTACAATATCCTGCTTCTGTTGATGAAAAACCAGGGAAGGGTATTTTCCATTAATCAGATTTACGAAAACATCTGGAATGAGGAAGCAGTTGCTGCAGATAATACGGTGGCAGTGCATATCCGGCATATCAGAGAAAAAATTGAGATTAATCCAAGAGAGCCAAGATACCTGAAGGTTGTGTGGGGACTTGGGTATAAAATTGAAAAAATTTAACCGAATCAAGTAGCGAAGCGGATGATTTTATCCGCTTGACCTAAATCAAGTAACGGAGCGAATGCAAAGGAAAGGGACAAAATTATGAAGGGAAAAGGATACAGGAGCAATGTTGCCAAGGCGGTCTGGATCGTGATCGTACATCTGGCGGCTGTGGCAGCTGTGATATGTGCAGCACTTTTTTGTAATGATCTATCAGACGGGGATTCGTCTGGATGACAGAGGGAAAAGTTACATTCAGTCAGAGGGATTCAGGGAGCGTCTGAATTCCAGAGGTACGGATATTCTGGAAAGTCTGTCAGCAAAAGAGGATATAAATTACCTTACAAATGCAGGTTCATCGGCAGTGATCGATTTGGCAGAATTTCAGGAAAAGGAAATCAACCGTGATTCGTTGAGTGAGCTTTCTTTTAAGAATACATCCGGCGTGGCATATTCTGTAAAAGATCTGCTGGAGTGGGCACAGAACTGGGCCGGAGTTGGAGAGAGATATGATGATGGAGGAAGCTTTGGCGATATAGGACAGTTTATCCAATGTAAGACCTCGGATGGAAGCAGTCATTATTTTAATTTAAATGATTTTAAAAAACTGGTGACAGATGGGTTGTTAAAGGTTAATTATGATCAGGATATCATGGAAGAGTATGATGATTCCTATGAGACAAAATTTGCAGAAAAAACAGAAAATCAGAAAATAGATGCTGCCATTGAACTGGGCTACTGGAGCGATTCGGATAGCCGAAGTCTGGGTAGTATTACAGACAAAGAAAATAATACAGAATATCCGGAATTTTATTTGCAGGAGATATGGAGTTTTACAGAGGAATTTAAACCTCAGGGTGCGGAAAGTCTTCCGGATGCAGTCAATTCCAGTACGGAATGGAATGGAAAACTTGAGGATGCCTATAGTGAACTGGCAAAGGTTCTGGACTGTATCAGAGCTGTTCAGGATGATATAAATGTCAGTGACTGTGCCATATCACTTACGTCTGTATATCAGACGTCCGGAGACTATGAGGAAGGGAGTACCAATCTCACATATCTTTTCGCAGATAAAGAGAAAAAGACAATCTATACAAACAGAAAGGCATACAGCAGCTATTCACAGCTGGAGCAGAACCTTGAGACAATATTTAAGGAAAAAGCATATGCAGTTGTTTACCCGGAATTAAGTGAGTGTGTTACAAATATTCCGGATGCAGATCTGCAGGTGTGGAATCATACCATTGATCAGAGTTTTGACACAAAGGATTTTGTGTTTGCAGTTTCGGTTGATACGAAATTTTCTGTGGCAGATTCCATGGCTGATGAGGCAGAGAATTATAAGACATATTCAAAGCTTATGTTTCCGATGCTGGCAGGAGCGGTCTTCGGAAGTGTGCTCTGGCTGATCGGTATGGTGTGGCTGACTGTGACTGCAGGAAGGAAACCGAAGGATGAAGAAATCCATCTGAACGGATTTGACAGATGGTATACAGAAATTGCGGCAGGAGCAGTGATCGGTATATGGCTGGCAGGAACGATCATATCGGGAACTTTGATCGCCAACTCATCATTGGGTTACAGCCATGCAGTAGTGACAGTGATTGTTACCTGTCTCATATGTGGAACTTATACAATGGCATGGTTTTTGATCGGATATCTCAGCCTGGTAAGAAGAATAAAAGCAGGAACCTTATGGAAAAACAGTCTGATTAGAACAGTTCTGAAATGGATTGGAAAATGCAGTGGGAAGCTTGCCGATTTTGCCAGAGCTTTTTCCAGAAATACAGCAGAAAAAAGTAAAAGTTCTGCTTGTGGGAGGTGCATTTTTATTCTTGCAGTTCCTGATCATTGGTTGCGGATTCACAGGTGCAGGAGTATTCCTGATGATATTACTGATTGTAGATGCGGCTGCTGTGATTTTTATCATCAGAAAAGCGGATGGGCTGGATCTTATTATGGATGGTCTGAAAAAAACTAAGCGATGGAGAACTGCAATATAAGATCAAAACAGATACACTTACCGGAAAACAGAAGGTGATGGCAGAATATATCAACAATATTGGAGGTGGTCTGGATGCTGCTGTGGAGAACAGCCTGAAAAAGGAAAGAATGCAGACAGAGCTGATCACAAATGTTTCCCATGACCTGAAAACACCTCTGACTTCCATTATCAATTATGTAGATCTGATGAAACGGGAAAATCCGACAGATCCGAAAATACAGGAATATTTACGCATCCTGGATGAGAAATCTCAGAGACTGAAGGTGCTCACAGAGGATGTGGTAGAGGCATCCAAGGCAAGCACCGGAAACATCAAGCTGGAGATGAATGATATTGATTTTGTGGAAATGGTGCAGCAGGTGATCGGAGAATTTGAAGAGAAATTCCAGGAGAAGAACCTGACTATGATGGTACATTTCACAGACGAACCGTCCATTATCTACGCAGACGGTCAGAGAATGTGGCGTGTTCTGGAAAACGTATTCGGCAATGTTGTGAAGTACGCAATGGAGGGCACCAGAGTTTACGCAGAGATCAGCAACAGAAATAAAAAA
>ENA-OQES01000160-OQES01000160.1-human-gut-metagenome-genome-assembly--contig:-NODE-160-length-28214-cov-5.668708_pt1 | contig 28214 bp, 20 predicted proteins | sample MGYA00242798_ERZ504641 | MGnify/ENA primary metagenome ERZ504641 (study PRJEB26092, sample SAMD00036327) | human gut metagenome | host: Homo sapiens | study: EMG produced TPA metagenomics assembly of...
ACCGCCCCGTTGACGGTGTCCAACGATGGCGCGGTATTCGGCCGTTGGGCCAAGGGCCTTCTGCTGGTGGTCAGCCGCAACGTGTGCGAGAAGAAGTCCCTGCAGGAGGCGTTCCGACACGCTCGCCACCGCGCAGGTGCCGGTGCTTGGCTTCATCTTCAATCGTGCAGATCCGAAGAAGACCAATACGCATTCCAATTATTACTATTACTATGAGGATGGTGCGCCGCGCAGCAGCCATCGCGCGAAGGGGAAGAAGCGGCACTGATGGTTCCCTTCTCCATGGAATGAGGGGTGTATGGCAACTGAGAACGATGATTCCCGGTCTATGAACGGTATTCTGTCCAACATATCTCGGGATGTGGTGGACACCAGCTGGGATATTCCTCCGCTGACCTTCCCCAAATTGCAGCCTACCGATTCGGAAGAAGCCGATGGTGCGGATGGGGCTTCGCTTGCTGAGCCCCGCACCATCGCTTCCTCCGTGCCTGCGCAAACGGAACAGCCGGTTTCGGCTGCGCCAACAATCGCGGATATTCCCAGTATGCCGCTCGATACCGTCGATTTCGATGATGCGGTTGCACCAGCCGATGCCGAGGAAACCGCCACTTTGCCACCCCTCGTCTCTTCGACAGATGAACAGGACGTCGAAGCGACTCAGGCCTTTGATACATCAGGTGGCATAACCGACCTAGAGGAGCTGGCCGCGGAAGATCCGGAACATGATCCGCTGAAAACCATTCCGGTCGCACCGAAAGAGCCGTCTGCGGACAAGCGAAAGATTATTGCCATTGTCGCTGCGATTGCGGCAGTGGCGGTTGCTATTGCCGGTGTCATCGTGGTACGCAATCGTATCAATTCGAAAGAACAGCGTGCGGCAGTGGTGGTATGTGAGAAGGCGAAATCCAAATACTCCAAAGCCAACGAAAAACTGCAAAACGCCATCGAACAGGCAACTAGTCTGCAGGGCACTGCGGCAAACCAGGTGGCGGATGCCGCCACAATCGACCAGCTCACTCAGGCCGTGACCAAGGCGCAAAACCTCAAGACGGTCGGCGGATGTTCGGTGCTGCTGTCCGAAACCACACTGCGTGCGCACGCCCGTAGCATGAGCAAGCAGATCAGCAATATCAAAGAACAGACCAAGGCCGTTACCGCAGCAGCCACAGCTGTGGACGCCAGCAAGCGAGCTTTGGAAGTGAATAAGACGACTGCCGCATTGCAGAAGGCCATTGCCGACGCAAAGACGTTGCTTGACGGTTCTGCAGGCCAGGTTGCGGACGAGTCGACACGTGACGCGCTTGCCAAGGCGATTGACGCTGCCCAGAAACTCCTCGATGGCAAAAGCACCGATGTTGCGGCCATGCAGAACGCTTCGAAGGTGATTTCCTCGACTTCTGACGGCGTAAACAAGTCTGTGGCGGAGCAAACTGCGGCCAATGCCCAGTCGAATACCAATTCGAATACCAATAACGGCACTACGAACCGGCGTTACACATATACGTGGCAATTTGGTCCGGGCTCTGGAAACGGTGTGAACGGTGGTGGTTCGACCGGTGGCAATAACAATGGTGGCTCAACCGGTGGTAATGGCGATTCGACCGGCAACGGCAACGGCGATTCAAACGGCGGCGGTAACGGCGATTCGAATGACGGTAATGGCGATTCGACCGGCAACGGCAACGGCGATTCAAACGGCGGCGGTAACGGCGATTCGAATGACGGTAATGGTGGTTCGACCGGCAACGGCAACGGCGATTCAGATACAGGTACTGCTGGCGAATAAGCCATACCGGAGAAGGATTTGGATATAGCGAATGGTACCCCCATAGGTCCCTCTTAATTTCTGGGGGGGGGGACTGTGGTAAATTGTTTGCCGTATGCAGCTGAAGGGGAGGGAGATACATGCAAGGCGTGAATACCGGTGAATCCGGCGCACCAAACGGCGAGCAAGGTATGAGGACTCAAGAGATTCATATCGTCTCGTCCAATGCGCATCGACAGGCATACGCGTCCATGCAGAATCAGCGTCTGCAAAAGCAGTTCGAGCCGATGACTTTTTCCAATACCCCGTTTCCTGCGGAAAGGAAGGACATAGGCGCGGCAAGGCTGAATCGACTCCCCGGTGGCGTTTCGCCTTCGTCGCCAGCCTGATCGCCATCGATTTGGCAGTGATGCTGCTTTCGTTGACCGTCAGCCTTGTAATCAACGGTGCTGCTTTCGATGCCATCGGCGATGTGATGCCGTTTTGGCTTTTCCTCATTCTGTTCAGCCTGATTTGGTTGCTGTGCTTGGCATTCGCGGGCACATACCACCGCCATGTTATGGCGGACGGCTATGAGCTGTATGCCAAAATCATCAATGCGTCGTTGCTGACCATCATCTCATACTGCAGCCTTGCATTTATTTTCAAACTTGCATTGCCCCGTACTGCGTTGATTATCGCGCCAGTCATCGCCTTCTTCTTGGATATCATCGCACGTTGGCAGATGCGTCAAGCGTTGCATCGTCACCGCAGCAAAGGCTCTTGCAAGTACAGAACGGTGGTCATCGGATCTTCCGATGGCATCAACAAAGCCTTGCAGACCATGCGCAACTGCATGAATTGGGGGTACGAACCAGTTGCTGTATGCCCAATTGAAGCGGATCCAGCTTCAAAAGACGCTTATGTGGTTACCTCATACACACCGGATGCCAATATCGAAGGCTCCAGCAAACTTAAGGTGATTCCTTTCAACTCGGCATTCCCACGTATTTGCGAAAGCCTCGGTGTACAGGAAGTCTATGTGGCTGACGTGCTTTCGCGTGATTCCGAAATGTTGCATGGTCTTTCTCTTGCGGTGGAGTCGCTGGGTATGGAACTTGCCTTGGCGGTCTCCCTGGCGGATGTGAGCGGTCACCGTTTGTATCTGCGAAACACCACGGAACAGCCAGTTCTGTTGGCTTCCCTGCCGCAGTACACGGGAGCTGCGAACGTAATCAAGCGTTTGCTGGACATCATCGGCTCACTGTGCGCGCTGATTATTTCCTCTCCGATTCTTCTCGGCGTCGCCATCGCCATCAAGCTTGATGATGGCGGTCCGGTGTTCTTCTCTCAGACCCGTATCGGACTGCACGGCAAGCCGTTCAAAATGTATAAATTCCGTTCCATGGTCACCAATGCTGAGGAGCTGAAGAAGAAACTCGCTGAGGAAACTGGGCAGGAAGACCGGTTCATCTTCAAAATGAAAGATGATCCGCGTATCACCAAGGTAGGTCACTTCATCCGTAAGACTTCTTTGGATGAGTTCCCGCAGTTCTACAACGTGCTCAAAGGCGATATGTCTCTGGTCGGTCCGCGCCCGGCATTGCCGGAAGAAGTGGCCCGCTATGGTTCCCTATATTCCGCCCGACTGCTGGTCAAGCCGGGCATCACCGGTCCGTGGCAGGTGTCCGGCCGGTCGGATCTTTCACAGGAGCAAAGCGAATATTTGGACGTCTCCTACATTGAGAATTGGTCCATCGCTGGAGATCTTGCGATTCTTGCCAAAACCGTGATGGTAATCTTCACTGGCCGTGGATCGTACTGAGCCAATAAGTGGGTTTTCTGTGATTTTCCCTCTGTTCTTGTGATGGAACAGAGGGAAATTTCATTTGGCGGCCGAAAAAAATGGGTGCCATGTGGCACAATAATGCGCTGGAATAGTCAAATTGAGTGCTTAATGATTTGAGGAGCAAAGCATGGGGCAACATGCTCAAGCAATACGGGAAAAATCATACGGCACGGAATGTGACGCTTATTGTACTTGCGGTGCTGATCGTGCTACTTGCCATTGCTGCAGTGTTTGGTATGCAACTGTATAAGCAGGCAAAAAGCGTCAAGGCACACGAATGGCGCAAGGCCATATCCTCACTATCCGCAATCAATGACCCTGCAAAGCTCAAGGATGCCGCCGCGTCGCAGGCGTCCATCGCGCAGGCTCAGCAGCAGACGACGCAGGCCAAGCAGATTGCGCACGGTTCATTATGGAACGTGGCTGCGAAAATGCCGTTCGTCGGCAGTGACATCGCCACTGTGCAAGGCATGACGGAAGTCGTGGACAACCTTGCACAGCAGACACTGCCATCGTTGACCACTGCGGTGCAACAGCTTGCCGATGCCAATCTTTCCGGTGCGGAAGGGCAACTTAATCTGCAGCCAATCGCCGATGCGCAAGGTAACTTCGACAAGCTCAACCAGCAGGTGCAGCAGCAGAACAAGCAGTATAACAGTCTTGCCGAGCCGAAAATCGGCATGGTGAAGAAAGCCTATCAGCAGGGCAAGGACCAGCTTGACAATATCGCCGATTTGGTCGGACAGGTCAGCAACGCCACTCACATGCTGCCTTCCTTCCTCGGCCAGAACGGTGCCCGCACATACTTGCTGGCGGCACAGACCACATCCGAAACACGTTCCGGCGGCGGCTTGGTTGGCTCTCTCGGCACCATGACTGCGGATCATGGCAAAATCGCGGTGGGGGACTTCCACCCGAATGGTGAATTCGTCAATGGCAACAACGGCACCGCTGAGGAACATGCGGTATTCAACAGGCCGTTGGGTTTCTCCTTCGACGTGCGAGACACCTTCGCGGTGCCGGATGTTTCCCGCAACGCGGAAATGCTCAACGCTTCATGGCAGCGTTCGCAATATGCCTGCAACATCGACGGTTTGATTTCCGTGGATCCGGTGTTCATCCAGAAGATGGTGGAGATCAACGGACCAGTCACTTTGTCCAACGGCACTGTGCTTACCGGCGAGAACACCGCCGAATACATGCTCAACACCATCTACAAGGACGTTCCTGTGGCACAGCAGGACGAATACTTCGAGTACATTGCCAAAACGGTGATGGACGGCGCTTTTGGCAACATGACTGTGGACAAGATGATGAAGGTGGCGCAAAGCATCGGTGATTTGGCCGAGAACCGCCACTTCTACGCCTACACGTTCCACGATGACGAAGCGAAGTACTTCCAAGGTGCTGGACTCGCCAAGAATGCGCCTGAGAGCGAGACCAATCCGGAAACGGGCATTTACATCAGCGAGCAGAATCCTTCGAAGATGGGTTGGTATATCGACCGTACCAGCGAAGTGACCAAGACAGGTGACAAGACCTACCACGTGAAGTACACGCTGACCAACCGTATGACTTCCACGGAAATGGCTACCTGCACGAGTTACATTCTCGGTGGTGAGCAGAAGGGCGTTGGTGGCGTGCCCGTGGCGCCGAGTGGCACATCCGCGCAGCGTGTGCTGATTTACGCGCCTGCAGGTGGTTCGATTGGATCAATCGCCGTGACCGGTGATGTGCGTGACCGTAGCAATGCCACCATGGACGGCAAGCCATTGAACTCCAGTATGGCGTACATCGCACCTGGCAAGAGCGTGACGTACGAGTTCGACGTGACCGTGTCTGACAAGGCCACGGCTGATATGAAGCTCGATCAGACGCCGTGTGGCAAAATGACCAATGATGTGAAATACAACTATTGAAATATGGCGCGGTAATTCTCGACATTATTGGTGCATGATTTCCTTGAATTCATCTCAATGAAAACTTGTTCAATGAAGTCTATGAATTATTGCTATATTCTTGGAAATACAGGGGGTATTTCTGCCGGAAAGTGGAGATACCCCCTATTTTATTAGTGAAAAAAGGGTGTATTTATGCGAATTGTTGTATTATATTGCATGTAATTAATATCCTATATTTTCAAGGGGTTGGCATGTCTGTTCTTGACGGATTTGAAGCAGTGGGAGAAAAGACCACCACCAATAAGATGACCATGACGGTCATGGAATCATCCGTTCGCTTTTCCAAAGGCGTGACCGAAGCGCTCGGATGCCCGGCATACGTGAAATTGCTGGTGAATGACAAGCGGAAGAAGATCGCAGTCCAGGCATGCGACGCCAAAGACGAGAACGCCATCAAGTTCTGCAAGACCAAGCGAAGCAAGGCCGATGGCGTCGACTCTGACGCTGCAGGAAAGGCTTCTTCCGTGACCGTGCGTACCACCGATGTGCTGGTAGCGGTGCAGAAGTATTTCACCTTCCCGCCGGTCGCAGACGACCAGATCGCCTATTTCGCCATGAATGGCGAGTCCTACCCGGATGAGAAGGTTGTCATTTTTTGCTGTGGCCGATGCCGCAAAAGGTATGTCCGGCAAGCGTGGTCCCCGCAAAGGTTCGCATCATACAGCCAAAGATGGCGAGTAAGTGAACAATATTCCGCTCAGCTTGAAAAATCGCATATAGTACAGTTCTCTTGATGTGAGTGCTGTACTATATGCAGTATCTTGATAGGCTGTGCGAAACGTTCATAAACGCTAATAATGAGTACGTATGCATCCAGCCCAAAAATCCTGAAAAGGGAGCTTGGAATGAATGTGGCAGGTAGTGGGCGTGTAGGATCTTCGTTCAGTATTCGAGTCGCTCAAAATAACGTGCTTGGTTGGCGATGGACGGTGGAAAAAGAGCATGACGGCTTTTTCGAGCCCGTTGCGTCTGGCCGTTCGCTCACGCGTAAGATGGCCAAAAGGGCCGCGATAAAAGCGATGAATGAATTGCGTGCATAAACAACCGTAACGCCATGAATGGCCTGCATCTTTCCATATGAAATATAAAAAGGCGTATAAGACAGGAGAGGCTCCGCACAATGTGTGCGGAGCCTCTCCTGTCTGAAAAACTAAAACTCAGTAGCAGTGGTGGGCTTGCCAGTAGGTGTAGGCGCCCTGGATGGAGCCGTAGCGCTGTGCGCAGTAGCCCCAGAACCACTTAAGCTGGGTCTGGTAGTTGGTGGCCCAATCGGCACCGGCGCTCACCATCTTCGAACCGGGCAGCGCCTGCGGCAGGCCGTACGCGCCGGAGCTTGGGTTCGTGGCTGCGACATTCCAACCGGACTCATGAGAAATGATGTACACGGTGGCGGTGAAATCGGCCTCGGAATAGCCGCTGGACAGCAGATAATCGTGAGCCCACTGCTGCATTTCGCCAGCCGGCACGGTGGTGCCGATCGACGCTGCGGCCGCGGACGGCGTGGACGAGGAGCCGGTGCCGACGAGGATCACCTTGTCGGTCGGAGCCTTCTTCACGAAAGAGCTGATCATATTGGAAGACATGACCTTGCCGCCGGACTTGGTGACGAGGTTCGTGGTCTCCATAACACCGTTCGCGCCTTCGGTCTCGACCTTCTCCTGGCCCTTCGGCAGGCTGGAGGTCTCCTTCTTGACCGTGTTGAATGCGATATCCGTATCAGACACCTCAACGGAAGCGCCGGCACGTTCGATCTTGATGACGGTGTTCTCGTTCACCTTCGTATCCAAAGACGGGGAAACGGTGTCTTCCGTATCAAGGGTGATGTCGCCCGCGTCAAGCACGGACTTCACATCGGTGAAATGCATGCCGGGAACCACGCGGGTCTTGCCGTTGATCTTCACGGTGACGTACGAAGTATCTCCGGAAAGCGCCTCACGGGCGTTGCCACGGGAGGCTTCGATGCTGTCGGTGACGGAATACGCGGTGACCTGCTTGGCAGGAGACTTCTCCGCGGTGGCGTACAGATTATGCGACACGATGCCGCCAGTGGCCAACAGCCCCACTGCCGCAACCGTTGCGACAATCTTCACCATCTGAGATTTGCCCGGCAAGGCAAACGTAGTTGGTTGGGCATGTTTCTTATGGCTAGCCATTCTGCTCCTACATCGGGTACAATTCCTCGGCGGATTCCGTGCCTAGGGCACGGCGCACAACCGCTAGGGTTCCGCCGGAATGCGCGCAACTGTATATAGTCTACCGCACCCCAAGGAACTTGAAGATAACGTATGCAACGCGCAGGCGACGGGCCGAATCATCGTTCCGACTGACTACTTGGCGTTTTCACTTTGGCGTCTTCGCTGGAAGCGGTGTCCCCATCGGAAGCGGCCGCATCCATATCCAACGCCTTGGCCTGGCTGATCAGATCATCCAAATCGGAAGCGCGCAACGCGCCGGCCTGCTGAAAGATGATCTGCTGCTTCTTGACGACCATCAGCGTCGGCACTGCCTGAACCTTGGCCGCGGCGGCCAGATCGGGATTCTGATCGATATCCACCTTCGCGAAATAGACGTCCGGATTCGCCTCGCTTGCCTTCTCGAACGTCGGGCCGAATGCACGGCACGGACCGCACCACGTGGCCCAGAAATCCACGAACACCAGATCATTGGATTCGACGACCTGGTTGAAATCCTGCGAAGTGACTGCATGCGTTGCCATATGCGTTCCCCATTCCCCGGCTTACGCTATAAGCCGATTTCAAAAACAATATCGTGCAATGCTGCGCAATATTGCGAAAGACCGTTTGCGAAAAGTATATAGCCGCACGCCACGCAAACACACTGCCGCACCCGATTGCGCTATGGGAAGAATCGGAAGCACGTGACATTCACATGCCGTGCGTGATAATGGAACCATGCCAGTGATGAATGATGAAGTGCCCGACGAGGGCGATTTCGACGCCAACCGCCATCGCGGGGAATTCGACGACATTACGCCGGAGGATTTCATCCGCGGAATGGGCAACCCTCCGGGATGGCTCCCATCGGACGAAATCAACCGCATGCGCCACGAAATACCGATTCCGTACGTCGTGGTCGTGCCGGTGCGCACCGACGATCTCGGCAGGGTGGCGCAAATCGGCTCGCTGCTGCGCGTCACTGACGACGGCGGTATCGAACGCACATTGATCGCCGGACGTGTGCTCTATCACGAATCGTTGCGTGAAGCGGTGGCGCGCAACGTCGCAAAAGATTTGGGCGATATCGCCCTGCCGCAGCTGCCGATCAGCCTGCAGCCGTTCACCGTGGCCGAATTCTTCCCGACACCCGGCTTATCCGACTATTACGATCCACGCCAACATGCGATCGCGCTGTGCTACGTGGTGCCGATCGCCGGCGATTGCAAGCCACAGGACGAGACGCTCGATGTGGAATGGGTCGACCCGTCCGGAGACATGCTCGACACCTTCGTCGGGCAGATGGCCAATGGTTACGGCACCATCGTGCGGCAGGCGCTCGCATGGACCGGCAAGTAGGACAAGCCGCGCACGCGAGGCAAGAGCTAGTCAAACTAGGCGAACAGGCAGATAGGGGAGGATTAGAAAAAATATGACGATTGAACTGAACAACAACGTATATGCGGACGGCGGCAACGATACCGAAACCACGCCGGTGGTGCTCGTGCACGGCTTTCCGGTGGACCACCGCATGTGGGACGAGTGCGCGACGGCTTTACGCGACCAAGCTGTGAAACAAGGCGTGAAACCATTTGCGATCTGGGCTCCGGATATGCCCGGCGCCGGCGAAGGACCGATTCCGTCCGACGAAGACAGCGGCGGCAAGGACGCCGACGGCGCGTTCCCGTACGGACTGGACCGTATGGCGGACGCGTACGTGGACCTGCTGCACGCCGCCGGCTACGGCAAGGCCATCTGGGTGGGCCTGTCGATGGGCGGCTACCTGATTCTCGACATCCAACGCCTGCATCCGGAAGCGGTGGCGGCGCTCGCCCTGTGCGACACGAAAGCCGACGCCGACTCCGCCGACATGCGATTGAAGCGCGTCGCAATCGCCACCGACTGCGAAACGACCGGCACACACGAGCCGGTCATGGGATTCGCCGTGCCGTCGGAAGCCGACTCCACCGTGAAGCAGTCGGACGCCTACTGCAGGCAGTTCGAAACGTGGATCAACGAACAGCCCGCCGACGGCATCGCCTGGCGCGAACGCATGGCCGCTGGCCGTCCCGACCTGAACGACGTGCTGCCGAACATCAACGTGCCAGTCGCAGTAATCTGCGGCGACAAGGACCCGTCCAGCCCGCCGGCAGTGATGAAGCCGGTCGCCGACGCGATGACGAAAACCGACGTGACGATGACGGTGATCGACGACTGCGGCCACTTCAGCGCGTACGAACACCCCGACCAGGTGGCCGCCGCGTTGCTGGAACTGGTGAAGCGAGTCGGCTGATCCGGCTGCGACGATTATCTGTGGCAGACCATCCGGCGTATCGACAAGATATAGAGAAAATATATAAAACGTATATACGAAATATGTACTACGTATGTATAACGAATATATTCCGTATATAACACGCATGAAAGAGGCAACACAACCATGAGCGTGTTCTCACCACTGGCATTGACGCAGACCCTGCCGTTCCTGCCACTCGCCCAAGGAGACATCGACTACGAAGTGGCACGACGCGGCGAACCCGACCTGTTCGCCAAAGTCCTGGCGGAACCGGCAACGAAAGTCATCCTCGTCAAAGACGGCAAAGTGGCCGTGCCGCACGGCCAAGGCGCCATCGCCGACTACGCCAACGTGAAAATGCGCCTCGCCCAACTGCCGGGCGCGTACGTTGCCGCGGAACTCGAATCGCACCCATCGGCGCTCGCCATATTCCTCGGCTCGTACGGCGGACGATTGGGCGAGCACGTCGTCGCCGTGGACGTGACGCACGTCCAGCCGAACGATACGACGATTACGGCTGCGACGGCTCGCAGCGGGGGAGCGGATGACGCGTTCGCCGAAGTGCCGGCGCATGAATCGCAGGAAAACGCGAAATCGCTGCTGGAAAGCGCGGCAACCCGATTCGACTGGGTGGACCTGCGCGGATTCGCGCCCCACGCCAGCGCACGCGAAGCCGGACAGGCAACCTCCGCCATCTCGCTCAGCATGTGGCACGCCCGGCAGCGTCACTGCCCGACGTGCGGCGCGCCCGTCAAACCGGCGCTCGGCGGCTGGGCTCAGCACTGCACGAACGACGAGGATGGCAATCGTTTGCTGTTCCCCCGAATCGAGCCAGCGGTGATTACCGCGATCGTCGACCATGATGACCGTCTGCTGCTGCAGCACAACAGCGCATGGCGCAACAACGGCCTGTACTCGGTTTCGGCCGGATTCGTGGAGGCTGGCGAAAACCTGGAGCACGCATGCCGACGCGAAGCCAAAGAGGAAGTCGGCATCGAAATAGGCGAACTCAAATACCTCGGCTCCCAGCCGTGGCCGTTCCCCTCGTCTCTCATGATGGCGTTCAAAGGCGTGGCGGTCACCACCGACGTGCACGTGGACGGCGAGGAAACGTTGCAGGCGCGTTGGGTCACACGCGACGAATACATGAGCGAACTGGTTTCGGGACGTATGGAGGCTCCGGGCAAAGCCACGATCGCACGCTACATGATTGAGGAATGGCTCGGCCACGACCTGCCGTGACAAGACCTGTCATTAAAAGGTGGTATCGGCTGAGCCTGTCTTCGGGGCGGTTGCCGGGGGAGCTTGTTTAGGTATTCGTTTGGGCACTCGTCTGCGTATCATGCTGCATGGTATGTACCGTTAAGAGAGTGAATGAGGAAACCACATACATGTCTGATAGAAGTGGGCAGAACGATACGGACAACAGTTTCGCCGGCATCTCGTTTGAAGGGGTGAATGCCGTGCCGCCGCAGTCTGGTGAGAACGGCGATACGATCAATCTCGCCGACGTGGCCGATGTGTCCGAACAGGACGACGTGTCCAACGCCGCCACCGAGACCATGCCGCCGTTGAATTTCGCATCGGACCAGACCCAGCCGTTCCAGTCATTCCCGACGGCCGGTGCCGCCGAAACCACGCCTGCCGGAACTGTCCCCAACGGAGCTGTTCCCACTGGTGCCATTCCTACCGGTGACATGCCCTCATCCACGCCCGCTCCCGCCATTCCCGTGCTCACCATGCCGGTCGAAGGAGAAGCCGTCGTGGCCAAGAAACGCAAACTGCCGCTGATCATCACCGGAATCGTGCTCGCCGTACTGGTGGTCGCCGCGATCGCCGGCTTCTTCACCGCACGCTGGTACTTCCAAGACAAGGCCGCGCCGGGCGTGACCTTCGGCGGAACCAGTGTGGCCGGACAGACCGCCGACCAGCTGAAAAACACGGTGACGGCCGCCGTGAAGAACACCACCGTGAACATCAAGGACGGCAACGGCAACAACGCTTCCGGCAGCCTGAGCGACCTCGGCGTGAGCTACAACGTCGACAAGACGGTCACGGAACTGCTCGCCGCCAAGCACCAGACCAACGGCGCACTCGAATACATCAACGAAGTCAACCCGTTCGTCAAGAAGAACGTGCCACTGAACGCCAAGTCCAACAAGCTGGCCCTCAGGACGTTCGTCACCGACAAATTCGTGCAGGACACCGACCGCGCGGTACCGTCCACCGCATCGTACGATGCCAACGCGCGCGCCTTCGTCGCAGTGGAAGGCCGCGGCGGCAGGTCCCCGAAGGTGGACAACGTGATCGACGCGGTCGCCAAAGCCATCGCGAACCCGGGGCACAGCGGCAGCGTGACGATCACGTACGAAACCATCGACGTGCCGGTCGCACTGCCTGAAGCCCAAAACGTGGCCGACCAGGCAAACGCGCGACTGAATGCGCCGATCGTGCTGGACAACGGACAAGGCAAGACCTTCCAGATTCCAGCCGAAGTCGTGGCCTCATGGCTGAAAACCGACGCCGACCTCGAACACGGCACGCTTTCGCTGTCCTACGATGACAACGCCATCACCAACTACGTGCAGCAGCAGGTCCCAGCCCAGCTCAACCAGGACGCGGTCGACCAGGAAGACGCCGTCGACAACAGCGGCAAAGTGCTGGCCACCATCGTCAAAGGCGTGAACGGCGTGAAGGTCAAGAACATGGAGGCGCTCGCACCGAAGATCGGCGAAGCGCTCAAAAACGGCCAAGGCGCCACCATTCCGGTGGACGGCGACGTGCAGAACTTCAAAACCGTGCAGAAGAAGAGCGAATACCGCATCGTGGTGGACCGCACCGCGCAAACTGCCACCGTGTATCACAACGACGAGGCCGTCAAGACCTTCCCGGTGTGCACGGGCACCACCGGCAAGCACGAAACCGACCTGGGCACCTTCTACATCTACCTCAAGTATCAGATCCAGGACATGACCGGCCTGAACGACGACGGCTCGCGCTACCTGTCCAAGGGTGTGAAGTGGGTAAGCTACTTCTACGGCGGCGAAGGCTTCCACACGGCAAGCTGGAACAATTACGGCATCGCCCACGGCGACCCGGCGCACTACGGCTCCCACGGCTGCGTGAACATGTACGAAGCCGATTCCAAGTGGATCTACGACAACTGTCCGGAAGGCACCATCGTGCAGGTAGTCGGCGCCATGCCATCCGGACCGGTACGCTGACCCGTTACGCGTGGCGCGGGTGCGCGGCGTTCGCATACGCCGTACAATGGGCGGCATGAGCGAAGCAAACGATAGCAAAGTGAACCTCGACGTGCCCGAGCACCTCGAATACTCCGACGAGCACGTGTGGGTGGATTCCTCCGTTGAACCCGCCATGGTGGGCGTTACCGAATACGCCACCGAACAGTTCGGCGAACTCGTGTACATCGATTTGCCTGAAGTCGGTACGCAGGTCGAAGCTGGCGACGAAGTGGCGGAATTCGAATCCTCCAAGGCGGTCACCGCGCTGGTCTCGCCGGTGGCTGGCACCATCCGCTACGTCAACAACGAGGCTGCGGACGATCCGAGCATTGTGACGGACGATCCGTACGGCGAGGGCTGGATTTTCAAGATCGAGCTTGAGGATGACGAGCCTGACCTGCTTAGCGCTGACGAGTATGCCAAGATTGTGGCTGACTAATAGCACGGACGTCTAGTTTTAATTACGGCTGCGGTCGGCGGGTGCGATGCGCGGCACACTCAAGGCCGTTCGGCCGGGCTTACGGTCGCGCATCGCACCCGCCGGCCGCAGCCTTTTTATGGGAAGTGCCTTGCGGGGCCCTGAAAGTTCCCTGATTTTCTCGGTGGCGTTACTGTTTGTTCGAACGCGACCCCTATAGTGGGCATATGAGTGAAATTCAGCCGTTGCCGCAGTTCCCGCCGCAGCGTGCGCCGCAGCATGACCAGCAGCGCGAACAGCAGCGTATGGGGGAGCGGATGGACGATTCTTGCGATGACATGCCCACCGTGCCGATTCCGGCACGCAAGGTGGTCACCACCTTCGACGCGGCCTCCAGACATGAGCGTCTTGAAGTCAAACCGCCTCTGACCAGGCTGTTCCGCCGCACGATCACCAAAGCATTCAGTGTCTGGCTGAAATTCTCGACCGCATTGGTACGGTCGCTCGACTGGTATCCACGTGTCGAACCCTACGTCGGCTACGGCACCGAACACTACTCCCGACTGATCTGCCGTACCGTATACGGCCCGTTCAAACGGCAGGCCGGCCGCCTGATTCGCGGCATCCGTGGCATGCTGATGGTGCCGTCCCCGCATACCAAAGTGCGGATCGCCATCGATGACGTGCCCATCGAAACAGTGCAGGTGGGTGCGTCGGAAGTATACGACGCGATCGACAGCAATCCTGATATTTCCAGCGAATTCGCGGCATCCGACGATGCCGGCTACCTCGACCTCGTCGCCGAGCATTCGCTCGAACCGGGCATCCACAACGTCTCGTACAAAGTGCGCAGCCGCAAGCCGGTCAACGCCAATCTTTTCACCATTCCCAGCGGCACCAAAGTGGGCGTGATCTCCGACGTGGACGACACCATCATGGTCACGCAGGCGCCGCGTCTGATGAAGGCCGCCTACAATCTGCTGCTGCTTAATCCGCGCAAAAAAGTGCCGGTGGCCAGCATGAACCTGCTGTTCAACCGCATCGCGGACATGTTCCCCGGACGCGCCGTTCTTCTACCTGTCCACTTCGCCATGGAATGTGGAAAGCTCGATCCGCCATTTCATTACGAACCACGGTTTTCCGGAAGGTCCGCTGCTGCTGCGCGACCTTGACCCGAGGCCGAAAACCTTCATTCCGTCGGGCGTGCAGCACAAGCTTGAATACGCCGAACAGCTCATGGCCGATTTTCCCGATATGAAGTTCATTCTGATCGGCGACGACGGGCAGAAGGATCCGACCACATACGCCACAATCGCACGCCGCTACCCGGGGCGTGTGCTGGCGATCGGCATCCGGCAGCTGTCCCCGCGCGAAGTGACCGGCAATTTCGGTTCCGTCGCCGGGCGCGTGGCCACGCAGCCGATGCCGGTCACCGACGTGCCGGTATTCACGGGAACGACCGGATCGAACATCATGAAAACCATGCTGCCGTACCTGCGCGCCACCCAAGCCGCGGATGGCGAAACCGACTGACCGGCCCGGAATCCGGCAGCATGCATGGCTGCACGGTGCGGCTGCCGGAAGCATCGGCGCACATCGCCGTCGGAAAGTTAGGCGGCGCAGGCCGGTATAATCGCGTGCATGAGTGAATTTCGGGGCATGAACGACCCGTCCGCATCGGAGCAGGATGGGTTCGGCGCGATTCCGCGCGCGAAACGGGTGCCGAAGGAGCGCGTCTTCCATGGCGACACCTTCATCGATCAATACGAATGGCTGCGGGACAAGCAATCGCAGGACGTTCAAGACTACGTGGCGGCACAGAACCGCTACTGCGAACAGCGCATGGCACCGCTCGCATCGTTGCGCAAAACGTTGTTCGAGGAATTCAAGTCGCATGTGCAGGAAACCGACATGTCCGTGCCGACGCGCATGGACGGCTACTGGTACTTCACCCGCACCATGCAGGGGCGGCAATACGCCACGCAATGCCGCGTGCCGATCCGCGGCGCGGACGATTGGGATCCGCCGACAGTGGAGGCCGGCGTGCCACTCGACGGCGAACAGGTGGTGTTCGATACGAACGCCGAGGCGCAAGGCCATGATTTCTTCCGTGTCGGCGGCGTGGACATCTCCAAGGACGGCCGTTGGATGCTGTACGGCACCGACACGACTGGCGACGAACGCTACGATTTCCGCATCCGTGATCTTGAGACCGGCGACGAGCTGGAGGAGCGGTTCGAAGGCATCGGCGGAGCCTGCTTCACGCCGGACGCGCAATGGGTGTTCTATGTGCTGTTGGACGACGCGTGGCGTCCATACGCGGTGATGCGCCACCGCGTCGGCACCCCCGTGACCGATGACGTGGAGGTGTACCGCGAGGCGGATGAACGCTTCTGGGTGGGCATCGGACTGTCCTTCGACGAACGGAACATCGTGATCGGCACCGGGTCGAAAACCACCACCGAGGTGCTGATGCTGCCGGTGGACACCCCAGAGGGCTCGTTCCGGGCGTTCATTCCGCGCGAAACCGACGTGGAATACGATGTGAGCTTCGCCTGCTTCGAAGGCGCGGGGGAGCATGGCGAGGATATTCCGCTCGCCGTGGTGTACCACAACGCGTTGAATCCGAATTTCGAGATCGATGTGATCGATATGCGGACGCACGAGCCTCCATACCGGCTGGGCGAAGGCGTGCGCGTGGCGGTCGGATCGCCCTACGGTTGCGAGCATGGCGACGACGTGGACCCCGGCGCCTCCTCCATGCCGATCGGCACCCCGTATTCAAATCCCTGCAATCCCGCCATTCTGCAGGGCGCGCACGGCTTGGGCATCGAGGGTATCTCGATCCATCGGCATTTCGTCGCATTGCAATACCGCGCGGAAAGCCTGCCGCACATCGCGGTGATGACGAAACGGGCCGCCGCCGAGGATTTCCTGGCCGGCCGGCCATGGCGGTTCACCGAACTGGTGCCGCACGCGCTGGAGGACGATTGGGACGTCGACGAATCCGTGGACGAGATCAACGAGGAACGCGCCGAGATCTGGGGCAAACTGGACGCGGCCGCCGCCGCGCAAGGCAAGGGATCGGCCGTGCATGGCGTCTCGCGTCGGGCGATGACGTCGTCGGACGGCGCCACCGCCGACCGCATGCCGGGGGAGACGCGCCGCCTGTATTCGATCGGCGTGGGTGGCAACCCCTCGTATGACGCGCCGCGCATGCGCTACTCGTTCGCCAGCTACACGCGCCCCGGCGAGCTGCATGACTACGATCCGGACACCGGCGAGGACCGTCTGCTCAAACGCGCCACCGTGCTGGGTGGTTTCGATCCGCGCGACTACATGGAACGCCGGGTGTGGGTCACCGCGCGCGACGGCGAACGCATCCCCGTCTCGCTGGTATGGCGGCGTGACGTGCCGACCTGCGATTCCGCCATGTTCATCACCGGCTACGGCGCGTACGAGATCAGTTCCGATCCGGGATTCGCGGTGTCACGCATCAGCATGCTCGACCGCGGCGTGCTGTACGCTGTGCCGCACATCCGCGGCGGCGGCGAAATGGGACGCGCCTGGTACGAGCAGGGGCACCTGCTCAACAAGAAGCATTCGTTTGAGGATTTCATCGACGCCACGCGCGCGCTGCAACGTGCCGGACTGGCCTCGCCGCTGCGTACGGTGGCGAACGGCGGCTCGGCGGGCGGCCTATTGATGGGGGCGGTCGCCAACATGGCTCCGGAATGCTATGCGGGCGTGGAGGCGGATGTGCCGTTCGTGGACGCGCTGACCTCGATCCTTGATCCTTCGCTGCCGCTGACCGTCACCGAATGGGACGAGTGGGGCGATCCGCTGCACGACGCGGATGTGTACGCGTATATGAAGTCGTACACGCCATACGAGAATGCGCCAGATAGTGAAAATGACGAAAGAACTGCCGTTTTTCCGAAAATTTTCATTACCACATCCATGAACGACACCCGCGTGCTGTATGTGGAGCCGATGAAATGGCTGGCCCGGCTGCAGCATGCCGGTGTGGACGCCGTGGCGAAAATCGAGGTGGAAGCCGGCCATGGGGGCACATCCGGACGGTACAAGCAGTGGGAGGAAGTCTCGTACGAGAACGCCTGGTGCCTGTCGGTGATGGGCATCGGCAGCTGACTGGCCGCCGACTGCCGGAATGGGCTGTCCATTTGCTGAGCTGTTTTAGTCCGATAGGTGAATCACTGACTAGAGTCGCGTGCTATGAGTGATTCTGCAAAGAAGTACACCATCGCCGTCATTCCGGGCGATGGCATTGGCAAGGAAGTGACTCCGTGGGCTCAGAAGGCTCTGGAGAAGGCGGCCGAAGGCGTCGCCGAATTCGAATATGAGAAGTTCGATCTGGGTGCCGAGCGCTATCTGCGTGACGGCGCGATTCTTCCGGAAGAGGAAGAGGACCGCATCAAGAAGACCGACGCCATCCTGCTGGGCGCCGTCGGCGATCCGCGCATCAAGGCGGGCATTCTGGAACGCGGCCTGCTGCTCAAGCTCCGCTTCGACCTGGACCAGTACGTGAACCTGCGTCCGTCCAAGCTGTACAAGGGTGTCACGTCGCCGCTCGCCAACCCGGGTGACATCGATTTCGTCGTGGTGCGTGAAGGCACCGAAGGCCTGTACTGCGGTGCCGGCGGAGCGGTCCGTCGTGGCACCCCGAACGAGGTGGCCACCGAAGTCTCCATCAACACCGCCTACGGCGTGGAGCGCGTGGTGCGTTACGCCTTCCAACTGGCCATGAAGCGCAGGAAGCACGTGACCCTCGTGCACAAGAAGAACGTGCTGGTCAACGCCGGCGACATGTGGCAGCGCATCGTCAACAAGGTGGCCGAGGAATACCCGGAGGTCTCCCACGACTACCTGCACATCGACGCGACCACCATCTTCATGGTGTCCAACCCGTCCCGCTTCGACGTGATCCTGACCGACAACCTCTTCGGCGACATCATCACCGACGAGGCCGGTGCCGTGGTCGGTGGCGTCGGCTACTCCGCTTCGGGCTGCATCAACGCGTCCAACGAGTATCCGTCCATGTTCGAGCCGATCCACGGTTCCGCTCCGGACATCGCCGGCCAGAACAAGGCCAATCCGACCGCGGCCATCCTGTCCGCCGCCATGCTGCTCGAGCATCTCGGTTTCGACGACGCTGCCAAGAAGATCCATACCGCCGTTGAGGCTGACATCGAGGAGCTTGGCTCCACCACGCGCACCACCGACGAGGTGGGACGCGACATCCTGGCCCGCATGTGATTGGCATTCGCTGACATTCCATTTGGATGTTCCATTTGGTGAGACGCCCGCCGAAACAAGGTTTTCCTTGGAACGGTGGGCGTCTTCGCATAATCAGGGGATTTTTCAGGGGTTTTTCGGGGTTCGTGCCAGTGGTAAACGCCCGATGACGGGCAAACCTTGGGATATTGTTGAGGCATGAGTGATAACAACGCCGATTTCAATGGTGCCGGTCAAGTCAACAATCCAACGTCGGATAACGCAGCCCAGGCCGACTACAACCAACCGTACATTCCACAACAGAACGATGCGCAGATGAACCATCCGGAGTCGCAGCCGGAAACCCCCGCATACGATCAGAACTCCGCCGCATACACTCAGCCCGCTCAGCCGGCCGAGCCTGCCGTTCCGGCGTACGATCCGAACGCTTCCGCATACAGCCAGTATGGCCAGACCGCACAGTCGGCCCAGACCGCTCAGCCGTCATACGGTCAGCCGGCGACTCCGGCCCCGGCATACGGTACGGCTCCCGTCTATACCCAGCCGGCTCAGCCGGCCACGCCCGCTGCTCCGGTATATGATCCGAACGCCGCATCGTACAACCAGTACGGTCAGTATGGCCAGCCGTCCCAGCCTGCCCAATCTGCGCAGCCGTCGTACGGTCAGCCGGCAGCCCCGGCGTATGACCCCAACAACGCTTACGCCCAGCCGGATTACAACCAAGCGAACTACGGACAGCAAGGCTACGCGGCCCCGTCTTACAACCAATCCGCCTATACCCAGCCCGCCTACGCGCAGCAGCCGGCATACGGCCAGCCCGTCGCACCGGCCGGATACGCCCAGAAGTCGAAACTGGCCGCCGGTCTGCTTGGCATCTTCCTGGGCTGCTTCGGCGTGCACAACTTCTACTTGGGCAACACCGGCAAGGCCGTGGCACAGCTGCTGCTGACCGTCATCGGCTGGATTCTCATCATCGGCCCAGCCGTCGCAGGCATCTGGGGACTGGTGGAAGGCATCCTGATTCTGTGCTCCCACTACGGCTCGCAATGGCACCGTGACGCTCAAGGCGTCGAACTGCAGGATTGATGACTCGAGGACTTTACAAACAGCCGGGCGGCAAACTCGTTGGAGTGACTGTCCGGCTTTCTCATGCCGATCCGGATTGTACCGATTCGGATTACGCCGATTCGGACTATATTGATTCGGCTCATACGAATGCCGTGAAAACGGTTCCATACGCTGGGCCGGCTGCATCATCGACTGTTATCGAATGCCATATCGACGGCGATTTCTTCCTCGACGGGGACGATGCCGGAACGCGGAATCTCTTGCATTCCATGGAATGTGCGCTGGAACAGTGCGCGGCCCGTTGCCTCAGCGGTTCGATGGTTTCCGAACGTGACGTGACCGCCGCCGTCGAACGGACGATGTTGCACCATCCGGACGTGCGCATCGTCGGCATGGGCGCGCGTGGCATCGCCATCGCCTTTCAACGTGCGATTGACGGCATCGATGGCGCCGATGGCATTGCCGGTATCGGCGGTAATGATGTTACGAAAGTGGAACCACGCGACGACCTGCGCATTCGGCGGCATACCAGCCCAATGGAAACCGCAGAAACCGCAAAAAATCATTGAAAACGCTGGAGCCGCGGAAAGCGACGAAAACGCTGGAACCGTTGGAACCGGCGAAATCGCCGAAACCGGCAATTGGGCGGAATACGCGCGACGCTGGCACGCACTCAAACCGAACATCGTGCACGACGACCCCCGCAAACCGCAGGAACAAATGGACCTCGACGTCGAATGGGCACGCGAAGTGGCTGCCGGAACCCGCGAACCCACCCTGCGTTTCTGGGAATGGGCCGAGCCGGCCGTGGTCATCGGCAGATTCCAGTCGCTCGAAGACGAAGTCAACGTGCACACCGCGCAAGACGAAGGATTCCGCATAGTCCGCCGCTGCACCGGCGGGGGAGCGATGTTCATCGAACCAGGCAACACCATCACCTACTCGCTGTACGCGCCACTCGACTTCGCCCACGGCATGAGCGTCGAGGAATCCTACAAACTCTGCGACTACTGGCTCGTCGAAGCGTTACGCGCCCTCGGCCTCAACGTACGATTCGCCGGACTCAACGACATCGCCACACAATACGGCAAACTCGGCGGCGCCGCGCAACGCCGGTTCGCGCCCACCCACGGCGGACCCGGCGCGATTCTGCACCACGTCACGCTCGCCTACGACATCGACGCGGAAAAGATGACCCGCGTGTTGAACATCTCACGAGAGAAAATGTCCGACAAAGCGGTGAAATCAGCGGCAAAACATGTCGATCCCATGCGCTCTCAAACCGGCATGGGCCGAGACGAGGTAGTGGCGCGACTGGTCGACGCCGCCGTTCGAGTTACAATGTAGCCCGAATGGTCGATGGTGCCCGACTTAACGAGCGTTGGCATGGATGTCGACAACGGAAAACGCAGAAGCACGGCGGAACGGAGGCACGTCGATGGTCACCCCGAATGGAACCAACGGAATCAATGGTTTTGGTGGTTTCGACGATGAGCGTGAGACGTTGCTGCACACCGCGCTGTTCAAGCAGGTTTCGTCCGAAGAAGCCCGGGAACTGCTGCCGTATCTGCTGCATGCCGAATACGACAAGGGCGATTTCATCTTCCGCGAGGGAGACACCGACCATCGCATGTATCTGCTGGAGGAAGGCCGCGTCAAACTGACCAGACAATCCTCCGACAAGCGTGTGCAGCTGCTGAGCATCCACGCGTACGGCGAAGTGTTGGGTGAGATTCCGGTGTTCGATCCGCATGGCGGACCGCGTACCGCTTCGGCGGTGGCGATGACCAACGGCACGCGTGTGGTCTGGCTGGAACATGACGCGCTGTTCGACTGGCTCGACGAACATCCGCGCGTGGCCGTGGACATGCTGCAGGTATTGGCGCACCGCATGCGCAGCAACAACGAACGCATCTGCGATCTGGTGTTCATGGACGTTCCCGGACGACTCGCCAAAACACTGCTCAATCTGGCATCACGATTCGGCGAACCGGTCGAAGCCGGCCTGAAGGTGCCGCACGATCTGACACAGGAGGAGATGGCGCAGCTCGTCGGATCCTCACGCGAAACGGTGAACAAGGCGTTGATGGATTTCGCTAACCGCGGATGGATCGCCAGGGAAGGCCGGTCCATCATCATCTACCAGCCGGGCATGCTGATTCGCCGATCAAGACGATGACATTCGGCTGGTTTTCGGCTGATTTCCAACTTTTCCTAAGAAATTGTCTGTTTTGTGAGAAACCCGTGACGGCTTCCGGCACATGCGTTGGCGGGCATGTGTTTAGTAGACCCGCCACTTTAGAATGGGCGTCATGCCCAAGAAGAAGACCCTTACCGTTCAACGTGTGCTCGCATTGGTAATCGCATACATCACGTTATGCGTGGGCGGCGGCGTTGTGACGAGTATTTTCTTTATGCCCGCTGTGTTCGCCGCCAATAACGCGGCCAAAGCCGTCATTCCGTCCCTTGCGGTCGAAGGCATCGATTTCGATGTGACCTCGCTTCCGCAACGCTCGACGATGTATTTCAACGACGGCAAGACCGCTTTCGCGGAATTCTATACGCAGAACCGCGAGGTCGTGCCGCTGAAGAAAATCTCCAAAGCCATGCAGCAGGCCGTCGTGGCCCGTGAAGACAAGCGCTTCTTCGAACATACCGGCGTGGACGTGCAGGGCGTGTTCCGAGCGTTCTTCCAAACCTACGTCAGAGGCGGCGACCAGCAGGGCGGTTCCACGCTGACGCAGCAGTACGTCAAGAACGTGCTGTCCACCCAAGCCCGTGAAGACGACGATCCGATCGCCGAATACCATGCGACGGAAGACACCGTGGCACGCAAGCTGCGCGAGATGCTGATCTCGGTGCAGATCGAAAAGAAATACTCCAAAGCCGAGATTCTGCAGGGCTACCTCAACATCGCGCAGTTCGGCCGCAACAACCTGTGCGGCGTGGAAATGGCCGCCAAACGCTACTTCAACGTCTCCGCTTCGGAACTGAACGTGACCCAGGCGGCGACCATCGCGGCAATCACCAAGAATCCGCAGAACTTCGATCCTTCCGTGGAAGCCAACCAGAAGGAAGCCGAACACCAGCGCAACATCGTGCTGCAGCTGATGCACGACCAGGGCTACATCACCTCCGAAAAGGAATTCAAAGACTCCATCAACACGCCGTTGAAGGATACGCTGAACCTGCAGGACGTGAGTTCCGGATGCCAGTCGGCCATTGAAAACACCGGCTTCTTCTGCTCGTACGTGGTCAACCAGATCCTGAAGAACAAGGCGTTCGGCAAGGACGACGAGGCTCGCGAGAAGCTGCTGAAGGAAGGCGGTCTGAAGATCGTCACCACGCTCGACCGCAACGCCAACAACGCGGCCATGCAGGCGGCGAACAGCACCGTGCCGGCCACAGACCCGTCCGGATTCGAAGTGATGATAGCGGCCGTGAAGCCGGGCACCGGTGAAATCCTGTCGTTCGGTATCAACCGAACCTACGATGCCACGGATGACGCCCGAACGGATGAGACCAAGACCTCCATGAACTACATGGTCGATCAGGAGGACGGCGGCGGTATGGGCTTCAACGTCGGCTCCACCTGGAAGCCCATCAACATGGTGGCGTGGATGCAGAAAGGCCACTCCATCAACGAGTCGCTCGTCACATCCACCGTCTACGACACGTCGAAGTTCAACTGTAACGGCTACGGTTTCGTCGGCCCGTGGAGGGTGCAGAATTCCGGCGGCGGCACCACCTCTCCGGAAAGCCCGCTGCAGGGTCTGATTAAGTCGCACAACACCACGCAGGCCTCGATGGCGTCGAACATCGGTCTGTGCGCGATCGCCGACGCGGCCAAGGAGATGGGCTACCACAACGCCATCTCCAACGCGTCCGACATCTACTCCGCTAACTCGTTCCAGCCGCCAATGACCATCGGTACGGTGCAGGCGTCGCCGTTGACCATGGCCAACGTGTACGCCACCATGGGCGCCAACGGCGTGGAATGCACTCCGATCGCCATCACCAAGGTGACCGACCGCAGCGGCAGCAAGGTGAAAGTGCCGTCCGCGAACTGCCATCAGGCCATCGACCCGGACATCGCGCAGACCGTGTCCTACGCGCTGAACCAAGGTGTCGTGCAGCCTGGCGGCGAAGCGTCGACCACGCAGCTTGACAACAATCGCAAGACCTTCGCCAAGACCGGCACCAACGAGAACACGGTGATGGCCACCGCAGGTTTCGTGCCGAACCAGGTCGCGGCGTTCGTCGCGGTCGCCGACGCGCAGGACCCGATCAACAACACCTTCGACAACAAGACCATCAACGGCGTGTACCGCCCGTCTTGGTACGGCATGTACATCGCAACGCCGGCGTGGAAGCAGTTCATGAACACGTATCTTGCCGCCATCAACGCGCCGATCGACAACGATTACGGAAAGGGTGCCGACAAGTACACGGTTTCGAAGGGCGCCACCAGAACATACAACCAGTACCAATACCAGCGCCAGCAGAACAGTCAGCAGCAAAGCCAGCAGCAGACCAACCAAGGCCAGCAGCAGCAATCGCAGCAACAGCCTGCTGAGCAGCAAAGTGACCAGCAGCATCAATAGTTGCGATTGTCGGCTATTCATGCCGACTGCCCGCATTGACTGACCGCACTGACTGCCCACGTCACCGGAGCGTAAATCGCATGGCAAAGTGAACAGTCCATGAACGCCCGCCCCAATCGGCGGGCGTTCTGCTTACAATGCAATCGGTACCATGCCCGTCGCGTGGGAACGCGGTGCGGATATCGACGATTCAGGCGATACCAACGATTCATAAGAGAGATGACAATGAGCGAAGACAAGAAGAACGGCAAGCAGAACAAGACGGTCAAACCGTTCGATCCGATGACGTTGCGTGGCGTCACCGTGCGCAACCGCATCTGGCTGCCGCCAATGGACACGTATTCCGCATTGGCGCAGGACGGCAAGCCGACGCCGTTCCACTACCAGCATTACGTTTCGCGTGCGATGGGCGGCTTCGGCATGATCATCATGGAAGCGACCGCCGTCGCGCCGGAAGGCCGCATTTCGCCGTGCGATCTGGGATTGTGGGATGACGGACAGATGGACGCATGGCGTTGGATCGTGGCCGACGCGAAGGCAGCGGGTGCCACGATGGCGGTGCAGCTCAACCACGCCGGACGCAAGGGTTCCACCGGCTGCCACGCGATCGGTTTCGATGGACAGAGCGTGCCGGAAGAGCAAGGCGGATGGCGGACGGTTTGCCCAAGCGCCAACGCATACGGTTCCCTGGCTCGTCCGCGCGCGCTGAGCGTCGATGAGATCCACACCATCGTGGACCAGTTCCGCGACGCCGCCTGGCGTGCCATGAACATCGGCTTCGACGCGGTGGAAGTCCATGCCGCGCACGGCTACCTGCTGTCGCAGTTCCTCGACCCGCTCATCAACGAGCGTGACGACGAGTACGGCGGATCGTTCGACAATCGCGTCCGCATGCTGGTCGAAGTCGTGGATGCGATTCGTTCCGTCGTGCCCGACACCATGCCGGTGCTGGTGCGCGTCTCCGCCACCGACTGGGCCGCAGGCGGTTGGGACCTTGACCAGACCGTCGAACTGGCCAAGATTCTGAAGGCCCACGGCGTGGACCTGATTGACGTGTCCACAGGCGGATTGATTCCCGACGTGACCATTCCGGTGAAGCCCGACTACCAAGTGCCGTTCGCCGAACAGGTGCGCAGTCGCGCGGGCATTCCCACCACCGCAGTCGGGCTCATCACCAAGCCGAAGCAGGCGAAGAAGATTCTGAAGTCGGGCGCCGCCGACGCCGTGGAAATCGGCCGCGCCGCCCTGCGCGACCCGTATTGGCCGCTCCGTGCCGCCCACAAACTGGACGTGCCGGTCGAGGAAGCCCCCCTACCAGCCGCCATACCTCCGCGGCGCCTTCCGCTGACCCTCCTTCCCCTCCCCCATTTTTTCTTATTGCGAAAAGTGGATAACACCCCAACGCAACATAACGAAAAAACGAGTGGGAGGGCGGGCGTCCTGTTCACGACCGTAAGCCTGGCCGAACGGCCTTGAGTGTGTCGTGAACAGGACGCCCGCCCTCCCACGGAGACGCGCCTCTGTTTTTTCACTTATTAATCGCCTTTATATTGCCGAAAAACTCGCTTTTTAAATCGCAACTTAAATCGCAATTAAAAAAGTTTCACGCGTCGATGCCGACCGCCTCGCTGACATGTTCGAACCCGTCGCGCCTGAGCAGTTCGGCCAGTCCACGCTTCAACACGGTGATCTGCTGCGGACCACGGTACATGAGCGCGCTGATGAACATCACCAGCGACGAACCGCAACGAATCTTCTCATACGCCTGCTGCGGGGTGAAGACGCCACCGATGCCGGCGATTGCGAACCGGTCGCCATATTCGCGGTAGACCTGCTTGATGCGTTCGTTGCTGGCCGCGTAGCACGGCGAGCCGGACAGTCCGCCCTCCCAATCGCGCGGAATGGACATGCCGGTGCGGTCCTTCTGCAGATTGGCGATCGACAGTCCCTGCACGTTGTGCTCGGCGAGCACGTCCAGCAGATCCTTGAATTCCGGCCACGTCTTATTGAGCGGCATTTTGACGAGCGTCGGCTGCGGACGGTCGATTTTGTCCAGTTCGGTGAACAGCTTGTCGAGCGCTTCCGGGCTTTGGTTGAACGGTTCGCCGGCCATGGTGTTCGGGCAGGAGATGTTCACTTCGACCATGGCGGTGCGTCCGGCCGCGCGGCGCATCGAAATGCAGTAATCCTCGATGCCTTCGTCCAGATCGCCGGTCTTGCTGTCGTTCGTGCGGGCGATCGAAACCGACACCTGCATGCTCTTCGCCTTCGTCCATGCGTTCTCGGCGCGCGGAATCACCACCGCGGAACCCTCGTTGGCAAGGCCCACGTGCACCATCATCGAATCGTATTCAGGCAGGCGGTGGAACCATGGGCGCGGGTTGCCGGGGCAGGGGCGCGACGTGGTGGAGCCGACCGTTTCGAAACCGAAGCCGACGTTGTCGAGCAGCACCGGCATCTCGCAATCCTTGTCGAGGCCGGCGGACAGGCCGAACGGATTGGCGAAGTCGACGCCCATCACGTTGGTTTCCAGTATCGGGTCGGTGTAGTCGAGCATTTCGCGGCATAGCCACATCAGCGGTGGAATGTTGCGGGTGACCTTGCAGAAATCGATCATCTGGCTGTGGGCCACGTCGGGCGTCTGGTTGAAGATGAAATGCGGTTTGATGATGTGCTTGTAGCCGAACGTGAAAAGGTCGGTGGTGGCTTTGTTCACTGCGTCGTGCCAAAAGTTTTCGGAAACGTATGTCATGGTTCCTTATTCTCGCACGTTTTCATTGGTTTCGCATGGCATTTGGGCAAAAGCCGATGTGTGTCGGTGCGGCGGATAGGACGTTCGTTTTTGTTCGTTTTGAGCTGAATTTGAGGCGATTGTGGTGCGGCTTTGCGTGAAACACGCGCGAAACGCTCAACTCAGTTGTATTTTTGAGTGAACATGTGCGATAATGTTCATATGATTTCGTCGCAACGCCAGCATTTGATTTTGAGCCGTCTGCGTACCCGTGGTGCGGTGCGCATCACTGCACTGTCCAAGGAATTGGGCGTCTCCGCGATGACCATCCGCCGTGACATCGCCGATCTGGCGGACAAGGGTCTGCTGAAGCGCGTGCACGGCGGCGCCGTCAGCACCAGCACGCTGCTGAGCGAACCGCTGTTCTCCGTAAAGTCGCAGATGGACATCGGTCTGAAGGACGCCATCGCACAGGAAGCCGTCAAATACGTGGCCCCCGGCGACGTGATCGCCATCGGCGGCGGCACCACGGCGTACGTGTTCGCGCAGCATCTGCTCGAATCGCAGCAATCGTCGGGCATCACCATTCTTACCAACTCCATTCCGGTGGCGGAGCTGGTGCAGGCGCTTGAATCGAAAGACGTGGAAGTCATCGTCACCGGCGGCGTCACCACGCGCTCCAACTCGCTCGTCGGGCCGATCGCAGACAAAGTGGTCGCCTCGCTGCGCGTCAACACCGTATTCCTGGGCACGCATTCCGTGTCCATTCCGCGCGGCTTCCTCATGCCGAACTCGCTTGAGGCCGCAACCGATATGGCAATGATGGACATTGCCGATCGCACCATAATTTTGACCGATCACACCAAGT
>ENA-OQES01000161-OQES01000161.1-human-gut-metagenome-genome-assembly--contig:-NODE-161-length-28182-cov-9.851684_pt1 | contig 28182 bp, 24 predicted proteins | sample MGYA00242798_ERZ504641 | MGnify/ENA primary metagenome ERZ504641 (study PRJEB26092, sample SAMD00036327) | human gut metagenome | host: Homo sapiens | study: EMG produced TPA metagenomics assembly of...
GTAGCATTTATATAAATTTCATCTGTAAGATCTGTAGCATTTTCCAGCTTTGTCTGGTGTGAACGGTTTCTGAAATCCAAAGTACGGAAGTCACAGAAATACAGTTGCATTTCTTATCTTTCTGCGCATTCTGGTTGCCAGAACATCACACTGCTCCAAAGTATGGGAAACACCTGCTCTATGGAAGTAATATCATCGTTAAAAGTAGTTTCCACACTGGAAACCCTTTTGTCCTCATCAGGCACTGCTTTTACAGGGGAATCATCAATACCTCTGGCATATTGCCATAGCTGATGTCCCGATTTTTTCCCCAAGCCAGTACTGCACATTGGATGCTCTTTCTCTTGCCAGATCACCGATGGTACGGATCCCCTGATTCAGAAGCTTCTGCTCGGAAGCTTTTCCCAGAAACAGCAGATTACGGATAGGAAGAGGCCACATTTTCTCCGGGATTTCATCCGGGAACAGAGTGTGTACTCTGTCCGGCTTCTGGAAATCTGATGCCATCTTTGCCAAAAGCTTATTGGTAGAAATTCCTACATTTACTGTGAATCCCAGCTCTCTGTGAATCTTGTCTTTCAGCTCATGAGCAGCAGCTACAGGGTCAGGATAGATCAGAGAAGTACCTGTCATATCCAGAAATACCTCATCAATGGAAAAAGATTCCATCACAGGTGCAAAGGAAGCACAGATTGCTTTAAATGCCCGGGAACATTTATCGTATAATTCAAAATCACTGGGAACGATCACCAAATTGGGACATTTCCGAAGAGCCATAGCTACTGGCTCGCCGGTCTGGATCCCGTATTTTTTTGGCAGGGATAGATTTGGCAACCACGATACCTGTCCGTTTCTTTGGATTTCCTCCTACACAGGAAGGAATTTCTCTGAGATCCGGCAACCCCTGGCTCACCCTTCTGGCTGATTCCCAGGAAAGAAATGCACTGTTTACATCAATATGAAAAATTAACCGTTCCGTACTTTTCACTGTTCTTCCTCCAATATATGAATTGCGCTCTTCATATCTGATGATTTCATTTTACCCTGATCTGCTCTCCAGGGTAAGAACCTCGTTTGTCCAAAAAAGTGTCTTTATTTGCATCATCTTGTCTGAGCTGTTACTGTATTTATATTTGTTTGATTTCACTCTGCTATCAGAGTTTTGAACAACAACGCCGCACTTGCCATACGGCAGTGCGGCGTCTGTATTTCGCTACCGGTCACATTGTTCCCGGTAACTTTTTTTACTTAATTCTGAGGATTCATTTCCTCTCGATATATACTTATCGATTAGTCATAAAGATTAGGAGCAATTTCTTCGCTGTCCATATTTGTGGAATCATACCAGTATCCAGTTCAGCCTCCAGCCATTCATAAGAGAATTCCGGGAATGTCTGATGTTTGAAATTTTTCCATGTTACTCCTTTCTCATGAAGTAACTGTCTACACATAAGCAAACAGTGCTATCGCTGTCATTGATCAGCAATAAGCCCCCGTGTTTTCATATAGTTCCATTATACCTTCTCATTTTCCCGAAGTCAACATAATTTAACATGTATCAGCCGTTTATTTGTGTTGCTTTTTATTTGATTTTTGTTGTATTTCAGTTGTTTTTATTTTGTTTCCTCATTGACATTTAAATCCTCATCTGTCATACTTGAATATAATGAATGTACCATCAAACAGCAGCTTTGCATCTTCCGTAAGGCTCTTATCATATATAGAAACCGCTCTGGAAAGGAGACAAACAATGTATCTTTCTGACATCCACACACATTCTATCGCCAGCGGTCACGGAACCACCTGTACCATCTCTGACATGGCAAAAGCAGCCAGCGAAAAAAGGACTGAAACTCCTTGGGATTTCTGACCACGGCCCGGGAACTCTGGCTTCCGGAACTTCTTCTTATTTCAGAAGCCTTCCTTTTTATCCCAGAAAAAGATTCGGCATAGATATTCTTTACGGAGTTGAACTAAACATCCTGGACAGTGCAGGACATACAGATCTGTCAGATGAACTGCTGAACAACCTGGATTACGCTATCATCAGTATGCATCGGCAGAACTACCGTTCAGGCTCTGTATCTCAGAATACAGAAGCTTACATCAATGCAATAAAACATCCTGCTGTAAAAATACTCGGCCACTGCGACGATACACATTTCCCTGTAGATTATGAAACGCTGGCAAGAGCAGCTTTACGGGAAAATGTTATTTTTGAAATAAACGAAGCTTCCCTCGCACCCGGAGGATATCGGGGAGACACAAGAGCCAATGCAGCCAGAATCCTGTATCTCTGTCAGAAATATCAGCTTCCTGTTATTTTGTCCAGCGACAGCCACGGAAAAGAACATGTTGGAGATTTCACCTATGCCGAAGAATTCGTTCACCAGCTCATGTTTCCGGAAACTCTTATCCTTAACAACCAGCTTCCCAAATTAAAAGTTTTCCTTCAGACACGTTAAAAGAATGTTCCTCAAAGGGACATTCTTTTATTTTATGCATTGTTTTTTGCATTGTGTTATTTTGTTTATTTTCTATAATTTCTTATCAAAAAAGATGACATTTTAGTACATTTTAACTAGCAAAACTCACTTAACCATTTACATATCTCGTGATAGATCAGTCTTACTGTAGGAACTACCGAGGACCCCACAGTATCTCGAATGACTATCGCAACAGTCAGCGATGATGAAACCTTTGAACAGATCAAAAAACAGTTAAACCGCATGATCGAGGTTATCAAGGTAATTGACTTCACAGATGTATTTGTCAGAATGAAAGAAATTCTCTACATCAAGGTTTTCAACTGCTCCAGAGAAGATAAAGCAGAGCTGTTTCAGATTGCAGAAACCTTCAAGGCAAAAGTCATTGACTATGGCAAAGACAGTCTGCTTCTGGAATTTGTCCAGACAGCCACCAAGAATGATGCAGTTGTTAAACTGATCAAGGAAGAATTCCACAGAATTGAAGTGGTACGCGGTGGAAGCGTTGGAATTGAATCCATCAGCATGATGGAACGCTAAATCTCATAATCAATATTTTTTCACAGGATATAGAAACACCTCTATATCCTGTATTTATTTTCAAACATACTATAAAATATTGCAGTTTTTAATCAAATGTGTTATTGTTTACGGGAGCGTTATTCGAAAGAAAATGCATCTGATTTCCACATCTGACAGTCTGGTGGATAAAGTCATCCACTTCACAGTCTGGTTAAATTTGTGAGGCGACCTGTAAGGCGTCTACACACCGGAAACTTTTACCGGAAGATATTTCTTGTTTCATATCTTTTGTTCTGATGTATATTTTTCATAACGCCTGATCCCCATACTCTAAACTGTCTGAAAAGCAGGGGACGCATTGCGCCGTTTTATCAGACCAAAAGGAGAATTCATATGAACACAACAACAACTACTACAACAGCTGCCGCAAAAAGAAGCAGCACTCTTTACATGGTAGAGCTGGCTATGATGATTGCCATTATTCTGCTCATGTCCTTTACCCCGCTGGGCTACCTTCGTACTCCCGGCTTATCCATCACTCTTCTCACCATCCCGGTAGCTGTAGGAGCTATCATCCTCGGACCGAAAGGTGGTGCTGTATGCGGACTTGCTTTCGGTGCAACCAGCTTCTATATGGCTGTCACAGGAAGTTCAGCTTTCGCTGCCGCACTTTTTAACATTAATCCATTTGGCACTTTTATTGTATGTATCGTGGCACGTGTGCTGGAAGGATGGATCACAGGACTTATTTTCGCAGCATTATATAAATCACCGGCGAAGAAATTTTCCCATTACGTTGCTTCACTGGCATGCCCGTTACTGAATACTTTCTTCTTCATGGGCTTTTTATGTCTCTTCTTCTACAACACAGATTACATTCAGGGTATTGTTTCCAGTCTTGGAGTAAGCAATCCTGTTGTCTTCGTTGCTGCTTTTGTGGGCGTTCAGGGACTGATCGAAGCGGGCTTCTGCTTTGTAGTGGGAAGCATCGTTTCCAAGGCACTTTCTGTGGCACTGAAACGTGCATAATCTTTAAAAGAACAGCCGTTTACCAAACAACCCTGACTACATTGTCACTGTAGTCAGGAATTTTTTTATCCGGCACATTTAAAGCAGGAACCCTACCTGATTCGGTTAATACAAAGGAGATTTTTATGTCATTATTAAAAGAGATTTCTATTACAGATCTTTCAAATTTACGCATCGGTCATGCTTCCGATTATAATGCCCAGACCGGGGTAACCGTTCTTTACTTCCCACTGGGTGCAAAGGTTGGCTGCGATATAAGCGGAGGCGGCCCTGCTTCCAGAGAAACTCCTCTCACCTCTCCTGTTACTGCCGACAATCCCATCAATGCTATTGTCTTATCCGGAGGTTCTGCCTATGGACTGGCTGCTGCTGACGGTGTGATGAACTATCTGGAATCACAAAATATCGGTTATAACACCGGTGCAGCCCTGGTTCCTCTTGTATGCCAGTCCTGTATCTATGACCTCTCTTACGGAGATCCTAAAATACGTCCAACTGCAAAAATGGGCGAAGAAGCCTGCCGTCAGGCATTTGCAGGAACAGATACCAGAACCGGAAATATCGGTGCAGGTACCGGTGCAACTGTGGGAAAACTTTACGGTATGAAACAATCCATGAAGTCAGGTCTTGGTATTGCCGCTGTATCTGTGAAAAATTTCCAGATGGCCGCAATTGTCGTTGTCAATGCACTGGGAGATATCTTCAGTCCACAAAATGGTCAGAAAATTGCAGGGCTGAAAACACCTGACAGAAGCGGGTTTCTGGACAGTGTCCACGAATTATACCGCTTTATGACACCTCATGACCAGTTTACCGGCAATACCACCATCGGAGCTGTAATCACCAATGGGGCATTTTCAAAGGCTGAACTGAATAAAATTGCCTCTATGACCCGCTGTGCCTATGCCAGATGCATCAATCCTGTAGCAACTATGGCTGACGGTGATTCCATCTATGCTGCCAGCATTGGCAATGTTTCTGTGGATATCAACATGGCTGGAACTCTCGCCGCAGAAGTCATGGCTCAGGCTATCCAGAATGCCATTCATACTTCCCGAATCCCGGATGAAGAATTTTTGAAATATGTATAACAGTCCGCTATAAAAGCGCAGAGAAAAAGTATCATCTCTGCGCTTTTATTCTTCCTGTCTGTCTTCATTTTTCATCTGTGCTCTGGTTTTTCTCCAAGCCAGAGCTGTACATTTGCTTCCCGTTCCCTTGCCAGATCACCAATAGTACGGATTCCCTGATTCAGAAGCTTCTGCTCGTAGGCTTTTCCCAGAAATAACAGGTTACGGACAGGAAGTGGCCACATTTTCTCCGGTATTTCGTCCGGGAACAGCGTGTGTACTCTGTCCGTTTCTTTGGATTTCCTCCCACACAGGAGGGAATCTCCCTGAGATCCGGCAGCCCCTGGCTTACCCTTCTGGCTGACTCCCAGGAAAGAAATGCGCTGTTTACATCAATATGAAAAATTAATCGTTCCATACTTTTCAATATATCTCAATCATATTTTGCAGACTTCCAATCATCTTAATCCCCATTATCATCAACACAGGGAAAATCAGTGCCGCAAAGATTCCAAGTTTCAGATTATCATTCAGTGCTCCTGAAATCATCCCCACATAGGTTGGTCCGGATGAACATCCCACATCTCCAGCAAGGGCAAGGAGAGCAAACAAGGCTGTTCCGCCACGCTTTACTGAGGCAGCCGCCATGCTGAAGGTTCCCGGCCACATAATACCTACAGACAGACCGCAAACCGCACATCCAAGGATTCCCAACGCAGGTATCGGGATAAATGCGATCATCAGATAGGAAACCATGCACAGAACTGCACTGTTCTGTTGTAATTTGTTTTCATCCGATGTTATATCCTCCAATCTGAAATTTATTAAGCTGACATCATTCAGACATTGACCTACCAAACTTCTATATCTCCACAGTTCTAATAGATTTCTATCCGTCAATAATGACAGTGTATCACAGATTCTCTCCTTTTTCTTTCATTATCTTTTGAAAATCCCATAAATTTTTATATTATTTTGACTTTTTCCTTATAACAATTCTATAAAATCCAAAAAGTAATACCCCCATCCGATTCCAAATATTTCCCGCAAAAAAAGATGTGCACCATACCATTTCTGACACCATACACATCTCAAAATAAACACTTCTTATCTTCTGTACTCTGCAGTCAGGTCTTTAATAACCTCTCCTGCAATAATCAGCCCGGCGACAGACGGCACAAACGCCACACTGCCCGGAATATCTCTGCGCTCCGTACACTTATGCGCAGCACCCGGAGGACAAATACAATGCGATCTGCAGCTGATTGCCATATCTTCAATCGGTCTGATTGGCTGTTCTTCCGAATAAACAACCTTCAGTTTTTTCACACCACGCTTCTTCAGCTCTCTGCGCATAACCTTCGCCAGCGGGCACACCTTCGTCTTATAGATATCTGCCACCCGAAATGCACTGGCATCCAGCTTATTTCCGGCACCCATACTGCTGATAACAGGAGTCCCTGCCTCTTTTGCACGCATGATCAGTTCAATCTTCGCAGTCACTGTGTCCACAGCATCTACCACATAATCATACTCACTAAAATCGAAATCAGCAGCATTCTCCGGAAGATAAAAACAGTTATGGATTCTCACATCTGCTTTCGGATTAATGTCCAGGATCCTGTCCCGCATCACCTCTGTTTTATATTGACCAACAGTTTTCCTGGTGGCAATAATCTGTCTGTTAAGATTCGTCAGGCATACTTTGTCATCATCGATCAGATCAAAGGCCCCTACGCCGCTTCTGACCAATGCTTCACATACATAACCTCCAACTCCTCCGATTCCAAATACTGCCACACGGGCATTCTCCAGTTTATCCATCGCTTCTTTTCCAAGAAGAAGCTCCGTTCTCGAAAATTGATTCAGCATAATCTCTCCACTTTATCCTGTCCCACTACATTCTCTACCTGCTGTTCCTCTACTGCCTCGTCTCTTATCTGCATATTCTTATTTCCCGTGACATACGCAGCCCTGCATGCCAGGATCAGAAGCACGATAAACAGAAACCAGAGCCAGATTTTTCTTTTATTTTTTATGACTAACCGTTTCATAACCTGCTCCACTATTCTACTGTGCAGACGCGGATCAGGTTTGTTCTTCCCGGAATTCCAAGCGGTACACCACCGGCAAATACAATAGTGTCGCCAACTTTTACAAGTTTATGCTTCTGTGCTGCTTCGATTGCTCTCAGGCAAAGGATCTCAGAACTGTATTCTTCTTTGATCAGCATCGGGTAAACACCCCAGGACAGATTCAGCTGGCGAAGAACTCTCTCAGAGCTTGTACATGCACCGATCAGACATCCTGGTCTGTGTTTGGACATCATATGAGCTGTACTTCCGGATTTTGTCACTGCAAGGATTGCACTGGCCTTCAAGTCGATTGCGGTCAGACAGGTTGCATGTGCGATTGCATTTGTAATATCCGGATTCTCATTTCTGTCTGTTTTCTTAAAGATTGTATTGTAATCAATATTCTGCTCCATATGTTCTGCAATACGGCTCATCATCTGAAGTGCCTGTACCGGATATTTACCGGCTGCGGTTTCTCCTGAAAGCATAGTTGCACTTGTTCCCTGGAAAATCGCATTGGCAACGTCTGTAGCCTCTGCACGGGTTGGTCTCGGATGAGAGATCATGGAGTCAAGCATCTGTGTTGCTGTAATAACCGGTTTTCCTGCTGTGTAAACTTTCTGGATGATTTTCTGCTGGATAACAGGTACATATTCCGGCGGGATCTCAACACCCATGTCACCTCTGGCGATCATGATGCCATCTGCTGCTTCAATAATCTCGTCGATATTGTCAACGCCCTGCTGGTTCTCAATCTTTGCAATGATCTGAATCTCTTCACCGCCGTTTTCTTTCAGGATTTTTCTTACTTCGCGGATATCGTTTGCAGTACGTGTAAAAGATGCTGCAACGAAATCAAATCCTTCCTGGATACCGAAGAGAAGATCATCATGGTCTTTTTTACTGATGAATGGCATCTTCAGGTTTGCACCCGGAACATTGACACCCTTCCTGTCGCCAATCACACCTGCATTAATAACCTTGCAGACAATGTCCTTTCCTGCGATGTCCTGAACCTCCAGGTCTACAAGTCCATCATCAACCAGAATATGTCCGCCCGGCTGCACATCCTTATAAAGCTCTTTATAAGTAATGCTTACGCACTCATTAGTTCCTTCAATATCTTTATTTGTAAATGTAAAAATCTGTCCTTCTTCCAGAGAAACCTTGCCATCCTTGAAGCATCCAAGTCTGATCTCCGGTCCCTTGGTATCAAGAAGTGCTGCAACAGGTCTGTCATATTTCTTGCGAAGTTCTCTCAGTTTCTGGATACGGCCTCTCTGCTCATCGTGAGGTCCATGTGAGAAGTTGAAACGTGCTACGTCCATTCCCTCTCTCACAAGCTGCTCCATAACATCGCCCTTATCAGTAGACGGTCCCATTGTACAGATAATTTTGGTTTTTCCTCATTTAATCTTTCCCTCCAAACTGTCAACTCAATTTTATCTATTTTATTCCTGTAAAATAATGTAATAAAATGTTACCTGTTTCTATAAATGAAAACATTAAATCAAATAAAAATTACCATTATTGAGACTATCTGTCAATATAGAATTTCGACTTATTTTTGTTGATATTTGACAAAAAAATAACATACTTTTGTCGCAAATGTCACATATATTTTTGCCGATCCAACAGTTGGAAAATTTTTCACCCATTCTTATCAAAAACCAAAATCTGCATAATCTTCCGGCAGAAATCTGTGGTAAATGATATGACATCCTTCATCTTTAAAACAATAATAATAAGGATCTGATCCGTCATCAAAGCGGATCATCACATCAAACTCCTCGTTATCCATTGGTTCAGTAATGATTTTATCTGAATAAGAATGGAACAGTTCTTTAATTTCATCTATCGTACATCCATGTCTGCCAACCAGTTCGATCAATGCCTTGATGAATTCATTCTCTTTCATATTATTATGTACATATTCGGAAGCTTTTTCCGAAACAGTGAAGCAGAAACGATCTCCTCTGTGTGATACTGCTACTTCACCAAATTTCTCTTCTATATAAGAAGGAAAATCTTTTAAAATCTCCATCATGCCTGCAGCATCCGTCTCATTGCCAAAGAAATGATTCAGGGAACTGAGCGGATAATAAAGGCTGATCTTCTCCTTCATATATCCAAGCTTCGCCTGTTCCTCTTTGATCACATCGATCAGACTGGTTTCTAATCTGTTATAGTTCATTTATGTTCCCTCCTGAAAATCTGTCCTTTTGCTTTTTCTGGTTAATATTTTATCAGACATTGCCCGAAAATCAATGCATTTCTTTTTCAATTGTACGCCCGCCAAAACAATTTCAATGTTTTCTTTTTCATACAAAAATAAAGAGCTTGCGAAACTGTCCCTTTTTTTCTCCCTCTGGCAAATAACTCTGACTGGATAAAACAAAACAGATAAAACCAACCACTTCGTTGCTTTTTTAACCAAATAACTGCTTAATTCGGTTAAAAAAACAGCGTTCCGAATATTATTTATATCCGAAACGCTGTCATTATTCCAATTATTTCATTATGTATTTAATCCCAGTTCTTACGTCCGTAACGAAGTGTCACATCATAGATTTCCTTCTGGAGTTTCTTTGTAAGATCTCTCTTCTTGATTCTCCACTTCCAGTTCGTACCAACTGTAGATGGTTTATTCATTCGGAATCTGTTGTCCAGTCCCATATAGTCCTGCATTGGGATAACGCAGACACGCGCAGCACTGCGCATGATCAGACTGATGAAACATTTATACAGTTCTTCTTCCGGTGTTGCATGATCACACAGATAATCTCTCGCCAGTTTTCTCTCAGCTGCTGTGATGCTCTTCCACCATCCCACGATAGTTTCATTATCATGGGTTCCTGTATATGCCACGCAGTTCTCCGGATAGTTATGTGGCAGATAATCACTGGCACATCCGGAATCTCTGGAGTCAAACGCAAATTCCAGAACCTTCATTCCCGGGAAGCCGCTCTCATATACCAGATGACGTACGGAATCTGTCATATATCCCAGGTCCTCTGCAATAACCTGCTTCCATCCAAGCGCCTGTTCGATCTTACGGAACAGATCAATTCCGGGACCCTTTTCCCAGTGTCCGCCTCTTGCATCTTTATCTCCGTATGGAATAGAGAAATATTCATCAAATCCACGAAAATGATCGATTCGCACAACATCATACAGTCTGAAGCAGTAACTCATTCTGGAAATCCACCACTGATATCCTGTATTTCTGTGATAATCCCAGCGATATAACGGATTTCCCCATAACTGACCGGTTGCAGAAAATCCATCCGGAGGGCATCCTGCTACTGCCAGTGGTACATTATCCTGATCCAGCTGGAACAGCTCCGGATGCGCCCATGCATCAGCACTGTCCATTGCAACATAAATCGGAATATCTCCAATGATCTGGATTCCTTTTGAATTTGCATAGGATTTCAGTTTCATCCACTGCTCATAGAACTTAAACTGCATATACTGCTGGAATTCAATATCAAAATAGAGTTCTTCACGATAATAATCCATGGCATTGTTCCAGCGGAGTCTGATATCCTCAGCCCATTTGGTCCATTCTACACCTTCGAAACGGTCTTTTACTGCCATAAACAGAGCATAATCTGACAGCCACCAGCTGTTCTCTGCTACGAATTTCTGATAGTCAGGATTCTTGCTGATATCACTGTTCTCGTATGCTTTTCTCAGAAGCGGATATCGGCCCTTGTAGATTTTTTCATAATCTACCTCTTCAGGCTTCTTTCCCCAGTTAACTTTCTCGCAGTCTTTCTTATCAAGAACTCCTTCTTCCACAAGTGTATCCAGATCAATAAAATATGGATTACCCGCAAATGTAGAGAAAGACTGATATGGAGAATCTCCATAGCTGGTCGGCCCCAGTGGCAGAATCTGCCAGTAAGTCTGTCCGGCTTCCTTTAACCAGTCTACAAATTCATATGCACTTTTGGAAAAACATCCGATACCATAGTCTGATGGAAGACTGCTGATCGGCATTAATATTCCTGCTGCTCTTTTTCCCATGATTCTTGTCTCCTTCGCCATTCTTCACTTTTACCGCCTATACTTTATCTAGTACATATAAGCAGTTTTTCTATACCTTATGCGCAATTGTTTTTTTTGATTATATCTATTTTTTGTGCAAATTGCAATACAACTTTCATGTTATCCATTTTTTCGTGAAAATTACTAATCATTGCTTAGTTCTTTTCGTCATCTTCCATATTAAACACCAATCATTTCCACTCAGAGCATTGTCGTCAAGCGGATATTCGCAATCTGCTTCGCTACGCAGCTCTATACCGAATAACTGCTCCGCATTTCATCAGAAGGAGCTTATTTTTATCCATATCAAAAGCTTATAATTACAATGCAATACTTTTTAATTTTACGTTTCATTTCTGATATGATAGGATGTGTTCGGTTCAAAAAATAACAAAGTAACACTCCAACTTATCTGTTGAGAAACGTTTATCATTAACTACCATCAGAAAATTTCTTATACAGATATCTTCGACATCTTAAGCTATACACATCAAAGACAAAGAAAGAGGTAAGAAAATGGAAGACAACAAATTATGTCTGGAAAAGCAGCCTTTAAATCAGGAAATGCTTGACAAAATCGATGCTTACTGGCGTGCAGCTAACTATCTGTCTGCCGGACAGCTCTATCTTCTTGACAATCCGCTTCTGAGAGAGCCATTAACTATGGATCAGATCAAGAAAAAAATTGTTGGTCATTGGGGAACTGTACCGGGACAGAACTTCGTTTATGCACACTGCAACCGTGTCATCAAACGTTATGACCTTGATATGATCCTGCTTTCCGGTCCTGGACATGGCGGAAACTTCATGATTGCCAACACCTATCTGGAAGGTTCTTACAGCGAAGTTTATCCTAACATCAGCCAGGATGAGGAAGGTATGAAGAAAATGTTCAAACAGTTCTCCTTCCCGTGCGGAGTCCCAAGCCACTGCGCACCGGAAACACCTGGTTCCATTAATGAAGGTGGCGAGCTTGGTTACTCCATCGCTCATGCTTTCGGAGCTGTATTTGACAACCCGGATCTGATTGCAACTACTGTTGTAGGTGATGGTGAAGCTGAGACTGGTCCTCTGGCGACATCCTGGCAGTCCAACAAATTCCTGAACCCGATTACAGACGGTGCTGTACTTCCTATTCTTCACTTAAATGGATATAAGATCAGCAACCCGACTATCTTCTCCCGTCTTTCTCATGAAGAACTTGAATGCTTCTTCAAGGGCTGTGGCTGGAAACCATATTTCGTTGAAGGTGACGACCCAATGACAATGCACAAGAAGATGGCTGAAACAATGGACACAGTGATCGAAGAAATCAAAGCGATCCAGAAGAACGCCCGTGAGAACAATAATCCGGAACGTCCGGTATGGCCAATGATCATCCTTCGTACTCCTAAGGGATGGACAGGTCCTAAGGTTGTTGACGGACTTCAGATTGAAGGTTCTTTCCGTGCTCATCAGGTTCCGATCACTATGGAAAAACCGGAACATCTTGAACTTCTGAAGGAGTGGCTGGAAAGCTATCGTCCTCAGGAACTGTTTGATAAAAACGGACGCCTGATCCCGGAACTGGCTGAACTGGCTCCTAAGGGAAATGCACGTCTCGGTGCCAACCCACATGCAAATGGCGGACTTCTTCTGAAAGATCTTCGTCTTCCGGACTTCCGCGATTACGGTATTGAAGTACAGCCTGGCAAAACAAAAGCTCAGGATATGATCGAACTTGGCGGATACATCCGCGACATCTTCAAACTGAATGAAGAAAACAAGAACTTCCGTATCTTTGGACCAGATGAAAGCATGTCCAACCGTCTGTACAAAGTATTTGAATATCAGAAACGTGACTGGAACGCAGAAATGCTTGATACTGATGACTGCCTCGCAAGAGACGGACGTATTATGGACAGTATGCTCAGTGAGCATATGTGTGAAGGATGGCTGGAAGGTTACCTGTTAACAGGTCGTCATGGCTTCTTCGCAAGCTATGAAGCTTTCATCCGTATCGTTGACTCCATGGCAGCCCAGCATGCAAAATGGCTGAAAGTTTGCAATCAGCTTTCCTGGAGACAGCCCATCGCATCCCTGAACTTCATCCTGACATCCAACGTATGGCAGCAGGACCACAACGGATTTACTCATCAGGATCCTGGATTCCTGGATCACATTGCCAATAAGAAAGCAGACGTAGTTCGTATGTACTTACCACCGGACGCTAACTGCTTACTCTCCTGCTTCGATCACTGCATCAAGAGTAAGAACTATGTCAATGCAATTGTAGCTTCCAAGCATCCAAGCTGCCAGTGGCTGACCATGGAGCAGGCTGTTAAGCACTGCACACAGGGTATCGGTATCTGGGAGTGGGCAAGCAATGACTGTGGTGAAGAACCAGATGTTGTTATGGCCTGCTGCGGTGATACACCTACACTTGAGATCATGGCTGCAGTTACTATCCTTCGTGATGAAATGCCGGAACTTAAGATCCGTGTTGTTAACGTTGTCGACCTGTTCAAACTGGAATCTGACCACAAACATCCACACGGCTTAAGTGACGCAGAATATGATGCAATCTTCACAAAAGATAAACCTGTCATCTTTGCATTCCATGGATATCCAACACTGATCCATGAGCTTACTTATGAGCGTCACAACCACAATATCTCTGTTCACGGATATCAGGAAGAAGGTACTATTACTACACCATTCGATATGCGTGTACAGAACCAGATTGACCGTTTCAATCTTGTAAAGGATGCCATCATGCATCTTCCACAGCTTGGAAACAAAGGTTCCTTCTTAATCCAGAAGATGAATGACAAGCTTGTTGAGCACAAACAGTATATTGCTGAATATGGCCAGGATCTGGAAGAGATTCGAAACTGGGAGTGGCATAAATAAATCCGTCTAACAGATGATAAATTCCTTATAAATATAATAAGTCATCAGGATTCACATCATGTGGATTTCCTGATGACTTTTCTATTTCAGCTGTTCTGTTCTTTCCGTTCTGCCAAAAACTTCTGGAATGCTTTAGATGCAATACTTTGAGGATATTCTGTATCATGGATCAGAATAATGCTTCTCTCCGGAAGTGTTTCATTTACATCTATCTCAAAAATCCTTTCCGGATTCCAGATCATCTCCGGCAAATTCTTCTGGCAGGAATCCGATTCCCATATTATACCGTACTGCCGGGAGAATCATATCTGTAGTCGCCAGCTCTACATCCGGCGAAAACTGCAGTCCATTTTTTGAAAAATACTCATTCAAAAATCTCCTGCTGATTGCCTCGGAAGTCAGGCTGATCCATGGATAGGCTGAAAGTTCCTCCAACGAAGTCTTCCTCCCCTTAAGCTCCGCAAAACGACTGCCTCCGATCAGAATTTCCCTATACTTTCGCACTACTTTCATTTTCAGTGGCTCTGCTAACTGTAAAGAAGCAGATACAACTGCAAGATCTACTTTACCCTCTTTTAAGGCATTTACAGAATCTGTAGTGCTGTTATTAAGAATTTTAAAATGCACATTCGGGTATTGAATATTAAAGTCTCTGACTGCCTCGAACAAATAACAGTGCAATGCTGTCTCTGTTGCACTGATATAAATGGTCCCGTTCTCAAGGCTGATCAGATTATTAAGATTATCCTCGGCTTTGAAAAACTGAGCACAGCCTGCTGCTACATACTGATAGAAAATCTTTCCCTCAGGAGTCAGTTTCATGCCACTTTTGCTTCTGGTAAACAGTCTGCACCCTAATATATTTTCCAGATTATGTATCGTCCTGGTCACAGCCGGCTGGCTGGTCTTTAATACTGATGCTGCCTTTGTCAGATTCTCATATTTTGACACATAATAAAAAATCTTTATAATATTCAAAATTTGCGTTCATTCTGTTCTCCGTCTTTCATTGTCTTATGTACAGTAACATATTTTACGCGCCTATTCTATCACAATTCTTTTTTCTGTACAATCTGATATATCCAGAGTGTGTATTACTGTTTACTTCGTTATGTTACTGTTCACTCCGTTCACAGTAACGTATCCAAAATTCATTCCAGATTGCCTGCGGCAATGGAATTTTGGCTTGTATGTCTCGGGATTTTGGCATATTCATGCCAAAACACCTCGCGGGATAGTGGAATGTGAACAGTAACACGTGTGTTACTATTATCAAAAATAATCTCGTTTTCTTCATTGCGTTTTTTTGCACAATACAATATAATAATTTCAGAGTTTATTTATGCAAAAAGACGAAAGGATGTACATATGAAACACAAAAAAGACTGGTATAAAGATCTGGTGATCTACCAGATTTACCCAAGAAGTTTTAAAGATGGCAACAATGATGGAATCGGTGATCTGAAGGGAATGATTGAGAAGCTAGATTATCTGAAGGAGCTTGGCATCAATGCAGTATGGATGTCTCCTGTCTATGCTTCTCCGAATGTGGATAACGGTTACGATATTTCTGATTACTTCGCGATCATGGAAGAATTTGGAACTATGGAAGACTGGGATGCTTTCCGCGACGGTGCGCATGAACGAGGCATCGCCATTATCATGGATCTGGTTCTGAACCATTCTTCAGATAAACATAAATGGTTCCGGGAATCAAAGAAATCCCGCAATAATCCTTACAGTGATTACTATATCTGGCGTGATCCTGCACCGGACGGAGGCGCACCCAACTGCTGGATGTCTGTATTTGGCGGAAGCGCCTGGGAATATGTTCCGGAACGTGGACAATACTATCTCCATTTCTTTGCCAAAGAACAGCCGGATCTGAACTGGGATAATCCGGAAACTAAAGAGAAAATTTTTGATATTATCCGTTTCTGGAATGAGAAAGGTGTTGACGGATATCGCATTGATGCCATCAGTTATCTTGACAAAGGACTGGACGGACGTGCAGATATGAATGAACCCATTGGTACTGTAGCGTGTGTAAATCTGGAGGGAACCCACCGCTACATCCGTGAAATGGTTGCAGAAACAATGACTCCCGACAATCTGATGAGTGTAGGAGAAGTTAATATCAACAATGAACAGGATGCCATCAACTATTCCAGCGCAGCAAGCAAAGAATTTAACATGGCTATTCCATTTGTTCCTCCGATTGTTGAAATCCAGACATGGTCACCAGAGAAAATGAAACGTGATCTTAAGAAAGATTATGAAATCCTGAAAAAAGATGGATGGTGGGCAAGATTTTTAAGTAATCACGACAAACCGCGTCAGGTTTCCCTCTACGGAAATGATAGAGAATTCTGGTCAGAATCTGCCAAAATGCTGGCATGTTATCTGCACACGCTTCCTGGTACCCCCTTTGTTTTCCAGGGCGAAGAATTTGGAATGACCAATGTTGCCTTCCCATCTATCGATGATTACAATGACATTGATACCCGCAATTATTATAAAACCATGATCGAACAGGGAGCTTCTCCTGAAGAAGCACTGGCAGAATCCAGAAGTATCAGCCGTGATAATGCAAGAACGCCTATGCAGTGGAACGACAGCCCAAACGGCGGATTTTCTGAGCATACTCCGTGGCTGGGTGTCAATCCAAACTACAAACTCATTAACGCAGAAAGCCAGATGAATGATGACGCTTCTGTTTTCAGATTCTACCAGAATCTCATCGCACTACGCAAAAAACACCCGATAATGGCTCATGGAGATTTCAAACTCTGCTGCCCGGAAGAGGGACCGATTATTGCCTACACCAGAAGCTGGCAAAACGAGACATGGCTGGCAGTGCATAATTTCTCTGCATCCATGCAGAAATTCCATTATGGCGCTGAAGATATTGAATTACCGTGCAACACTCCCGTAATCATTTCCAATTACGGAGAAAATGAAGTTGAATACGGAATTGGAACACTTGTACTCAAACCTTACGAAACTGTTGTGTTCCAGTTACATTAAGCAACTTCATCAATACAGACAGTAAAAAGCAGAACCATTGGACAACTATCCCTCAATGGTTCTGCTGCTTCTACAGCACATCATCCTCTACACCCTCTAGTCAAACGGATATTCGCAATCCGCTTCGCTACTTGCTCATAACCAAGTCATCTTTCTTAACTCCCGTCAAAGAGATTTCTATTTTATCTGTATTTGTCTTCCGGAATATAATAAACTTCCTTTCCTGCCTTTCTCAGATTATCTGCAATCTTATCCAAATTAATTCCTGTAAATCTTGGTATTGCTGCTTCCAACAGGTAAAGCGGTCTCTTTTGTGGAAATTTTTGTTCTATTTCCTTTGAAATCTGAATAATGTTTCCCTGACTTAGAACATAGTCAGTAAATCTTGTGTTCCATACATTTTTCAGGTTATTGACTGGCAGACGTTTCAGAGAGCTGGTGCAGCCGCCCGGGGTAAATAGTAAGATATCACATTCTTTATGTGCAAGATTCCTGATTTCCTGTATAAAATAGGGTTCTTGAATTTCAGATGGTTTGACTGCATGCATATTTCTGTTTGTATTTATTTTTTTACATAACGATTCCTCTGATTCCATACTTTCCAAACTATGAGACTTCTTTTCATTTAACTCATCAATTTCAATATTCCATCTGTCAAAAATCATTTTCAATTCTTCTAATGGTGTAGCCAGTCTTTTTACAAGTGGTCCTCTGTACAGAATTTCCACTGGTACTTTACATTGAATTTTCTTTTTTTCTCTTTGAAAATCCCACATTGTCAGAACTTCCATACAGGAAGAATATATAATCACTCCTCTAATTCCTTCTGTATTTGCTGCCAGCTCTACTGCCTCCCATATTTTCTTTCCCTGTTTTCCCAGACTGTACTCTACAGAAGATATTTGACAAAGAAATAAACGATCCAATGAATTGATTCTTGCCGCTGAATCATACAGGCCTATCAGACATGCAGGAGTACCGGCTGCTACAAGTGCGATTCCCGGGACTTTCAGAATTTTTTCCGGTAGCGTTTCCATTGAACAGGTATCCTCATCCAATGTTCTCTCAATTTCAAAACCTCTCATAATTTATCCAATTTCCTGCTCAGTTCCATACCAAATTTTTCTATCTCATCTACATTTAATGGAATGGGAAGTACTTCCTCTGCTTTATTTTGTGATCTGCTTACGCTTCTCTCATCTGTCCTGCAAATATCTTCTGAAAGTCTGCAAAACGCTTTCCAATTTTCACTGTCTGGAGCTGACATATTTTGAGTATAAATCTCTTTTCTGAAATCAGCCAGCTTCAGTTCTTTACTTTCTCTGACAATTGCTGACATTCTTCCTTTGACTCGGTTTGTAAACTCCTCTGCTATACATTCTTCTTCCTGCTCGCGAATATGATTAAATACAAAGCCTCCCAGCAGATTCCTTTCATCTGAATAGTTCACAACACCCTTTAATATATTATTCGCAGCATATAAAGACATAAAATCCGCAGAAGATACAATATAAACTCTATCTACATATCTCTGTCTCATTGGCACGGAAAATCCGCCACATACCACATCTCCCAGAACATCATAAATAACTACGTCCCAGTCTTCCTCAAATACTCCCAGGCGTTCCAGTTCTTTCATAGCAGTAATAATTCCCATACCGGCACATCCATTTCCCGCTTCCGGACCACCGGATTCCACACACCAGACACCGGATTCTGATCTGTACACCAGATCCTCTCTCTCCGGATAATCTTTTTCTTCAAGTACCTCAAGAACTGTTTTTATCCGTTCTTTACACAAAAGTCTGGTAGAATCTGCCTTGGGGTCACATCCTATATGCAGAACCATTTTTCCCCTGCATAGCCAGTAATGCAGATACATTAGAAGCAATCGTTGATTTCCCAATCCCACCTTTACCATAAAAAGCAACTCTTCTGGTTTTCATTGTTCTGCTACCACACAAACCTTTCTTCCAACTTCTGGAATATATACAATTCGGGTTTTTACCTGATAAAGTTCCTCAAGTTTCTTTTCTGTAATAATTTCTTCTGTCTTTCCTACTTTCAATGTTCCATCCCTGCCAAGAATAGCTGTTTTTCCGCCTATCATCATTGCATGATCTGGCATATGGGTTGTCATAATAACCGTATAGTCTTTCTTAGAAAGATTTTTTCATCTTATGGACCATACGGAGCTGATTTCCATAATCAAGATGATTGGTCGGTTCATCAAACATAATAATCTCCGGCTGCTGTGCAATAGCACGTCCGATCAGTGCCTGCTGTCGTTCTCCGCCGCTGATCTGTGTATATGCTTTATCAGCAAGCTTTTCAATTCCCAGTTCCCGTATAACTTCATCCACGATCGCATAGTCATTTTCCGATGGCTTTTCCAGCATTCCCAGATGCGGAGCCCTTCCCATTACTATAAAATCTCTCACTGAATAGTCATATACCGGAGCATGGTTCTGCGGTACATAACCAATCAGCTGTGCAGCTTTTTTCAGACTCATATCATGAATAGAGGCTCCATTTACCAGAATCTTTCCGGAATAAGGTTCCAAAATATTTGCCAGACAATTTAAAAGCGTTGATTTTCCTGCACCATTGGCGCCAAGAATTGTGAGAATTTCTCCCTTTTCCATCTGGAGATTTACATTATGAAAAATAGGTTTTGCATTTTTACTATATCGAAATGATAAATCCTGTACATCTAATATCATGATAATTTCATCCTTTGTCTGGCAAGTATAATAATATAAAATGGTGCACCAATAATTCCTGTCAGAATACTCAGCGGAAGTTCTACACTTGTCAAAGCTCTTGCCAGAGTATCAATGACTACCATAAAAATAGCTCCCATTAAAATACTGGCGGGAATCACTTTCGTATTATCCGGACCTGTAAGCATTCGTGCAAAATGCGGAATCACAAGTCCGATCCATCCAATCGTTCCACTGATACATACTGCAGATGCAGTCAGTAATGTCGCACAGATTATAATAAAGTTTCGAACAACTGTAACTGAAACGCCCAATGTCTTTGCTTCTCTGTCTCCCAGTGAAAGAATATTAATCCTCCATCTGAGGAGAAAAATAATCACTGATGCTGCAACAATCACCGGTTCTACAGTAAACAAATCTTTTGGCAATACCTTTGTCAGACTGCCCAGCTGCCAATAAGTAATAGACTGCAGTTCTGTCTCCGGATCTGCAACATATTTGATGATTCCCATTACAGAATCCATGATCCCTTTGACAATGATTCCTGACAATACCAGCATCGTCATATTCGTATTCTTTATCAGGCGTGGAATAAATAAAGTAAGTCCAACTGCCAAAATCCCCGCCACAAATGCCATTGCCTGCACACCAAATGAATTTAAATGTAACAAAATTGCCACTGATGCACCTACACATGCACCAGAAGAAACACCCAGGAGATCCGGCGCAACCAGCGGATTCTTAAATACTCCCTGATAAGCAGCTCCTGATAAGGATAATGCACTGCCAACTAACACTGCTCCTATAATACGCGGAAGGCGTAGTGTAAATACTACGCCTTCTGCCGTGTTGCTCCATGTCTTTGTCACATTTACAAATCGGGATGCAAGTATCTTGGTCACTTCCGGAACAGAAACGCTGTATTGTCCTGCACACAACGCAGTGACAAATGTAGCTGCCAACAGTATGATCAGTCCGGTAATCAGTATTCCATACTCTGCTTTTTTAATGTTTTTTCGTTATCCTTCAATGTAATTGTCTCTTTTCTGTTTATTTATTTAAATCCAGTCTCAAAAGGCTGTCCAACTGCTCATCACTGAGCTCATATCCATAATAATCTTTATAGAAATCGCTGATTTCTGTTCTGATATCATAATCAGAAAAGATTTCCGGCTGTACAATGGATGCTGTCCATTTCATATAAAGTGGTTTTTCAAATGCATTTGGCGGAGCCCAGCGGTATAATCCACATGGAACTTTATAAACCTTATGGTTTTTAACAGCACTCACGTTACTCCAATCCTGTCCTTCCAGTTTGTTCTCATAGAAATCTTCCGGAGTTACATCATCGAAATTACTGATAAAAATAATCTCCGGATCATATTCTAGGATTGTTTCCATTGAAGGTTCTGTAATGTCTTCAGGAAGTGTGAAATTCTGTCCACCTTCAAGTGTTGTAATATAAGTATTAATCCCACCTGTATAACAGGTCATCTCATGTACATTCTGGAAATGAAGAACTCTTGGCATTTCATCCTCTGATAAAGCAGCAACCTCATCTGCCTTGCTGTTGAAATAATCCATAGTTTCATCATACCAGTCTGTTGCCTGTTTTGCACGATCCTCACAGTTTAATGCATCTCCCAGCATAGTAACCAGATTTTTCAGGCCGTCCATATCTTTTGCAGAAGACACAAGTACACATGGAATTCCCAATGCCTTTAACTGCTCTGCCTGGTCAGTCTCTGAATCCCAGTTCAGTACTAAATCCACATCTGCATCTGCAAGAGCTTCTACATTTACTGAAAAGTCATCATTTACCATTGTAGTATCTACATCTTCCAGTTCCGGAGCCAGATCTTTCAAAATAGACATTTCCCATCCTGAATATGCTGCCGGTGGAATAGATACCATATTCTCTGCATTTCCCTGTAATGCATAAACCATATTTGGCAGAACCATTGCTGGAACTGCAATTCTCTTCGGATGTGCAGGCACTTCTACTTCTGCTCCGGTGGCGTCTACAACTGTTCTGGTTTCCTCCTCTCCAGATGTTTTGTCAGCTGCAAATACGCTGATTCCTGTAAGCGAGGAAACAGCTACTGCTGTCGACAGTAACATGGCAAGAAACTTTGATCTTTTTTTTCATTCCTTATCTCCTTATCTGTAAAATGAAAAAAAGCACCCATTTTTCATCACGAAAAAAGGGCGCCAAAAAAACTTATCTGCAGCTCACCCTTTTTAATGACTCGTTAAATCGGGGTTCCGGCAAAATATCCAAGTATCCTGGCTTGACTTCTTCACATTCATATACTTCCCGGAAATCCCAGTGTATTTTTATGAATGCTCCATCCTACAGTGGCGGCACCGCTCCGGCATTTGACCGGATTCCATAAAATATTCTGCTTTAATTGTCTGTTCTACTATATCATGCAGATTAATCGATTACAAGAAACATTTCTTACTTTAATTTAATATAATTTCTATTGCCAGCAATCAATTTTTCTGATAGCATAATTCACAGAAAGGAAGTTTTTATCTATGACATTGCAAAATCTGAAATATATGCTGGAAATTTCCAACAGTCATTCATTTTCCAAAGCAGCAAAAAATTCTCTTTGTTTCTCAGTCTACACTTTCTGCTGCTGTAAAAGAGCTGGAATCTGATCTGGGTATTACTATTTTTAAACGGACAAATCGTGGCGTTTCCCTTACCTACGATGGAGAAGACTTTATTAAATATGCCAAAGAAATTGTAGAACAGTCTCAGTATCTTGAGCAGCGCTACCATGCAAGGAAATCGCTGCCTATGCGTTTTTCAGTATCCTGTCAGCATCTTCCATCTGCAGTGCGGGCCTTTACTAGCTTTTTAGCAGAAATTAACTCTCCAACCTATGATATTGCAATCCGCGAATGCGATACTAATTCAGTTATCCATGACGTAGCAGGAAGAAAAAGTGAACTGGGAGTTGTAGCAATACACGAACCTCATATGCGCAGCATGCAGACTTTATTTTCTTCTTATGATATTGAATTTCATGAAATTAAAAGTGTCAAAAATTATGTGTTTCTCCGTTTTGGTCATCCACTGGCTTCTCTTCCTGTCCTTTCTATAAAGGATCTGGAAAAATATCCTTTCGTTACTTACGACCAAGAATTGGAAACTTCCCATTTCTCAGAAGAACCGCTGTTTTACAAGCTTTTAAATAAAAATGTCCATGTCAGTGACCGCTGCACAAAGATTGCCCTTGTTCGAAAAACAGACTGTTTCAGTATTGGTCCGGATCTTCCTAACAGTAACGCAGATGCATTTCATAAGGGGATGGGAAATATTATCGCAAAGTCTCTGGAAAATGATATCGGACTGCTTCATATTGGTTACCTGACTATTGCTCAAATACCTTTAAGTAGTCTTGGTCAGTTATACCTGGAATATCTCTCAAAGGATATTGATACTCTGGAAATTCTTGGCACATCCATGGAAGATCATTAAAAATATTCTCCTCTTTGTACGAGATGGAATAATCTTATATAAATCAAGCCTTCAAAAACATGATTCCAGAGTATACCTCTTGTCAGGAGGATGCTCTGGAATTCCTTTATTTGACTACCATTACTTTGCATTTCTTTTTGTAAAATGCAATACCGTACTTCAAAATATGCTCTACTCCCTCTTCCAGCAGTTGCTCCTCGTATCGTCTGTCTTCTATCTGTTTTAATGCGTCTTCACTGACAGCTTCCAGATTCCCTGTTTCGGCATATTTTATTTCTATAATGATTCCAGTTTCCTGATCTTCTGTTTCTATCAAAATATCACTGTATCCATCACCCGATTCTTTATTTGATGACACACTCCAGTTCTGCTGAAATCCAAGAATTCCAAGTAAAATCCCATGATAAAAATTCTCTTTCATCTGATTTTTTTACAAAGGTATCCCGAATACTGATGGTCCTTTTCAGATAATTGTTCAAACTTTGTTCTACCACTTCGGAATTTCCATCTTTTAGTGCATTACAGAATTTTTTCAAGTGCTTCTCCATTCTCAGAAACAGTTTTCTTAAAATATTCCATAATCTGTGTCAGAAAAACTATTACGTATTTCCATATTAGGAATGGTAAGCATGAACGTATTTGCATCTTTTCTTTCAGTCTGTGTGAGATATCCCCGTAGTAAAAAGGAACACTCCATAGGTTTTCCAATCGAAGCATACATATCCTGATATGTCAGTTCCTGATGAATCTCCTTTACAATTGTTTCTCCTGCTATCAGTTTCTCAATTTCCTTTCTGACCGTTCCCTTATCAGTCTCCTGAATAAAGCGTTTCACCGCTTCATTACTGCTAGTATTAGACCAGTAATTCTGTGGCTGCGCCATATTGTTTATACGCAATTCATCACAATAATTTATCACATCCCAGGGACAGTAAACCTCTACATTTCCAAACCGATATCCGTCATACCACATTTTTATTTCATCATAATGCTCAGAAAGTTCATAATATTCCAATATATTCTTTACGTCACTGTCCGTAAATCCAAAATATTCATCAAACTGTACATCTGCCACTGACAAAACTTTCAGATTATTTAATCCTGTAAAAATACTCTCCTTTGAGATACGCATGCAGCCTGTAAGCACAGCAAACTTCAGACTGTCATTTGTTTTTAATGCATTTTCAAACAAGTTACGGATCAGCAGAGTCATTGAATTGTAATATCCTAATTCAAATGCTTTCGCCAGAGGCACATCATATTCATCAATCAATAAGATAACTTTCTGACCATGATGTTTCTCCAGAAGTTCTGACAGAATCCTCAGACTACTACACAGAACAGATTCCTTCATATCCGGCAGAAGCAATGATTTGAACGCATCCTTATCATATTTTGTCAAACGTTCACTTTCCAGTAAATACTGGAATCTACGCGCCTCACCATTTACAATCTGTATTGCCATATCACAGGCTTTTTCATAAGTTTGCGCGCTGATACTCTTCAGGGAAATAAAAATCACAGGGAACTTTCCCATGTATTGTTCGCAAAGATAAACTTCTCTGGAAATTCTTGTTCCTTTAAAGCAGTTCTTATCACCGTTTAATTCAAAGAATGCTTTCAGCATACTCATATTCAGTGTTTTACCAAATCTTCTCGGACGTGTAAACAGATTCACCTCCGCCCAATTATCCAGAAGTTCTTTGATAATCATCGTTTTGTCTACATAGTAGAAATCTTCCGCCTGAAGCTTTGCAAAATTTTCTATTCCTATTGGAAGTTTTTTTTGACTGAATTCAATACATGATCCTCCCTTTTGTCTCGGTTCTATATACATATTATACATTGTATTTTATGTTAATCTCTATTTTCCATACTTATGTTGCTATATGTTAACAGATATAAATGAGTTGTGGATTAGATATTTGTTATTGTCAGAGCAATTCCATTATATACAACATTTTATATTGTTTCAATATATCTCATGTTACTCTTTATCGGAAGTATTCTTGTCAAAATAGCAGAAGACGCTGAGTTTCAATACACCTCATGTTACTCTTTATCTTCTTCTGCATCTTGTTTCTCCTTTCTCCTTCCTGGTTTCAATACATCTCATGTTACTCTTTATCGGTGCAAGGGGCCGCGGAAATGCCCTGGCTCATTAGTTTCAATACATCTCATGTTACTCTTTATCTACAGCAGATGGTCGCTGATGCGGACGAAGTGACGTTTCAATACATCTCATGTTACTCTTTATCTCACAGCGCATGAACCGGATTATCCGATACTTAAGTTTCAATACATCTCATGTTACTCTTTATCACTGGCGAGGATTTAAGAGATTATATCGGTGGGAAGTTTCAATACATCTCATGTTACTCTTTATCGTATCTATGGCAAAACAGAGCGGCATTGGATCACGTTTCAATACATCTCATGTTACTCTTTATCTCCGGCATGGTTGTATTTCGTAAAGTTTGAAGGGAGTTTCAATACATCTCATGTTACTCTTTGTCAATCAAATAGAATAGGGCAGTAACCATTTACATCATGTTTCAATACATCTCATGTTACTCTTTATCTGCGTCTGCCGAACGGATTACAGTATTGTATCCGAAGTTTCAATACATCTCATGTTACTCTTTATCTAGCAGCACCTCTGGCTACTATTAAATATTGTTTAGTTTCAATACATCTCATGTTACTCTTTATCAGTAATGGCGGGCACACAAGGAACCTTCCGCACCAGTTTCAATACATCTCATGTTACTCTTTATCTGATTTTGAGGGGCTTGGACAGTCTGTACAGAGTACGTTTCAATACATCTCATGTTACTCTTTATCGCCCCTCGTCCGGTCTTGAGAAATGCAGCCAAGATCGTTTCAATACATCTCATGTTACTCTTTATCTAATTGCGCTGCAATTAGTCCTGGATGTTTGATCGTTTCAATACATCTCATGTTACTCTTTATCGTTGCCTATCAGACATGTAAAAGACTTCGACATGGAGTTTCAATACATCTCATGTTACTCTTTATCTAAATGCCGGTTCATCTTCGTTATAGAGTGCCGGACGTTTCAATACATCTCATGTTACTCTTTATCATGTCAGATGAAGAAATGAAAAAAACAGTACACGGAGTTTCAATACATCTCATGTTACTCTTTATCTAAACAGACAAATAAGGACGAATGATTCAGGGGAGTTTCAATACATCTCATGTTACTCTTTATCAGGAATAATTCCTATTATCCCATGTACGAACCCTGGTTTCAATACATCTCATGTTACTCTTTATCTCTGACGGATATTGGAAAATCCGTATGACTTATGAGTTTCAATACATCTCATGTTACTCTTTATCCGAAAGATCGTTTCGGCCTGGTAAATGTTATCACGTTTCAATACATCTCATGTTACTCTTTATCATAAAGGCCTCTAATGAGTTCGTTAAAATGGCAAAGTTTCAATACATCTCATGTTACTCTTTATCAACATTCTGGACGTATATGAATACCTTGGAGCAGCGTTTCAATACATCTCATGTTACTCTTTATCGAAGGGACGTTGGAACTTGAACTTGAGGATGATGCGTTTCAATACATCTCATGTTACTCTTTATCTCACAGCGGCAACCGGACAGAAGATTACAGTGGTGTTTCAATACATCTCATGTTACTCTTTATCGGCAAAGAACTGGGCTATGGATCATCTGGAATGTGAGTTTCAATACATCTCATGTTACTCTTTATCATATCAAAACAGCGAAACAGAACTTGTGAAATTCTGTTTCAATACATCTCATGTTACTCTTTATCCGAAATGCACAGAGTTGATCGGAAATTAAGCAGAGGTTTCAATACATCTCATGTTACTCTTTATCTGCGCGGCGGCGGCTCCTTATGGACGTTTTCTGTAGTTTCAATACATCTCATGTTACTCTTTATCAGATTACAAGATATTTAAAGCAACTTATAAAAAGGTTTCAATACATCTCATGTTACTCTTTATCGTAACGGGGGGATAGTTTACATTTATAATTTTAAATAGTTTCAATACATCTCATGTTACTCTTTATCCAAAGAGAGACAGAAGTTATCTGTTCAGAAGTTCCTGTTTCAATACATCTCATGTTACTCTTTATCGAGGTATCTGGTGTTGGTTCTGCTGTCGTGGAAGCGTTTCAATACATCTCATGTTACTCTTTATCGAATTGCAAGGAATACAGATTATACAAACAAAAAGGTTTCAATACATCTCATGTTACTCTTTATCGAAAGCCGGAACCGCAAAGCTCCCGGCTGAAAGTAGTTTCAATACATCTCATGTTACTCTTTATCTAAAGTCGTTTATACGCATTTTACAAGGTCGTTTTGGTTTCAATACATCTCATGTTACTCTTTATCCGTAGGATCCAGTTTCAGCAACTTATCAATTTCTTGTTTCAATACATCTCATGTTACTCTTTATCAATCCTTTGATCGCTGTCCATGCTTTTGCTGCTGCCGTTTCAATACATCTCATGTTACTCTTTATCGGTAAAAAATGTTTACAATTCCATCCCATATCTGCAGTTTCAATTACATCTCATGTTACTCTTTATCTCTTTTCGTCCTTCTTTTTCTTTCAGGACATCCTGTCGTTTCAATACATCTCATGTTACTCTTTATCGGTATGATATGATGGACTTCTATGTTTCTTCTATGTTTCAATACATCTCATGTTACTCTTTATCCCTCGTTTTATAGGCTTTTCTTCTTCTAACAGTTTTTATAATACAGCAAAATTACAAAGGTATTGCAAGATTTTT
>ENA-OQES01000162-OQES01000162.1-human-gut-metagenome-genome-assembly--contig:-NODE-162-length-28122-cov-7.747026_pt1 | contig 28122 bp, 30 predicted proteins | sample MGYA00242798_ERZ504641 | MGnify/ENA primary metagenome ERZ504641 (study PRJEB26092, sample SAMD00036327) | human gut metagenome | host: Homo sapiens | study: EMG produced TPA metagenomics assembly of...
CTATACCCAGATAAGACATAACATCCGTAATTCCTTCTGTATACCGGGCATATTCCTCCTTTGAATGTGCTACAGTAGTCATTGTCCCACCTGCATTTCGCAGCATGGATGCCAATGCATCTGCCATATCCAGTATCTCTTTGGTCTTAGTAACAGCGTTCAGCACATTGGCAAAATTAGTCCCCAGTTCCTGTAGGGGGCGTATTTCCGTCAGATACATGGAACCTACATAGACGAACAGCAAAAATGCGCTGGCAGCCAGTGAGCCTTTCAGGAAAAACATTCCGCCGATTGGAACCATTATCAACATCCCACATTCGATGATAACAACAAAGGCCGCATAAGGTGGCCCCATGCGCCGGGAAGTTTCATTCCACATGGCATTTTCTTCCTGGATAGCGTCTGAAAACTTTTGAAACGATTTGCTCCCCATGTTATAGGCTTTAATCAATTTCATGCCGCTGATGTACTCAATCATAACCGAGTTCAGTGTGGTAATGGAGTGATTGGCCCGTTCCATCAGGTCATCCGTATTGCGGAACATCATCCCCATTACAACAACAGCAAGGATCAGCGGAACCAGGGAAATCAATGCCAGAGGAATATTGACGGTCATCAGATAAATAAAGATGACTACCGGCCCCACCAGATAGCACACAAGGTCAGGAAGGTTATGGGCCAGAAACAGCTCCAACTTTTCAATATCTTCATTCAGAACCGTTTTTATGTCCCCGGTGCGCCGTTCATTCAAGGCCCCTAAAGGCGCTCTGGCCATGTGTTCTGCAACCATGCAGCGCACTTTGAAAAGAGCGCCATAGGCCCCTTTGTGGGCTGCTACGCCGGAACAGCCAAACAGGGCAAACCGCAAAGTTACCGCCACTGCAATCATTACCACGGTATGTACAACAAGTTCCTGCGTGCAGGTATGATTGAAGGTGGCGTCCATCAGCCGGTAAATTCCAATGTAAGGGACGATAATGCAAAGACCGCTGACCGCCGATAGAAAAATTGCCAGGAACAGCCAGATTTTTTGCTCACCGGCCCAGTGGAGCAGCAAAGCTACTCTGTTTTCTTTTTTCTGTTTCATAGATCACCTCTCCTTTCCATCTGAAACAGAGAACAGCTCTCTCAATTTCGGGAGGGCATCCATTGTAACTGGTACATCATCGGGCATTTCGCCCTCGTCAAAATGCAGGACACGGGAGCAGGTACGGCAGACAAATTCAAAATCGTGGGTGACAATGAAAATAACCTTTCCCATATTGGACAACCGGCGGATCAGTCCCGCCACCTGCGTCATACTGTCAAAATCAAGGCCGCTGGTCGGTTCATCGAATACCAGCAGATCTTTCCCACAAATCATGCTAACAGCTACAGCTACTCGTTGCTTTTGACCGCCAGAAAGCGTGTTTGGATGGCGCTCCCGATATTGGGTAAGGCCTAATTCCTCCAAAGTTGCATTTACCAGTGTTTGATCTGGATTGCGTATACCAAAGGAGCACTCTGCCTCCACGCTGTCAGCGAAAAGTTCATAATTCACATCCTGCATAACCATGTAAGAGCGTTTCAGCCTTTCCTTACGCTCAATCGGCTCGCTTTCCCACAAAAATTGTCCATCGCAGTCTTTGTGAAGCCCACAGAGAGCGCGGGAAAATGTAGTCTTTCCAGCTCCGTTGTGGCCGACAACACCAATCACTTCGCCCTTTCCGGCGGATAGCTCAATGTCATGCAAAATTGTTTGCTTCTTGTAACGGAGCGTCACATTCCGCAGCTCCAATACAGGGGTAGGCGCAGGCAAGTGGGCTTTTTGCGGGAATACCGCCTGTAGATCAACAGCTCGCAGCCCCATGTGTTCACGATCAGGTTCAGATAGCTGCCAAAATTCTTCCGGGGTGTATATTCCTTTGATTTCTCCTTTTTCCAGATAAACAATTCGGTCAGCCAACTCCATCAGGTAGTACAGACGATGTTCCGCTATCAAAACTGTTTTTCCCTGTTTTTTTATCAGCCGCAAATGTTCCTTTAGTTCCTGGATCGAAGTCATATCCAGATTAGAGGATGGTTCATCCAATAGATAAATCTGTGGGTTCATGGCATAAACAGAAGCAAAGGCGATTTTCTGCTTTTCTCCGCCGGACAACTCAAAAAATATTTCTGTTTCGCAGCTTTTGAATATGCAAATCTTCAGTTGTCTGCTCTACTCGCTCAGCCAATTTCTCAGGAGGGCGAGCTTCATTTTCAATTCCAAAGGCAATCTCACTGTCTGTATCAACATTGAAAAACTGCGTCCGTGGATTTTGGAAAACGGAGCCAACCTTAGCGGCAATCTGATACATGGGGATATTGCTGATTTCCTGACCATCTACCAGCACACGGCCATGAAGCTCCCCCTGATAAAACTGAGGGATCAGTCCATTCACCAGCCTTGTAATCGTTGTTTTTCCGCACCCGCTGCGGCCACAGAACAGGACGAATTCTCCGTCCGAAATTTTTAAATTGATGTCGCGCAGCCCACCATGTTCCTGCCCCGTATAGGAAAACGATACATTTTCAAACTCAATCAACCGATCACACCTCCTCGCACACATAATTCAAAAATCAGATAAGCTACGGCAACGGCCATGACGCCCCAATCGGAAATTCCGCATTTTATCTGGACAAGACAGGTGCGTGGATTGGGATTTTCAATTCCACGAGTGACAGAAGCAACAGAAAGATCATCCGCCGCTTTTGAAGCTGCCATCAATAAAGGCACATAAATACACTCAACCGTCATGCCCGGATGTGTTAAAAAGCCCGCCAGAGATGGTGAAACATCTCTCATTCGCATAGCGTCTGTGATATAGCGCCAGTCCTCTTGAATAGTTGGAATGTACCGCAGCATAACTGCCATAGGAATTACTAACTTTTTGGGTGCGCGGACACGGTTCATAGCAGACAGGAACTCATTGACTTTTGTAGTAGTCAGAACAATCCCAGCCAAGGTTCCGCACGCATAGACCTTATGAAACAAGCCTAAAAAGGCAATAAACATTGTCCGCAGCGTGCCTGTCATTTCTGCCATGATCCAAACTGTCAGGGCACAGATGACCGCATAAAAGCATACAGCCTTAATGACATATTTCCACTTTCCAAAGAAAGCCCCCAATATCGCAATCAGCATAACAAGGATAAATTGATATGCAAGTGAGGGCGCAAACATGGACGATAAAACACACATAAGAATAAGAAAGAGCTTGGCCCGTGGGTCGAGCCAAAGCTCTTTCTTATGGCGTTTACCGCTCATGCTGTAATACCTGCTTTTTCAAACTGCTTTTTCAGCATTTTGCAGCCTACAAAAGCGCTGATTGCAGATGTAATGATAACAGCAGCAAACATGGCAATCAGGATGCCGGTATTTGCAGTTGCCTGCATGGTGTCGATGTAACTCTGTTCAGTTCCGTTCCCCAGCATGGTCTGCGCCCAGCCGTTTGGGTCAACAAAGAACACGATATATGAACCAGTGCCACCGAGAGAGAACAGGATATAAGACAGGCTGTTGAGTTTTTTGCTTTTGTACTGCCCTGCACCAGCAACAAAGTCCGCGACAATCGCCATGATCATGTAGCCCAATGCAAAAGCCCAGTGCATACCAGTCACGAACCAAATAATACCCATGATAACGCCCATTATAGAAAGGCTCCAACGCTTATGTACTTTTGCAATCAGCAAAAGATAAATGGGGCCAGCAAGCAGCCCACCTCCTGCTGGCATGAAAAAAGTAAGTACAGGATTCGTTGCAAAAAAGACACCGCCCACCAATACAAAAACAAATAACAGTGCAGTAAAAATACCTGTTGTTACAAGGTCTTTCACTGTCAGACCTTTGTTCATAGAATTTACTTGATTACTCATTTTGACCTCCTACCTTTCATTGTCTTGACTCGACAAGTGGTTTGTGATATTCTTCGGTTAGATACCTCTAATCTTCGTCTAATACAATACGCATTTATCGAACAACATTCAATAGGTTTCGGCAATGTTCGTCTGTTCCTTTCAAAAGTTCGTCTAATCGTTGCAAAAAGGAGGCGGTCTGTTTTCATGTCTGAAATTATTGACCAGTTTTATACACCGCTACTAATTGAACACGGTTTTATCCGTGACCCAGACAACCAGCAATATGGGGCATTAGGTGACTGCTGGAAACTTTCTCCCGAAGTTGGAGAAGGCACCTACTGGGCTTATGGACAGAAAGACTTATATGATATTAAAATCCATAACTTTTCCTTCCACGAAGATTTCATGTTGGAATGCTCCATGCCGGAATGTTTGAGTATCACTCGGTATGACTCTATTTCCGGGGAGGAATTATCTCCATACCGTAGACTGTCTGCCGGTTGTATCAAAACATTTATTGGAGGCTACACTCCATACAAGGCTTTGATACATAAAAATATTCCAATCCGTTCGGTTGGGATTGAGATTGCACCGGCATATTATGAGGACTACCTGAAAAAACTGTACCCGGAGGCACAGATCAATCCTGTGGATGCATTTCGGAAGATCGACCAAACATCCGACTTTCCAGAAATGTCACGGTTACTCACAGAAATCAAAGACTATCGCGGGGAAGGGATTGCAGCAAGACTTTTTTATGAGGGTAAAGTTGCAGAAGCTGTTTCAATGGTGGTGGAATATCAGAAGAAACATCCTGATAAACCAGCCCATAAGCTCTCTCAACAGGATATTGAAAATCTCCAAATAGTTGCCGCTTATCTTAGCGATCACTATGCTTTTGATATTCCTCTGGAACGGCTAACACAGATTGCCTGCATGGGAACAACAAAGCTCAAAAGCTGTTTTAAGAAATACTACGACTGCACCATCACGGAATATGTTCAACAGCGGCGCATGAGCCAAGCAGAATATCTGCTGGCATATACAGAGCTGACAGTCGGGCAAGTTGCCCAAACAGTAGGCTATTCCACTTCAAGCCGATTTGCAGAATTATTCCGAAAAAGCACGGGATTGTTGCCATTAGAGTACAGAAAAAACGCACAGCGAAAGTAAAATGAGCGCCAGAGGGAACTCTGGCGCTTGTAAAATTTTTCACCCACATTCTAGTCGGGCTTAGCCATGTGTTGTGGAATATATACGGAATGCATCGTCAATATTCCACTGCTGCTTGCGGTTGTTACCAAGATAGTGAGAGCTCATCTGAACACAAAGTTTCCATTGCCCTTTTTCGTACCTAAACGAAGTAAGATTTCATGTGCATGCTCATCACTGAATTTTTAGAATAATCTGTCCTAGCACGAAAGTAAATATGAATAGTTTTCTAATAGTTTTTTAATAATATCCTCTGGCTTCTTGCCATCCTTTTACATACCACCTAATTCCAACATATACCAGTTGCACCAATAATAAGAGAAATAGCATATTGATCGGCAAGACTGTCTTTATCCAATCTCCAAAGTAGATTGCTATTTCCAGGCTTATAAGTGTTACCAGTATGGTAATCATATCCCAACAGTATTTCTTATATAGCCCTGCAATCTTTATCCCTATAAACGCTACAAGTATTCCCGCACCCACCAGACATCCACCGCAAATCAATATTCTTATCAGCCAGTATATAATTCTGTCAATGACAGGATTGGATATTCCATTACTAATCTGTGCCACATTCTTTCCTATCAGTGCAATCCAGCCAGCAATAGTCTGTGTGAAAGTTTCGATTGTATCAAAGAATACCACGCAATCAGAAATAAATATTTTTGACCGTATCATCTGGAAAAGAGTAGTTGATACGGAATACCATATCAGCAGAAACATCAATGCTTCATACATGACTGCTTTTTGTTTTATATCTGCCTGCCAGTTTTTCCCTCTGCGTATCATACTTTTCTTTGGCTTTCAGATAAGCTGTCTGATTACAATTCTGACACTTTTGATAGAGTACCGGCTTTTCAACCGGTATCTCTACCTTTTTTCTGATGAGAGAGTGCATAGTCCCGTTCCTGTTCTGCCTGCCTTAGCTTATCTTGACATTCCTCTGTCATGATTTCGGCAGCGTGCGTTTTCTCTTTCTCGCTCTGCAACAATTCTTTTGTTTTCCTCAAGTCGTTCTTTAAGGCTTGAATGTTCCCTGCTCTGTTCTCGCTGTTTAACCTCTCGTTCAAGGTCAGCGATTCGTCGAGCTGCACTTTCAGTTTCCTGATAGTCCGGTCTTTCTGGTCGAGTTCTTCCTGCATCTGCTCCGTCAGCATTAGCAGTTCTTCCAATTGATCGTCGTTCTTTGAGTTTCTTAATTCGTTCATCAATCAACCTTCCTTTCTCTAATTGCTGTTCAAGTTCAGTAATTCGCTGTTCTGTTTCTGCAATAGCCGGTTCTCGCTGTTCAATTTCTGTGCCAATTCCTGCCATTGCTGATTTTCGTCTGTGAGTTTCTGTATCTGGTCTGTCTTTTCTTCCAGAAGCATCAACAGTTCTTCTGTATCCGGTAAGATTTGTAGCAGCTCTGACAATTCTTTCTCTAATTGCTGCAATCGTTCTTCCTGCTCCTGAAAGCACATCAGCTTCTCGTCCTTTTCCTGTATCTCCTGAAGCATCTCTGCCATGATATTCTGCTGTTCCTCTATCTGTGTAATCATTGCTTCCATCATGGGAATTACTTCTTTGCTTTCTTCTAATGTCATTCAACCACTCCTTCCATATTGACAATGCACCGGATACCTTACCAAAGGTTGTGATTACCTTTTGCAGTAGTGCATTTTGTTTTTTAATCATCTGGTTTTCCTCTACCTTCCATGAACCTTTCCTTATCTGTCCGGTGAGATATTTTTCCTCAATCTTTCTTGCATCCGCACCCTCATGAATCGTAGGGATTTTTAATTTGCCCTGTCTTTCATAAGAGCGGTGGTCAATCTGATTGTCTATGGATAAATGCCGGTTACACATCCCAGCCCATTCGCTTCGCCATAACTCACAATTCTTTGGATTATTCCAGCCGGTAGCATCGGTCAGAACCCGTTTCCATTGTTTTCGGTTTCTTGCCCCGACTTTCTGTACTCCGTTTTCATCAAGTACCGGAATGCGGATTCCATGCCGATCAGGATTTTTCTTATCCTGCCACCAGTCCGGGTGGGATTCATCAACCACGATATTTCCGTCAGTATCTCTGACAAAATCCCAGTCCTTGACTTCTTTGCTGCCCCATGAATGATCCAGATTGAATGGTCGCATGGTTACAAGTAAATGCACATGTGGGTTTCCATCGCCCTTATCGTGTATGCTCCAGTCGACACACATTCCCTTATCCACGAAAGTCTTTTGAATATATTCGGTTGTATAATCAATCTGTTCCTGTCTGCTCCATTCTTTCGGCAGGGAAAATTCAAATGAGCGTCCAAGCTGTGCATCTGCAATTTTTTTCTATCTTCAATACCTCATTCCATAGACGCTGTTTCTGAAATGTGATTTTAAACTTTTCCAGTGCGGCATCTTTATCATCCGCTCTTTTATAACGGATAGACTGTTGAAACCTTTTTATATTTTCTTCCGGTACATGCAGCCATTCAGGAGGTGCATTTTCGCACATCATCAGACTGGTGTAGACGACTTCCTTTTTGGAAGTATAGTAACTGATTCTGCCTGTTTCCTCATTCTTCATCACATCTCCATTAAGATATGCCGATGCGGATATGACAGATTTTCCTTTACTGCGCCCGACAATCTTTACTGTAAAGTGAAATATCGCCATGATACGATTCCCCCTTTCTGCCGTATCCGGCATTGATTTCCGACAGCATCTTCTTCTGGTTTGGCAGAAGTGAAGCTGTCGGAACGCCCTCTGCGCAAGAGTGCCCCCTGCGGCATGAGCAGGTCTGGCTGAAAGCCCCGCCGACGGAACGAGCCCGGCAAGCGTAAGCGCAGACCGGTTGCCACTTGTGGCAAACTTATAAGGACGACCTCTGGTTGTCCATAAGTGCGCCCTTCATTCAAAGGCAATGAAGGGAATGGAAAAACCACTCCCTCCGCCATTACACTTCCTCCATATCTGTAAGTGGCTCTTTCTGCATCGCCTTTGAGAAAAATCTTTCCGTTTGTTTCCTGCCTTTTTAAGAAGCCTATCAACTTTGGTAAATCTTCCTCCTCAATCGGACAGCCAAGAACCGATTCCACTGCGCCACCAATCTGACAGAGCCTGTGGGTTCGTTTTTTACTTTCCTCTGCTTTCTTTCGCTTTTCCAGTTCCTTCCGCTGTGCAATGAGCTTTTTTGTAGCTTCAATGCTTTCCTGTTCCTTTTTCTCTAATGCACGTATTCTTTCTTCATAAGTCTTTGTTGATTTCGCCATATCGTCTTCATCCTTTCTTTTTCCGATAAACAACAGTTCCCGGTTGCATATCAGGAGAAGCACATGGTATAATCCTCTTGCGTGTAGGTATATCATGGCTTCGGTCTGATAGAACCTTTGGCGGTTTCTTAGGAAGCCGCCTTTTTAAGTTGCCACATTTCTTGTGACAGCTTTTACATTTCCTTTATCCCTCAGATCACGCCCCTCGTTGGCTTCCATGAACTTTTCCAGAATGTCAGTTTTAATAAGGACTTTTCTTCCGACCTTTAATACCGGAAGCTTCTTCCATTCAACCAGCTTTCTCAAAGTGTTTCTGCCAATTCCTGTATAGTCGGCTGCTTCCTCGATGGATAATGCAATCTTTCTTTCCGTCATCTTGTCACCTCCTTATAAATTGCATTATGCAATTTTTGTTGTGCTGTTAGTGTAGCGGTTTTATATTGCGTTGTCAAGCGTTATGAAATTTTAAAAATAATCATTAAATTGCATATTGCAATCATGTGAGGTACATGCTATAATTCATACATACCGAAAAAGGAGGCAATCAGCATGAAAGATAAAGAACTACGCAAGCTGATAGGTAGCAGGGCAAAACAGCGTCGTCTGGAATTAAATCTGACACAGCCTTATGTTGCAGAGAAGATGGGAGTTACCGCTTCCACAATCCTGCGTTATGAGAATGGTTCGATTGACAATACCAAAAAGATGGTGCTGGAAGGTCTTTCGGAAGCACTTCATGTATCTATTGAATGGCTCAAGGGGGAAACCGATGAATACGAAACCGATATTACGGATAAGAAAGAATTACAGATTCGTGATGCAATGGGCGATATTCTCAAACAGTTACCTCTCGACCTTAGTAAAAAGGAAGATGCTTTTTCCAAAGATTTACTGCTGTTGATGTTAAAGCAATATAACCTGTTTCTGGAATCATTCCAGTTTGCCTGCAAGAATTACAAGGGCAACACGAATGAAGCGGATATTGCAAAGGCAATGGGATTTGAATCGAATGATGAATATAACGAGATTATGTTTCTCCGGGAGATCACCCATACCGTTAATGCCTTTAATGATATGGCAGATATTGTAAGGCTCTATTCCAAGAAACCGGAAATGGCAGAACAAAGGCTTGAAAATCTTTTATCAGAAGTTTTGTATGAGAATTCCGATTCGGTATAGAACGACAACCGGAGTTATGATACAATGAGCACGAGCAAGTCAGGCTGTTTACAGATTTGACGAGCGGCGAATTGGCTTATGGACTTGTCCATAAGATGCCTACACGCAAGAAGCATTTCATCAGTTCCGATTGTCTGATATCGAAAGGAGACACACGATTATGGCAAAAGGATCTGTAAGAAAAAAAGGGAAAGAAATGGTACTACCGCTTCTATGTAGAAGATGCAAGCGGCAATCTGGTTCAGAAAGAATACGCTGGAACAGAAAGCAAAAGTGAAACGGAAAAACTGCTCCGTCAGGCAATGGACGATTACGAAAGCAAGAAATTCATTGCAAAGTCGGAAAATATTACAGTTGGAGAATTACTTGATATATGGGCAGAGGAAGAATTAAAGACCGGTACGCTCAGTAATGGGACAGTCCAGAATTACCTCGGTGCTATTACCAGCATCAAGAAGCATCCAATTTCAGAGAGAAAGTTGAAAAATGTAACATCTGAGCATTTACAAGCCTTCTTCGATCTGCTTTCCTTTGGTGGCACTTATCCCGATGGTTCAGAAAGAAAAGGTTACAGCAAAGATTACATCCGTTCTTTCTCGGCAGTATTACAGCAGTCATTCCGATTTGCAGTATCACCAAAGCAATATATCACTTTCAATCCGATGCAGTATATTAAGCTGAAATACCAGACGGATGAGGTTGACCTGTTTTCCGATGATGACATGGATGGCGATATACAGCCAATTCCACGAGAGGATTATGAAAGACTGATTGAATTTCTACAGGATTACAATCCACCGGCAATTCTTCCAATCCAGATAGCTTATTATACAGGACTTCGTATCGGTGAAGCGTGTGGTCTGGCATGGCAGGATGTGAATCTTGAAGAACAGTGCCTTACAATCAGACGCAGTATCCGATATGATGGTTCAAGGCACAAGAATATCATCGGACCAACCAAGCGAAAGAAAGTAAGGATTGTTGATTTTGGAGATACGCTGACTGAGATTCTTCGCAATGCCCGAAAGGAACAGCTTAAAAACCGAATGCAGTACGGAGAACTTTACCACAAAAACTACTACAGAGAAGTAAAAGACAAAAACAGAGTTTACTATGAGTTCTATCATCTGGACGGAACAGAGAACGTTCCAGAAGATTATAAGGAAATATCCTTTGTCTGCTTAAGACCGGATGGAAGTTTGGAACTGCCAAGCACGTTAGGAATTGTTTGCAGGAAGATTGCTCAGAAACTGGATGGATTTGAAGGATTTCATTTTCACCAGTTGCGACACACCTACACAAGCAACCTTCTGGCAAATGGAGCAGCTCCGAAAGATGTACAGGAACTGTTAGGACACTCAGATGTCAGTACCACAATGAATGTCTACGCCCATTCCACAAGAAAAGCCAAGCGGGAATCCGCAAAGTTACTTGATAAAGTGGCAGGCAACGACTAAATAAAACTTTCCCTTATTTCCCTTACGATTATCTCATAAGGGCAAAATAAGGGAAATACATATCATTTCACTAATGAATGGGCTGAAAAGCCTGTAAAATAGGAAAGTTAGAAAGATATTTCGGCAAACCTGAATTGTAATTACATTCCATACATATTGGCATTTTTTACAATTACTTTATCGCCTTTTTCTAATTGTTCCTTGGAAATTCCTCGTAACCCAAGTCCAACATGCTCTGTTTTATATCCACAACCATTTGCTTTTCGTTCTTTTGTATGTACATCGACAGTAGTAATTCTGGATTCTAAGATATCTCCATTTGCTTTATAAATACACGCATTTTCCCCTTCTCTGCACATCCCTATTAATATGTTTCCTGTGGCAACTGTTCCAACCCCCATAATTGTAAATACATCATCAATAATCAATTCAAAGTCTTCTTTTAAACATAATGGAACATCTAATCTGTTCATATACTCATTTTTCTCGCTCATTTTTTGCTTTACCAAATAATCCCATAGTGTTTCTCCTTTATAACTTCCGATTTGTCAGTGTGCTATACTGGGGCAGTCACACCAAATCTGAATTCTAAATGTTTGCTTTCAGGCGCTAAGCAAACGCATTTGCGGCATCATACCAAAAACTTCTCAAACCGATGCAAATCGTCAATTTTGACTGTGCCGCGGTAATACACGCCATCCTCGCGGTATTCCTCCGCCGCGACGCTGCCGCGGCTGCGGAGAATGTCCGCCAGCGCCAGCTTGTCATAGGGCAGCACGATCTCGATCGTGCGCACGCGGTGGTTCAGCACCTCGTCGAGCTTTGCCAGCAGTGCGGGCAGACCGTAGCCGGTCTTGGCGCTCGTCAGCAAAATGTCCGGGTCAAAGGCCACGGTGTTGGCGGTGTCGCACTTGTTGTAGACGACCAGCTGGGGGGATGCTCTCGCAGTCAAGGCTGCCCAGCACCTCATCGGTCACGGCCAGCTGTTCGGCGGCCTGCGCATCGCCCGCGTCGGCCACCTTGACGATGACATCCGCGAATGCGGCCTCCTCCAGCGTGGATTTGAACGCCTCCACCAGATGGTGCGGCAGGCGGCTGACAAAGCCGACGGTATCCACCAGAATGATTTGCAGGCCGCTGGGCAGCACCAGCTTGCGGGCCGTCGGGTCCAGCGTCGCAAACAGCATGTCGGCTTCAAAAATCTGCTCGCCGCACAGCGCGTTCAGCAGGCTCGACTTGCCGACGTTCGTGTAGCCGACCAGCGCGACCACAGGCACATTGTTCCTCCGGCGGGCCCGGCGGGTCTCGCCGCGGCGCTTTTCCAGCTCCTTTAAGCGGCCCTCAAGATGCTCAATGCGGTGGTGCAGATGGCGGCGGTCCAGCTCGAGCTTTGTCTCACCGGCGCCGCGGCGGGCACCCCCGCCGCCCCCGCCTCCGCCGCCCTGGCGGCTCAGGGCTTCGCCCAGCCCCTGCAGACGCGGCAGCTGATAGCGCAGCGTGGCAAGCTCGGTCTGCAGCTTGCCCTCGTTCGTCGTGGCGCGTGCGCGGAAAATCTCCAAAATTCAGCATCGTGCGGTCCAGCACCTCGACTTGCAGTGCCGCCGACAGGTTGCGGATCTGGCTGCCGGTCAGCTCACCGTCAAAGATGGCGGCTGCCGCGTTCACATTCTGGCAGACAAGCCGCGCCTCGGCGACCTTGCCCTCACCCAGCAGCGTTGCGGCCTCGGGCACCGCACGCTTCTGCACGACCTCGGCCACGGCGTCCATGCCGTTGGCGTCGGCCAGCGCCCGCAGCTCGTCCAGGCTGCGCGCCATATCGTACCTGCCCTGATCCAGCGCCAGCAGCACCACGGGCAGCTTCTCGGCGTCGGTGGCTTTCTGGGCAGTGGTGCCAAAGTCTAATTCTGTCGTGTTATCGGTCATAATTCCTCTTTCAAAAGATGGTAGGCGCGGCAGGGGACCGGCGTGCCGTCAAACTTGCGGTCCGTCACGTCATGGTCGTAGACAAAGCCTGCCTTCTGCAAAACTGCGCTGCTGGCAATGTTCTCATTGGCGTGGACGGCAACCAGCCAGTCTGCGCCCACAGTGTCAAACCAGTAGTCCCGCACGGTACAGAGTGCCTCGGTAGCGTAGCCTTTATTCCACCACTTGCGGCCTAGCGCATAGCCGACCTCCCAGGCGGGGCCAAGGCGTTCGGTGTTCAGGTGCCAGCCCATCTTCAGCGCCGGGGCGGGGAAGAGGCTGATCGTGCCAAACAGCACCTTGGTGTGCTTGTCGGTGATGCCCCACTGGTAAAAGGCCGGGTCATCATAGTGTTTTTCCCACTCGTTCAGCGTCTCGGCGGTCTCGCCCCAGCTGCGGTGGGCGTTCCAGCGCAGGTATTGGGTCACCTGCCTGTCGTTGGCCCAGTTGTTGTACATCATTTCGCTGTCGTCGATGGAGAGCCGCCGCAGGACCAGCCGCTCCGTTTCCAGCTCTTGTGTGCCGCAATGCTTCATGTTGTCGCCTTACTTTCTATGGAAGATGCCGCGCAGGATGCCAAGGCCCATGCTCCAGAGCCTGGCGAGCTGTGCGCGGTAGAGGGTGCAGTAGATAAACAAAATCACGCCTACCAGCGCAAATTTTATAAAGAAATGCTGCCACAGCAGCGTGCCGATGGCCGTGACCGCGAACGCCAGCAGAAAGCCGGAGATCGTCTTGGAGTAGCTGGCCACCGTGCGGTAGTACATCTGCCCCGTGATGCTGCGGTACAAAAACGCAAGGCCGTTGCTGGCGGCCAGCGCCAGCGCCGCGCCGGTCAGCCCGAACGCGGGCACAAGCAGGGCGCAGAGCCCAAAGTTGGACAGCGCCCCCAGCCCGATGCCAATCGTGTCATGCCACGGCTTGCGGGCAATCGAGTTGCCGTAGACCGTGCCCTCGCACAGAATGTTGAACACAACGGCCAGCATCAGCAGCGGAAAAATGGCAAGGCAGCCGCGCTTGTCCGGGAAGATGACAAAGACGATGTCCTCGAACATGACCAGCACGCAGAAGAAGCCGAAGATCAGCAAATTCAGCACGTCATGCACGCGGCAGATGCGCTCCTGCTCGTCGCGGTAATGGCTGTAGACGTAGGGCCCCCAGTAGGTGGAAAAGCCCGCCTGAATGGCCGTGACGAGCTGCGCCAGGCTGTAGCCGAAGGCAAACAGGCCCTGGGCGTTCTCGCCGCTGGCGTTGCCGACGAACGAAAGGCAGATGCCGCTGGACAGGCTGAACAAAATCTGCGCCGGGGCCAGCGCCACGCCGTAGGGCACGGTCTGGCGCGCGATGCCGCCCAGCTGTGCGCCGGGCAGCGGCGCAAACACAGCGGCGCGGTATTTATACCCAAACGCAATCGCCACAACACCAAAACTTAGAATCGCCGCAACAGCCAGAACAAAGACGTTGGATGTAAAAAAGCCCGGCAGCAGGTAAAACAGGTTGTAGCAGCCCTGCATCCAGAGCGTCTCCGCCGTGTAGGCGCGCAGGTCGTTTTCCAAGCGCAGCAGCACGTTTAAGTAGCGTACCAGCATATACAGCGCCGCGTTGAGGAACAGCAGCGGCACAATGCCCGGCCCGGCGCTGCCCAGACCGAACGCCGCTGCCAGCGGCTGCGCAAAGAACACACTGCCCGCTGCGCCCAGCAGCATCATAAACGCCGCCGAAATCCGCGTGCAGGCCGCGAACAGCTGCCGCGGCTCGGCCCCGGCGGGCGGCTCATGGTAAAAGCGCAGCAGCGCCTGATCCAGCCCCAGAATGCCGATGTTCATGATCGTGGCCGTGTAGGTCATGAAGGTGACCGGTGCGCCCAGCACCTCAGCGGGCAGCAGCCCCTTGACGATGAGCGCCAGCCCCGTGATGGCAAAGCCCAGATAGGTCGCCACCGAATATTTCATCACATTCCCGGCGAAGGATTCACCGGAGGATCTCTTTTGATCTGACATAGTTGCTTGTCCTGTCGTAACGTTGTAGGGGCCGGGCATGCCTGGCCCGCGGCCTTGCCTTTGCCGCGCGTTTTCCGTATAGTGCAGGGCCGGGCATGCCCGGCCCCTACGCGGTGGTCGTTATTTCACAAACGGCTTGATCCTTGCTTCCATCGCCGCGACCTGCTCCGGCGTCACATGCGCCTTGTCCACGTAGCCGTAGATGCGTTGGGCAAAAATTGGCCAGCGGAGGGCAGAAGGCAAAGAACTTCTTCGGCTCCCAGCCGCGGCGGTAGAGGAAGTGTACCCCCGCCAGCGCGCAGAATTTCAGCTTGTTGAAGTGCGGCGTAAAGCCGTCGCCCATCGGCTCGTCCCGCTGGGGGGTTCTTGTACACGTCCTCCAGCAGGTCGGCCATCCGCTTGTAGGCGGGCGTCTCGCTGGGGTCAAAATAGCCCTCGATGACGTCCTTCGCAATCGGGAACGGCGGCTCCGGCTCGGCCATGGCGGCGGCAAACTCGTCGTAGCGCGTCACGTAATGGGCGTCCTTGTAAATGACCGGGTCGTACTCGTGTTCAATGGGGACGGGGCGCAGGATGTGGCAGCTCTTGCCGGCCATGTAGACCTCGGCAATGGCGGTGCTCATCCAGATTGAGATCGAGTCCGCCGCGACGATCCACTGCTTGACCGAGTCCGCAAAGATCACGTGGAAGTTGGGGCGCTTCTTCGCCAGCTCCTCCAGCGCGGGGCTGTTCCACTCGCTGGGATGGCGGCGGTAGACAAGCTCCACCTCCGGGTGTGCGCCCAGATATTCATCGAACCAACGCAGCGTTTCCTGCATCGAAACGCGGTTGGTTTTGGCAAAGCCCGTAAAATCGGTGCCCGCCATTTTGGAAAGCTCGGCGACCTCGTCGTCGTTCATGCTGGCATAGCCGAAGCTGGAAATGTACAGGTGCAGCTGCTTGGCCGGGTCAAGGCCGAACTCCCTGCAGAGCGTTTCCTTGTCCTTAAAGTAACCGTCAAACTCCGGGCGCAGAAAGTCCATCATGACCGCGCCGGTCACGGGCGTGTTTTTTGCGTCCATGCCGTGGGCCTGCAGGCGGGCGGCGGTGCGCTTGCCCCAGCAGGTCTGCACGCAGCGCTTGGCGTTGCCGTTCATGTTGAACCAGTCGCCCTCCTCCTGCGTGTCGGAGAGCATCTGCTCCCAGTGCAGGTTGACGATTTTGTTGCAGCGGCCAATATTGTTGTACACATGGCTGTTGATGGCCTCGTTGTCATACATGCAGCTGGCGACGAGCACCTCGGGCTTGTCTTTGCCGAACAGCCGCAGATATTTGGGGTCCAGCAGCTGGCGGATCTCCGCCGTGTAGCCGCGCCGCTCGAGCTCGAGCTTCAGCAAAAGGTCGCTCTCATACTCGCGGACGGTGTGCTCATACAAAATCAGAAAGTCTAAAGCCATGTATAAATCCTCCTAAAGCCTTCCCCCATTGGGGCTGCGCCCGCAGGCGCGTGTCGGAGCGCAACCGCCGAAGGCGGCTCTTGGCGCGGAGACTGAAGGTGGCCCCGCAGGGCCGGATGAGGGGAGAGCTTATGGATATTGCCCATTTATGGGCGGCTGTGGGAAACTTCGCCCTCATCCGTCCGCTCCGCGGACAGCTTCCCCCGAGGGGGAAGCCTTTCAGCGTGCTATATCCCCAAACAATTCCTGCGTCCACTCCGGCAGTCCATATCGCTCATCCAGATGAAATCCGTCAAAAAACTGCTTGTCATCGTCGGTAATAACGCTGCCGCCCCACTCGTAATCCAGCAGGGTAAAGCCGCATTCGTCAGCCCAGGCGGCCAGCGTCGGCAGCACCGTGCCCTGCATGGTCTCGGTGATGCCGAACACATCGCAGACCTCGGTCCGCACGTTGTCGGCCATCGGCGGCAAAACTACGATGAGCCGCACGCCCTCGCTCTGGCAGCGCCGGGCCAGCGTGTGCAGGCGGTTGAACTGCTCGTCATTCAGCGCCCAGCTTTTGCAGCGCGGCGTGATGGTCGCGGTGTAGTCGTATAATTTGCGGTGCAGCGGCAAAACTGTGCCGTCATCGGCCAGATAATCCGCCGCGACCCAGTCGCCGGATTCAATCGTATCGGGCGTGCCGCGCAGTGTGTCCATGGCAACGGTCAGCGCGTTGACGTTGTACTCGAGGTTGAAGCAGTAGGCCAGCGGATTGTTCAGCGTTTCCTCCAGCGTGGCGAAGCGGTCCGTGTTGTAGCCCGCGTTCAGCGTGTAGAACGAGACCTCAACCAGCAGTGTGTCTGCGTCGTGGCCGGAATCCAGCAGATAGTCGGCCAGGTCAAGCGTCTCTTTTAACGATGCACCGCCGAACGCAAGGTTCTGCCACGACTGCCCGGACAGGCTGTCCACAAGGCCCATGTCAAGGTGGGCCAGACGGCTGTCACCCAAAATCAAATTTGTACCGGGATCCTGCTGGTATGCCCGCACCCGCGCAACCGGCTGGCTGGACGTCGCGGAGGCCTTCAGCCCGAAATAGTTGTTCGGCTCAAATGCAATGAAAAAGGCGAGCCAGAGCAGCACGGGAATTGCCAGCAGCGCCAGCTTTTTGAGAATGTTTTTCAATGGGCCACAGCCTCCTTTCGTAAGAGTGGCTTCCCCCGCGGGGGGAAGCTGTCAGCGGCTCCGCCCGCTGACTGATGAGAGCAGAGCCTGAGGGTGGCGAAACCGTCTACGGGCAAGCAGGGGAAGGCAAGAGAGAGGCTGTCAGAACCCCGCGTACATACCAAATCCGCTGCTCCCAAACCCGCCGCTCTGCATGATATAGCCTGCCAGCAGGGCGATGACAAGGGCATAATATACGGCCCAGCGGTGCTTTTCATTGGCCAGGCAGATTTCGGACGGCTTGATTTTTAAACGCAAACGCCCGGCGGGTGTCAAGGTAAAACGCCAGCGCCAGCACCAACGCCACAAACCCGTAGTACGCCACGACCATGATGGCGTTGGCATAAAATCCGTCGGACGCGGCGGCGTACAGCTCCGACGCAAACCGCGTGGGGCCCCAGCCCATAAAGCAGCGGCCCAGATACGCGAACGCATCCCCGACGGTCAGCGGTGCGGCGGCGGGGGACGACCCCACACGGAAGAACACCATGCTCACGCACCACAGTACAAACACACCGGCGCGCTTGGCCCACAGCACGCGGGCCGGGGCTTTCTTTTTCGGCTTGCCCAAACGGCGGTGCAGCAGCTCCTCGCCTAGGCGGTAGCTGGCCTGCAAAAGGCCCCACACCACAAAGGGCAGCGTGTTGCCGTGCCAGAAGCCGGAGACAAAAAACACCGTGAACACGCAAAATTCCGCGGGCAGACGGCTGATTTTGCCGCCCGTCAGCCCGGAGACATCCGCCCACGCCAGCGGCATGAACAGATAATCCTGCAGCCACGACGAGAAGCTGATGTGCCACCGGCTCCAGAAGCCCGAAAAATTCGTGGCAAAGAACGGCGTCTTGAAGTTCTCGGGCAGCTCCAGCCCCAGCAGCAGACCCACGGCCCGCGCGACCTCGGAGTAGCCGGAGAAGTTAAAATACAGCTGGAACGTATAAAACACCGCGGCCAGCACCAGCATAGGCCCGCCGTAGCTGCGGTAGTTCGGGAACACTTCATCCACCAGCAGCCCCAGCACGTCGCTGACGGCCACTAACTTAAACAGGCCCAGTGCCATCAGCCGCAGCGCGCGCACCGTGCGGGCGGCGTCAAAGCGGTGTTCCTTTTTAAACTGGGGCAGCAGCGCCCCGGCGCGGCAGATGGGCCCCTGCGTGACGGTGGCAAAAAAGTTCAAAAACAGCGCACAGTCAATGAAATTCTTCTCGACCTCGCAGTCGCCGCGCGCGGCATCAATTAAGTAGGAGATCGCCGCAAAGCTGTAAAAGCTGATGCCCAGCGGCATGGCGACGGTCTGCCAGCCGCCGTCCGACGCGAACGCGCCGTTATACTTAAAGAACGCCAGGATCGCCAGCAGCCCTGCAACGCCAATGCGCAGGAACGCCGTTTTGCGGGCGCCTTCCCGCGCGGTCATGCCGCGTCCGCACAGGTAGGTGAACACGGCAATGGCAATCGTGACCGGCAGCATCGACGGCATCGCCAGTGCGTAAAATACCCAGCTGGCCGCCAGCAGAAACGCGCTCTGCCAGCGCTGCGGCAGATGCAGGTAGACGGCGGCCACGACCAGCAGAAAGCCGAAAAATCCAAAACTTTGCAGGCTCATGGCCGCACCTCCCCTTTATAATCATCAGTAATTTCTTATTATACACGATTTCGCGTCCCAGCGCAAGGGATTGGGGCATAAAGAAAGCGGCAGGCCGAAGCCTGCCGCTTAAAGGGTCATAATTTTAAAGCTTTTCGCCAAGCCTTTTCTCGAAAAGGCTTGTTACTCCGCAATAATGCTCTTGCCGGTCATTTCCTCGGGGACGGGCAGACCGATATAGGGCAGCATCGTCGGGGCGATGTCCGCCAGGCAGCCGCCCTCGCGCAGCTTCACGTCGCCCGCGCCGATGACCGCGAAGGGCACGACGTTGGTGGTGTGGGCCGTGAACGGGGAACCGTCGGGGTTCTTCATCTTCTCGGCGTTGCCGTGGTCGGCAGTCAGGAAAACGACGCCGCCCGCGTTCAGCACCGCGTCGGTGACCTCGCCCACGCACTTGTCAACAGCCTCGACGGCCTTGACCGCTGCGTCAAACACGCCGGTGTGGCCGACCATGTCGCAGTTGGCGAAGTTCAGGATGATGACGTCGTACTTGCCGCTCTCAATGCGGGCCTTGCACTCGTCGGCAACCTCGTAGGCGCTCATTTCGGGCTTGAGGTCGTAGGTGGCAACCTTCGGGCTGGGGATGACCTTGCGGTCCTCGCCCTCGCAGGGCTGCTCAACACCGCCGTTGAAGAAGAAGGTCACATGGGCGTACTTCTCGGTCTCGGCAATGCGCAGCTGGGTCTTGCCGTGGGCGGCCAGATACTCGCCCAGCGTGTTCTTCAGCTCCACCGGCGGGTACGCGACCTCGCAGTTGGGCATCGTGGCGTCGTACTCGGCCATGCAGACATAGTGGACCTGCTTGCGGCCGCCGCGGCGCTCAAAGCCGGTAAAGTTGTCGTCGCAGAAGATGCGGGTCATCTGACGGGCACGATCCGGGCGGAAGTTCATGAAGATGACGGTGTCGCCGTCCTGCACGCGGCCACCCTCGCAGGTGACAACGGGAATGACGAACTCGTCGGTCACGTCGGCGGCATAGCTGGCCTCGATGGCCTCGGCAGCGTTGGCGGCGTGGTTGCCCTCGCCGTAGACGAACGCGGCGTAGGCCTTCTCCTCGCGGTCCCAGTTGTTGTCGCGGTCCATGGCGTAGTAACGTCCGGAGACAGAGGCAATCTTGCCGATGCCCAGCTCGTCCAGCTTGGCCTGCAGGTCGGCCAGGAAGCCCTTGCCGCTGTGCGGGTCGGTGTCACGGCCATCCATGATGCAGTGCAGGTAGACGTCCTTCGCACCCATGTGCTTGGCCATCTCCAGCACGCCGAACCAGTGGTCGGCATGGCTGTGGACGCCGCCGGTGCCGACCAGACCCATCAGGTGGATAGCCTTGCCCGCGTCGATGGCAGCCTTCATGTTCTTGACCAGCACGGGGTTCTTGAACATCTCGCCGTCCTTGATGGACTTGGTGATGAGGGTCAGCTGCTGGTAGACGATACGGCCCGCGCCCATGTTGGTGTGGCCGACCTCAGAGTTGCCCATCTGGCCGTCGGGCAGGCCGACAGCCATGCCGCTGGCCTGGATGGTGGTCATGGGGTAATTGGCAAAGATCTTGTCCAGATTCGGCTTGTTCGCGGCGGCCACGGCGTTGCCGTAGGTCTCGTCCGGCGTCCAGCCGAAGCCGTCCATGATGCAGAGCATAACAGGCTTTTTTAGACATAAATTCGTAGACTCCTTAATAATAGGGTTGTAGGAGCGGCATACATGCCGCTCCTACCAAAAAGGGGATTTAGCCCTTCGTGGCAGCGTCAACGATGACCGCAAACTGGTCGGCCTTCAGGGAAGCACCGCCGATCAGGCCGCCGTCAACGTCGGGCTTGCTCAGCAGCTCCTCGGCGTTCTTCGGGTTCATGCTGCCGCCGTACTGGACGGTCAGGGCCTTGGCGGCGTCCTCGCCGTACAGCTCGCCGACGACCTTGCGGATGGCGGCGCAGACCTCCTCGGCCTGGTCAGCGGTAGCGGTCTTGCCGGTGCCGATGGCCCAGATGGGCTCATAGGCGATGACGACGTTCTTCAGCTCGTCAGCGGTCACGCCGTTCAGCGCGATCTTGACCTGCATACGGACCAGCTCCTCGGTCACGCCCTGCTCACGCTGGTCGAGGCTCTCGCCGACGCAGATGATGGGCTTCAGGCCGCCGGCCAGAGCAGCCTTGGTGCGCTTGTTGACGGTCTCGTTGGTCTCGGCAAAGTACTGGCGGCGCTCGCTGTGGCCGATGACGACGTACTCAACGCCGAGGTCGGTCAGCATGTCAGCGCTGATCTCGCCGGTGAAGGCACCGGACTTCTCAAAGTGGACGTTCTCGGCGCCGACGTGGATGTTGGTGCCCTTGGTCATCTCGACAGCGGTGACGAGATCGGTGAAGGGAACGCAGATGACGACCTCGCAGCCGGCGTCCTTGACAGCGGGGATCAGCTCGCTGATGAGGGCCTTGGCCTCGGTAGCGGTCTTGTTCATTTTCCAGTTGCCGGCGATGATAGCTTTACGATTCTGTTTATCCATGGTGATTACTCCTTCCATAATAAGCCTTCCCCCGCGGGGGAAGGTGGCCGCAGGCCGGATGAGGGCGGCGTTCCCGTGGCCGCCCGTTCACGGGCGGCCACGGGAACGCCGCCCCTCATCAGTCACCTTCGGTGACAGCTTCAGCCTCCGCGCTAAGAGCCGCCTCCGGCGGTTGCGCTCCGACACGCGCCTGCGGGCGCAGCCCCTCAGGGGGAAGCCTTTACATAAAAAGCGCGGCGGCTCTGCCGCCGCGCTCCTGCGGGTATCCTTACAAATTATGCCTTCTGGATGACGGCGATGCCGGGCAGCTCCTTGCCCTCGAGGTACTCGAGAGAAGCGCCGCCGCCGGTGGAGATGTGGGTCATCTTGTCGCCCAGGCCCATCTGCTGCACAGCTGCTGCGCTGTCGCCGCCGCCGATCACGGTGGTAGCATCGCTCTCAGCCATAGCCTTGGCAACAGCCAGGGTGCCGGCAGCCAGGGTCGGGTTCTCAAACACGCCCATGGGGCCGTTCCAGACAACGGTCTTGCTGGCCTTGACGGCGTCAGCAAACAGCTTCATGGACTCGGGGCCGATGTCGCAGCCCTCCTTGTCAGCCGGGATCGCGGTGACGGGAACGATCACGGTATCGACGGGAGCGTCGATGGGATCGGGGAAGTCCTTGATGCAGGCGGCATCGACGGGCAGCAGCAGCTTAACGCCCTTCTCCTTGGCCTTGGCCATCATGTCCTTGCAGTAGTCGAGCTTGCTGTCGTCGCACAGGCTCTTGCCGATCTCGTAGCCCTGGGCCTTCAGGAAGGTGTAGGCCATGCCGCCGCCGATGATCAGCGTGTCGACCTTCTCCAGCAGGTTGGAGATGACGTTCAGCTTGTCCGCAACCTTGGCGCCGCCCAGAATAGCGGTGAAGGGACGCTCGGGATCGTTCACGGCGTTGCCGAGATACTTGATCTCCTTCTCCATCAGGTAGCCGACAGCGGTATCCTTGACATAGTCGGTCACACCGGCGGTGGAGCAGTGAGCGCGGTGGCAGGAGCCGAAGGCGTCGTCAACGTAAGCGTCGGCCAGGCTGGCCAGCTCCTCGCTGAAAGCGGGCTCGTTCTTGGTCTCCTCCTTGCGGAAACGGGTGTTCTGCAGCAGAACGACCTCGCCGTTGCCCATGGTGGCAACAGCAGCCTTGGCGTTCTCGCCGACGACATTGTCATCGTCCGCAAAGGTAACAGGCTGGCCCAGCTTCTCGCTCAGGCGGACAGCAACGGGGGCCAGGCTGAACTTGGCCTCGGGGCCGTTCTTCGGCTTGCCCAGATGGCTGCACAGGATGACCTTAGCGCCGTCGGCAATCAGCTTCTTGATGGTCGGCAGTGCGGCGTTGATGCGGTTATCGTTGGTGATAACGCCGTCCTTCATCGGGACGTTGAAGTCGCAGCGAACCAGTACGCGCTTGCCGGCGTAGTTCTCATCGTCAATGGTCTTTTTACCCAAACCCATAGTAAAAGCTCCTCTCGGTATGTTTCACATTTTTGGCGGGGCGCACCGCGCCCCAAGGGGTTTATCCTTATTATACGCATAAAACCGAAAATGCGCAAGTGTTTTTGATATCATTTTTAACCGCTTTGGGCGGCTGTGCCTGTAAAATTTTTTGTGTATGGCCTTATTGGCCGCCAAGCGCCCGCCAGGTAACGGCCGCTTTGCGGCGGGCGCGATGCTCTGCGTCGGGGCAAAGGTTGCGCACGCGGGGCATTTATACTATAATGTGGGGGTCGATGCTCGTCATCGACCCGGGAGCTTTGCCGCTGCCGCACACGTCCGCGGATGAATACTGTTCGCCCCGCAACCACGCCGCCATACACATCCCCCCACAAGGAGCCGCCATGAAACAAAAAAACGCCCCGTTGGGTACAGATCACCGCCGCCGTACTGCGCCGCTACCTGGCGCTGGACATGGCGGTCTACGCCGGATCCGCCACGCTGTTTCTGCTGACGGCGTCCTTCCCGCTGCTGATGTGGGTGCTGATGCTTGTCAACCTGGTGCCCGGCTTCTCGGTAGAAGGCGTCGCCGAGCTGCTGGCGGACTTCCTGCCGCAGATCCCCGAGATACAGACTGCCATCCTCGGCCTTTTGCAAAATTTAAGCGGCCAGTCTGCACAGTTTGTGGCGTCGCTGGCTGTGCTGACGACCATCGTCTCGGCGTCGGGCGGTATGAACGCACTGCAGATCGGCCTGCAAAGGCTGACGCCCGGCTCGCACCGGACGTTTTTGAACCGCCTGCTGGCGATTGGCTACACCTTCGTGTTTGAGCTGCTGCTTTTGGTCATGCTGGCGCTGCAGGGCATGCACTCCCTGTTTACGCGCTTTGCCGATACATTGCCGCTTTTTCGCCATTACGCGGCCATTGTGGCCCCGCTGCAGCGGGTGGCCAGCATTGGCCGGATCGTCTCGGTCCCGCTGCTGTTCGGGCTGCTTTTGCTGATTTACACCTACGTCCCCGGCGGGCGGCGCACGCCGCGCAGCCAGCTGCCGGGCACGATCTTTGCAACGGCGGGGTGGCTGGTCTTCTCCCGTGTGTTCTCGTTTTACATCCTGCATTTCTGGCGTCTGTCGTATATCTACGGCTCACTGACGGCGGTCATTCTGATTAATTTTGTGGCTGTATGTGATCATCAATCTTCTGTTCATTGGGGCCGGGATCAACGCGGAGATGAACGGGAAAACAGAGCAATGACCGCGGCGGCATGAGGGCATGCCGCCCTACAGCGCACCGTATCGTCAGATGTAGGGCGGGGTGCCTTCACCCCGCCGCAGTTTTCCGCTGCCTGCCGTAAACAGGCAATCTCCGCACACGCGCCCCTCATCCGTCTGCGGACGGGGCCGCAGACACCTTCCTCCGAAGGGGAAGACTCCGCATCCATAAACAAAATCTGCCGACCCAACATCGGGGTCGGCAGATTTTACTTAGTGCAAATTACCGCTTAATATCGTAATTCATGTTCATCAGGTTGCGGATGCTCTCGACGTCGTCGGTAATGTTGGCGTCGCCGTGGATGGTGTGCTTGATGGCGCTGGACGCCACAGCAAAGTTGACCATGTCCATCGGCTTGTAGTCGTGCATCATCGCGTAGATCAGGCCGCTGGCAAAAGCGTCGCCGCCGCCGACGCGGTCCAGAATGTTGAAGGTGAAGAGCTTGGACTCGAAGGTGTGCCCCTCGTACCACATGAATGCCTTCAGGCTGTTCTCGCTGCCGGAGTGGACGTAGCGCACATGGCGGGCAATGCACTTCAAATTCGGGTAGCGGTCAATGAAATGCTGGAAGATCTCGTCCTGCTGCTCATAGCTGGGCTGCAGGGGCACGCCGTCCTTCCAGTCGCCTTTGGAATGATCCTCGTCGTCCTTCCACAGGTGGTACGGCTCAATGCCGAACAGCACATCGACATAGGGCAGGCACTGGGTGCAGTAGTCGCGGGCCTCCTCCCAGCTCCAGAGCGTGGAGCGGAAGTTGCCGTCAAAGCTGACGGTCAGGCCCTTCTCCTTGGCGGCGCGCAGGCAGCGCAGGATGAAATCCGCACAATTTTTGTTCAGTGCCGGGGTGATGCCGGACAGGTGCAGCCAGTCAAAGCCGTCGAACAGCTCGTCCAGATCGACCTTCGTCAGGTCGTACTCGGTCAGGGCGCTGTGCATACGGTCATAAATGACCTTGCTGGGGCGGATGCCGTAGCCGGTCTCCAGATAGTAGGTGCCCAAACGGTGGCTGGGGGTCTCCTCTTTGGTGGAGAGGATCATCGGCGTGCAGTGTACGTCGTTGCAGCGCAGCCAGCGCACAGCGCTTTTGCCCAGAGAGTTGTTGGGCACGACGCTGAAGAAGGTGGAATCCACGCCGAGGTTCGCCAGCGCCAGCGCGATGTTGGCCTCGCTGCCGCCGTAGCTGGCCTCAAAGGCGGAGGCCATGCGGATCTTCTCATAGTTCGGCGGGGTCAGACGCAGCATCACCTCGCCGACGGTGATGAAATTTCTGCGGGCTGTCGTTGCCCATCAGGATCGGATTGCTGTGTTCCATTTGGAATTCCTCCTGTTTTGCCGTATTTCGTTAGTGTATATTGTACGACATGAGGGGTGGATTTGCAAGCCGAAAAGCGCAAAATTTGTGCGGTTAGCTTTTTTAACGAGGAATGTAGGCGACGTCCCAGACGCCCCGCGGGGAGCCGTTTGCGCGGACGAAGCCCGGAAGGGTTCAGCCCGTTGACGGGCAGCATAGCAAAGCCGCGGGACGGGCAGGCCCGGCCCCTACAGGGCAGTGATTTAAAGCAGGGGCCACCCGGAACCCGGCATCTGCCGGAAATTACATTTCTTTCTCAAACTTATCGATCTTCGTGACCTTGCCGATGACCGCGACGGTATCCCCCTCTTTAAAGGTATAATCGGCGGAAAACTCCACATTCGTCTGCTGGCCATGCTCGACGGCGATGATGTTGATGCCGTAGACCTTGCGCAGATCCAGCGTCCGCACACTCTTGCCCAGCATCCTGCCGCCCACCGTGATGCGCCGCACCTCGACGCCGTCGCCGAGGGCGATGTAGTCCAGCAGATTGCCCGAGATCAGCCGCTTGCCGATGCGCACGGCCATGTCGGCCTCCGGGTAGACGACCTCGGCCCCGAGACGCTTGAGCACCTCGCCGTGCACCTCACTGGCGGCCTTGGAGATGACGTGCGGCACGCCCAGCTTTGTGACGAGCATCGTCGTCAGGATACTGATGTCGATCTGCTCACCGATGCAGATCGTGACCGTGCCGCAGTTCTGCATGCCGGTCTCCTTCAAAGAGGTCTCGTTCAGCTCGTCGATGACAAACGCATAGTCGGTGTAGCTGCGCACGGCCTTGACCTTTGCCTCGTCCTTGTCAACGGCAATGACCTCCTTGCCGGCGGCGGCCAGCGTCTTGACCAGCGCCGTGCCGAACCGGCCCAGGCCGATGACACCGTAGCTTTCGGCGGAACTTTTCATTTTATCAAACATATGTGTACCCTTTCTGCGCCGCGCCGGGCGGCAGAGTATGTAGGGGCGCATTCTATATGCGCCCGCGGAGCCGTGCCTGTGGCAGGCGGTCACGGGCGGATATGGAATCCGCCCCTACGGTGGTTGCCTTGCGGCTTCGCATTTACCCAATCGTAATGGCTTCTTCGGTATAGCGGGCGGTGGGCTCGGGGCGCTCCACCCAGAGGGAGAGCAGCGTCACCGCGCCCACGCGGCCAATGAACATTGTCAGGATCAGCACCACCCGGCTGGCAGGGCATAACTCCGCCGTGATGCCGGTGGAAAGCCCTGCCGTGCTGTAGGCCGAAATCTGCTCAAACAGCAGGCGGCCAAAATCGAGCTGCGGCTCCAGCACGCAGAGCGCAAACGTGCCGCAGCCCACGACCATCAGCCCCATCAGCATGATGGTCGCGGCCTTGGACAGCGAGCCGTCCGGCAGACGCCGGTGGAACCCGCCGAGCCGCCGCTTGGAGAAGATGGACCGCACCTGCTGCATCAGCACAAAAAACGTTGTGGTCTTGATGCCGCCGCCCGTCGAGCCCGGCGATGCGCCGATGAACATTAAGATCATGATGACCAGCAGACCCGCGTTGCTTATGCTGCCGAAATCCACGCTGGAAAAGCCCGCCGTGCGGGCCGTCATGCTCTGGAAAAGCGCTGCCAGCCAGCCCATGTGGTCGGTCAGCTGCAAAAGCACCGCGCCGCCCACCAGCAGCACCGCTGTGGTGGAGAGCACGACCTTGGTGTGGAACGTCATTCTGCGGAACTGCCCGCGGCAGCGCCCCACGTCCAGAATGACCATGAAGCCGATGCCGCCCACGATGACGAGCGCATCGGTGACGAGATTCAGCTGCAGATCGTTCCGATAGGGGATCAGGCTCTGCCCGCCGCCCAGTGCGTCAAAGCCCGCGTTGTTGAAGGCGGTGATCGAGTGGAAAAATGCTCAGCCACACCGCCTGCAGCGGCATGTGATCGCGGGCAAACGAGGGAAAGCTGAGCGCCGCACCGGCGACCTCGCAGATCAGGGTCATCAGCAGGATGGCCCGCACAAGGCGCACCATGCCCTCCAGGCTCTCTTTAAACTCCGCAATTTGGCTTTTCACAGATGTAAGACTCTATCCTTAATCTCCTGTGTTCTTCCCATGATTCCAGAACTGTGTTCCGATATATCCACATGTTCTTCTGGCTACTGACATCTTATCCTGATCATGGTTCCCACAGTTCGGGCACTCCCAGATAAGCTTTCCACTTTCGTCTTCTTTAATCTGAATCTCTCCATCATAACCACAGATTTCACAGTAGTCACTCTTTGTATTCAATTCTGCATACATAATATGCTCGTAGATGAACTGCATCACAGAAAGGACTGCCGGAATGTTCTGCTGCATATCCGGGACT
>ENA-OQES01000163-OQES01000163.1-human-gut-metagenome-genome-assembly--contig:-NODE-163-length-28024-cov-4.125354_pt1 | contig 28024 bp, 33 predicted proteins | sample MGYA00242798_ERZ504641 | MGnify/ENA primary metagenome ERZ504641 (study PRJEB26092, sample SAMD00036327) | human gut metagenome | host: Homo sapiens | study: EMG produced TPA metagenomics assembly of...
ATTTGCAGCGGATGAGATCGAAGATGAGCAACAATATGAAATGGTTGAAAATACAGATTGGCTACCAGGAGAGATGTCGGAAAATACGGATATTTCTACATGTACACTTTATATAGCAGATATATATACATCTATTGTAAAAGTAAGTTCTACACAAGTTAGTATATATGCAGAAACGGTATGTAGCCAAAAAGGTCAAATCAATAAAAGTTATTTATATATTGCAAAAGTGGAATGGAAGTAAATGGGTAGATATTGTATCGCGGACTGCGACTGCATATGATGTGTCAAGTACACATAAAAGCTATACAATTTCTGGATTGGGTACAGGAAAATACCGTTGCAAAGCGAGTGCAGTTGCAACTGGTTACAATGGTTATGCTGAAGGATTAGCAGGTTATAGTGGTAGTATTAGTTTATAATTTTCGGTAAAATCCCCTTCCATCAGAATTCATCGATCTAATGAGAAGGTGGTTTTATACCCTTACTCTCCAACAATTTATCTTCCAAAAATGTAAGGGTTTCAGTCATTGCAGAGGAACAAGAGGCAACCGCATCCGCCGAAGTTCCCTGTGATGGCTTTTTTTCGACTTCCTGTCCAGACAAAGCTTTGGACATAAAAATGTGGCGAAGAGATTCCCTCACGGGGGTCTTCGCCACATTTTTTAAGTTTCCAGGAATGTCTGTAATTTCATCTGCACGGTATTGATTAAAGATTCCGCGTACTGCCTGGTGCAGCTGTGGCTTGAGCTCTTCAAGACCTACCGGCTGCTGGTAGAGGATCGAATTGTAGCTGGTTCCACTGACCAGTTCGAGGATCATGTACATCATAAGCTCCGGAGAGTGGTAGGTATGATTGGCATTTTGAAGCATGGTATCGTAGATGGTATGAATGGATGGAGTATCTTCGCTTGGCGTGAAGAACAGTGAATTTTTGAAAAATCCCCAGCTCAGATGTTTGGATAAGAGGCGTACCAAATTCAGATTGTGTGCCAGCTGATCTAAAATATCATCCATAATAAAAATTACCTGATCTTCAAAATCTCTGATTTCTGTGTGCTTTAGCAATGCCAGATAAGAAGTCTGAAACACCTGGCTTGCCTTGTGGGCGATCAGGTGATTGCGGATGTCGTATTTGTCTTTGAAATAAAGATAAAACGTTCCCTTTGCCACACCTGCATTTTTTACAATATCTGCAATGGAGGTCTTGTTGAATCCATTGTCTATAAAAAGAGAGAAAGCGGAATCCAGCAGGGATTCCCTTTTTTGCTGTTTGTTGTGATCGACTTTTCTCATACCGGGATCAGCCCCCTTCCTGTCGTTGTTTCCCATATTATAAGGAAATATCCACAAAAAAGTCAAATGAAAATTGGTCAATTTTTATATTTTCGGAAAGTTGCATAAAATACAAAATGACTTTTAGTCAACTTTTTGTGGAATAAATATTGACTAAAAGTCATTTTTAAGGTATAACAATAAATGACCAAAGGTCAGTAAAACGACCGGCGGAAATATGATAAGAGAGGTTAAGGGAGGAATATGATATGGAGAAGCTGGGAAGGAAGATCGTCAGGTTTCGAATTCCGATATTTATCATCGGATTGTTGTTGCTGATTCCATCCGTCTTTGGATATATCAACACAAGAGTCAATTATGATGTACTTTATTATCTGCCGGATTCCATCGAGACGATGCAGGGTCAGGATATCCTGGTGGATGAGTTTGGAACGGGAGCCTATTCGATGTTTATCTGCGAGGGCATGGAAAACAAAGATGTGGCAAAGTTAAAAGAACAGATTGAAGATGTGGAACATGTCAGCAAGGTTGTCTGGTATGACAGTTTTGCGGATATCAGCATTCCGATGGAGATGTTGCCGGAGGACATCAGAGAGGCCTTTAATGCAGACGATTCCACGCTGATGTTTATTATTTTCGATACGACGACTTCTGCCGATGAGACTATGGATGCCATCGAAAACATCCGTGCACTGGCAGGCAAACAGTGCTTCTTAAGCGGTATGTCAGCCATCGTCACCGACACCAAGAACCTGGCAGAATCCGAGGTTGCGATCTACGTACTGATTGCAGTCGTTCTCTCCTGTATCGTTCTGGCGCTGACTATGGAATCGTATCTGATCCCGGTATTTTTTCCTGTTAAGCATCGGCATGGCGATTCTGTATAACATGGGAACTAATATTTTCATGGGCCAGATCTCCTACATCACAAAAGCACTGAGTGCAGTCCTTCAGCTGGGTGTTACGATGGACTACTCGATCTTCCTGTGGCACAGCTATCAGGAACAGAGGGAAAAAGGCGAAGAGGACCACAAAGAGGCCATGGCAAAAGCCATTGCTGCAACGATCAAATCCGTAGTCGGAAGCTCGATCACAACGATCGCCGGATTTATCGCCCTGTGTTTCATGAGTTTCACCCTTGGTCTTGACCTTGGTATCGTTATGACAAAAGGTGTTGTATTTGGTGTGATCTGCTGTGTTACCGTACTTCCGTCCATGATCATGATTTTCGACAATGCACTGGAGAAAACGAAACACCGTCAGCTGATCCCGGATTTTCCGAAGATTTCTGATTTTGTGGTAAAACACCATGTGATTTTTGCAGTCTTGTTTGTGGTATTATTTATTCCATTTGCTTATTTCCAGGCACATGCAAGCGTGTACTACAACCTGGATGCCAGTCTTCCGGATACGCTCCCAAGTGTCCAGGCAAATACAAAACTGTCGGAAGAATACGACATGGGTGCGGCACATATGATCCTTTTGGATAAGGATCTGGATGCAAAACAGAAATACAACATGATTGCCGATATCGAAAAGGTAGACGGTGTGAAACAGGTACTTGGTCTGGAAAGTATCATCGGACCGGCATTTCCGGAGAGTATGATCCCGGACGATGTGAAAGAAATCCTGGAGAGTGATAACTACGAACTGATGCTGATCATGAACGAATACGCGGTAGCATCCGATGAGGTCAACAGTCAGCTGAGTGAGATCAACACGATCCTGAAACAGTACGATCCGACCGGTATGCTGGTAGGTGAAGCACCGTGCACGAAAGATCTGATCGAGATCACTAACCACGACTTTGCAGTGGTCAGTGCGGTATCGATCCTGGCAGTATTCTTTATCATTTTCTTCGTATTTAAATCGATCTCCCTTCCGGTGATCCTGGTTATGGTCATCGAGGGTGCGATCTTTATCAACATGGGTATCCCGTTCCTGACGGGAACAAAACTTCCGTTCATCGCTTCCATCGTTATCGGAACGATCCAGCTGGGTGCGACCGTAGACTACGCGATCCTGATCACCAGCCGTTACGAGAAAGAGCGCGGAGAAGGTAAAAGCAAGAAAGATGCGATCCAGATTGCTCACAAAACCAGCATTCGACCGGTTATGGTATCGGCGTTCAGTTTCTTCGCCGCTACCTTCGGTGTTGGTATGTATTCTCAGATTGATATGATCAGCTCTCTGTGTCTGCTGATGGCAAGAGGCGCGCTGATCAGTATGTGTGCAGTATTATTATTCCTGCCGGCTATGTTCTGGCTGTTTGATGGAATTATTTGTAAAACCAGTCTGAATTTCAGACGGAAACATTAGGAGGAGATCGTTATGAAGAGAAAATATGTACAGGCAATGATGACAGGTATGACAGCAATGCTGGCAGTAACCGTTCCGGTAACGACTGTTGCCGCAGCGACTCCGGAAAAAAGAACAGACCGTCTATGTCAATGCCGACCAGAATGGAAATGTAGCAAAAAGTGATCGTCAGTAACTGGCTGAAGAATACAGACAAAGAAAGCACGCTCGAGGACAACAGCGAACTGAACGATATCACCAATGTAAAGGGTGAGGAAAGCTATACCCAGGGAAGCAATGGCAAATTGGTATGGGCCGCAGACGGCAATGACATCTATTATCAGGGAGAAACCAGCCAAGAACTTCCGGTATCGGTAAAAATTGACATACTTTCTGGATGGCAGGGAAATCAGTGCTGCAGATCTGGCAGGAAAGAGCGGAAAAGTAAAGATCCGTATCGATTATACCAACAATTCTTCCCGGAACGCGAAGATCAACGGAAAGAAAGAGACAATTTACACACCTTTTATGATGGCAACCGGAATGATCTTTCCGACTGATACTTTTACGAATGTAGAAGTAACCAACGGTAAAGTGATCTCCGATGGAAATAATAACATCGTCCTGGGAATCGGGTTTCCGGGAACTGTATGACAGCCTGAAACTGGGTGATCTGGATTCCTTCAAGGACAAAGAAAGCCCGGATTATGTGGAAATCACTGCAGATGTGGAAGATTTCTCCCTGGCGCTGACCGCTACCGTGGCAACTACCGGTACACTGAATGAACTGGGCCTGGATGACATCGATGATCTGGATGACTTGCAGGACAGCCTTGATAAACTGACCGAATCTTCCACCGCACTGGTAGAAGGAAGCCGTGCACTGCAGGAAGGCATCCAGGAACTGGACAGTTCCGCAGATACCCTTGTGGATGGTCTGAACAGTGCCGATGACGGCGCGGGACAGTTAAAAGATGGTATTGATACCATGAACAACAGCAAAGGAACTCTGATCTCCGGTATCGATAAACTGGTAGCAGGTATGGAAAGTCTGGGAAGCGGTGCAGGAAGTTTGCAAAGTGGCGTGAAATCTTATACCGATGGCGCAGCACAGTTAAATGCCGGTATCGATCAGGTAAATACGGGAGCAAAACAGCTGAATGCGGGAATCAGTCAGTTGAATGGAAAAGAAAGCAACGCTTACCGCAGGTGTTGCACAGCTTTCCGAGGGCGGAAAACAGTTGGAGAGCGGAGCAGCCAGTCTGCAGTCCGGTCTGGTGGCTTACACCGGCGGAGCCGAGCAGCTGGGTGCAGGAATCCATACATTATATGATACGATGGAAGACAAACTCGGCAATGCCGGAGAACTTCCGGGTGCGGTAAGCGGACTCATGGACGGATGCAATAAACTGAGCGCAGGAGCAGCAGCGCTGCAGGCAGGAGCAGATCAGGCAGCAGCCAGTGCTTCGAAACTGAACGATGCCGTGACAGCACTCAGCGGAGCAGTGACCGGAACCAAAGCAGCCGTATCGGCAGCACAGAGCGCTGTATCAGCGCCACAGGTTGTAACAGATGTGACAAAAGCAAGTGAGGCAGCCAGCGCAGAGGCAACGACAAAAGCAAAAGAAGCAGTGGCAGCAGAAAATGCAAAAGTAAATGAAGCAGCCAGCACACAGGCAACAGAAAAGCAGAGAGCCAATGTGGAAGCTGCTCTGAAAGCTGCAGGTGTGGATGAAGCCACAAGACAGGCAGTGTTAAATAATCTGGCAGGTATTCAGGTCAATGTGGGTGTACAGACCAGTCCGGAAGTCAGCGTCCAGGTGGATGCATCCAAGGTAAGCACTTCCATCAGCCAGGAGACAAAGACCACACTTGCAGGTGTTCAGGAGAACCTGAAGAAAGTAGAATCCGGTCTTGCCGGTGTCAGCATGACAGAAACCGAAAAACAGATGCAGTCATTGAAAAACGGAGCAGACACCGTGGCAGCAGGAACCGCAAATCTTGCCAAGAGCGCGGCAGCACTTGGCGATGCCGTAGAACCGCTGACGACATTCTCAACGATGGCACAGACCATGCTGGGAGCTGTAAATCAGCTGAAGGAAGCCAGTGATACACTGACTGCCAATGATACCACGCTGAATACCGGAGCAGCAGCTCTGACAGCCGGAACCCAATCTCTGAACAGCGGACTGACAACCCTGGCATCCGGTGCATCCGCCCTCAGTGACGGTGTCACACAGCTGGCACAGGGCTCCGCATCCCTGACTCAGGGAACCGAAACCCTGAAAAAAGGATCTGACACCCTGATCGCAAACAACAGTACCCTGAAAGACGGAACAGCCAAACTGGTAGCAGGAAGCAGTGCCCTGATCGTCGGTGGCAGAGCTTTGCAGTCCGGTGGAAATACGTTAAGCGCAGGTATCCAGAAACTGGCAGACGGCGCCGCACAGCTGAAGTCCGGAACCAAAAAACTGGCAGATGGCGGCGTTCAGCTGAAAGACGGAACCACGAAACTGGCAGACGGCTCCACAGAACTGGCAGACGGTATGGAAGAATTTGACGAAGAAGGAATCCAGAAGATTGCAGATCTGGCAGGAGACGATCTGACGGCACTGATGGATCGTCTGGATGCAGTGACAGAAGCTGACAAAGACTACACCGTATTCGATGGCTGGGAGAAAGATACAAATGGCAGCGTAAAATTCATTATCGAGACGGCTGCAATCAAGTAATTGCTTCAAAAAGTTGAGGAAAATATCTGCAAAAGATAAAGTCAGGACCGGAAGAGATTCCGGTTCTGATATTATCATAGAGAAACTGAGATTCGTGGGATAAATCAAAGAAAACCGGAAATCCTAGTTTTTTAGCTAGTCTTTTCAAAAAGTTTAAAAGAATTTTTTATTGATTTTGTGTCGTAAATATGTATAATTAGGGATAAAGAGAGTTGCTATGGGCGGCTGTCTTTGAGGGATACCATAAGCCTGCATCCGCAGGTGGTTATCATATTATGAAAGAAAGAGGTTAATGTAAAATGGCAGAAATTAATTTAAGTAAGTATGGCATTACCGGAACTACAGAGGTTGTTTATAATCCTTCTTATGAAATGTTATTTGAAGAAGAAACAAAATCTACACTGGAAGGTTTTGAAAAAGGACGGGAAAGTGAACTGGGAGCAGTTAACGTTATGACTGGTGTTTACACCGGACGTTCTCCTAAAGACAAGTTCATCGTAATGGACGAAAACTCCAAAGATACTGTTTGGTGGACTTCTGACGAATATAAGAACGATAATCACCCTGCAACACAGGAAGCATGGAACTCTGTAAAAGAGCTGGCCCTGAAAGAACTGTCCAACAAGAGACTGTTCGTTGTAGATGCATTCTGTGGTGCAAACAAAGACACCCGTATGGCTATCCGTTTCATCGTAGAAGTAGCATGGCAGGCACATTTCGTAACTAACATGTTCATCAAACCTACAGAAGAAGAACTGAAAGACTTCGAACCGGATTTCATCGTATACAACGCTTCCAAAGCAAAAGTTGAAAATTACAAAGAGCTGGGTCTGAACTCTGAAACAGCTGTTATGTTCAACATCACAAGCCGTGAGCAGGTTATCGTAAATACATGGTACGGCGGAGAAATGAAAAAAGGTATGTTCTCTATGATGAACTACTATCTGCCACTGAAAGGCATCGCTTCCATGCACTGCTCCGCAAACACAGACATGAACGGCGAAAACACAGCAATCTTCTTCGGTCTGTCCGGAACAGGTAAAACTACACTGTCTACAGACCCGAAACGTCTGCTGATCGGTGATGACGAGCACGGCTGGGATGACAACGGCGTATTCAACTTCGAAGGTGGATGCTACGCAAAAGTTATCAACCTGGATGCTGAATCTGAACCGGACATCTACAACGCAATCAAACGTAACGCACTGTTAGAGAACGTTACTCTGGATGAGAACGGAAAAATCGACTTCGCTGATAAGAGCGTAACAGAGAACACCCGTGTATCTTACCCGATCGATCATATTGAAAAAAATCGTTCGCCCGATTTCCGCAGCTCCGGCAGCTAAGAACGTAATCTTCCTGTCCGCAGATGCATTCGGCGTACTGCCTCCAGTATCTATCCTGACAGAAGCTCAGACACAGTATTACTTCCTGTCTGGTTTCACAGCTAAACTGGCTGGTACAGAACGTGGAATTACAGAACCGACTCCTACTTTCTCTGCTTGCTTCGGCCAGGCATTCCTGGAACTGCATCCTACAAAATATGCAGAAGAGCTGGTTAAGAAAATGGAAAAGAGCGGTGCAAAAGCATACCTGGTTAACACAGGTTGGAACGGTACCGGAAAACGTATCTCCATCAAAGATACCCGTGGTATCATCGATGCTATCCTGAGCGGAGATATCAAAACAGCTCCTACAAAGACTATTCCTTACTTCAACTTTGAAGTTCCGACAGAACTGCCGGGCGTAGACAGCGGAATCCTGGATCCTCGCGATACTTACGCAGATGCTTCTCAGTGGGAAGAAAAAGCGAAAGACCTGGCTGACAGATTCATCAAGAACTTCGCTAAATACGAAGGAAATGAAGCTGGTAAAGCTCTGGTAGCAGCTGGTCCTCAGAAATAATTAAAAAATATAAAGTGTTCAAACGATAAAAGAACTGCCGCTATCCGAAGCGATTCGGATGCGGCAGTTTTTGCATATTCGGGAAAGCTGAGAATAATATAGTGGTTTGCCAGAAAATAAGCGGCAGGGTACCGGATTTTTAATATGGATATCCTGTCGCTTATTTTATCTCGTTACGGTTACATAAGAATTTAAGACCGCAGATATTTGATACAGGAAAGCGCGGCCTTCGCTCCTTCACCGACTGCCACGGAAACCTGCAGGATCCCGCCGATACAGTCGCCTGCAGCAAAAACGCCCGGGAGTCCGGTATCCATCTGTTCATTGACAATGATCCGTTCATCTTCGAGCCGGATACCAAGTTTCCGTGCAAGATCGCTTCCCTTCGCAGTGCCGAGTGCCATGAAAAGGCATGCCGGGTGAATCTGCGTGCCGTCTTCCAGACAGACAGCCTCCAGTGTATCTGTGCCGACAAGTTCCAGAACCGGTGTCTGAATGATCGTAACTTCCGGTGGGAAGTCAACGGAAGGTTCCAGCCCGTTAGTCAGAAGCGTGACGGAGTCGACGATCGGGAGAAGTTCCTGGACTTCATGAAGGGCGTACTCGCCATTTCCAAGGACGGCGACAGATTCACCGCGGTAGAGAAAAGCATCACAGACGGCACAGTAGCTGACGCCACGTCCTTCGAGCTGCGCGAGATTCTTAATTTTCATTGTTTTTCTGGAAGTACCGGTGGTGAGAATGATGGCGCGGGCTTCGATCTGTGTGGAGGCGGTAGAAATCAGATAGTTTCCGTTCCAGCTGATCCCCACAACCTCATCCTGTAAAAGAGTACCGCCAAGACGCTGTACCTGTGTTCTTCCATTTTCAATCAGTTCATGGCCGGAGAGGGGACGCTCCAGTCCAAAATAATTTTCGATTTTTTCTGCTTTTTCCAGAGCCCCGTTGTCTTTTCCGATGACAGTAGTGGAAAATCCACCCCGGAGCATATAAAGAGCGGCGGACAGACCAGCCGGTCCACTGCCGATGATAACTACATCCTGCATAAAGATCGCCTCCTTGTATGTTTAGAGCGTGTTTGAAAAAGGCTTTCTGCAAAATTTGGGGCGTGCAGATTGCGGGAATGATTGTTCAAACATGCTCTAGTGTAAGTATAGTCAAAAATCAGAGGAAAAAGCAAAGAAATCATCTGTGACATGGTCACATAGAAATGCAGTTACTTCTCACTGATCATATCCCGAGGGGTATTATTGTGAGCGAAGATCACAGAAAACCCGAGACATACCGCGCGAATTTGTGCAATCAGCAAGAATTCTGTGCATCGCGAAACGAACAGTAATCTTGCAACTTTTCTGATTTCGTACTATGATGGTGCAGAGAGAAAGTGCAGCGTAACTGTAAAGATACGGAACAGTTATCATGTCAGAACAGAGACAGAAAGAGGACATACATATGAGAACAGAACGTTTATTTTGATAAAGATTCTCACCAGACCGCCTGCCAGGCAAAAGTGCTTGCGTGCAGAGAGGTGAAGAAAGGATATGAGATCCTTCTGGATCAGACCGTATTTTATCCGGAAGGGGGCGGACAGCCATGCGACATCGGAACCATGAACCGGGTGGAAGTTATGGATGTACAGGAAAATGGACGGAGAAATCTGGCATCGGACGCGGGAAGCGATCCAGGAGGGGACAGAAGTGACCTGCAGGATCGACTGGGAGCGCAGATTTGACCTGATGCAGCAGCACTCCGGCGAACATCTGATCAGCGGACTGATCCATGAAAAATACGGTTATAACAACGTAGGATTTCACATGGGAAGCGAGACGATCACGCTGGATGTGGACGGCGAAGTGCCGGAAGCGGTGCTGAAAGAGATCGAGGCGAAGGCAAATCAGTATGTATGGGAGAATCATCCGATTGAGATCACTCATCCGTCGGAGGAAGAACTGAAAACGCTGCCTTACAGAAGTAAGAAAGAACTGACCGGTGATGTGCGGATCGTAACCTGGCCGGGGATGGATATCTGTGCCTGCTGTGGTGTTCATGTAGACTTTTCCGGTGAGATCGGACAGATCGCGCTGGTATCCGCACAGAAATTTAAAGGTGGTATGCGTATCGAGATGCTCTGCGGCAGACGGGCACTGGAATATACCAATCAGTTAAAAGAACAGAACCGCAGAATCTCCCAGCTGCTGTCCGCAAAATGGAATGACACTGCAGATACAGTGGAAAAATTACAGAAAGAATATCAGCAGTTAAAATTCCGTATGGTAGGAATGGAACTGCAAAAAAATTGAGACGATCGCAGCGCAGACAGCAGGATGCGGCGATCAGCTGTTGTTCGAGGAAGATATGTCACCGGACAGCGTAAGAAAGCTGGCTTCTGATGTGATGGAAAGCTGTGGCGGTCGCTGCGCGGTGTTCAACGGCAACGATGAAAACGGCTATCGTTATATCATCGGAGCAAAAAGACGGAGATCTTCGTGAATTTGTAAAAGAGATGAACCGGAAATTACAGGGACGGGGTGGCGGAAAACCGGTTTTTTCGTACAGGGTTCCGTACAGGCATCCAGAAAGGAAATCGAAACACTTTTTTGCTTCGTAAGGTAGCGTATGGCGAAGATACACGGATTTAACAAACTGACGTTGCTGGATTACCCGGGACGGCTGGCAGCCACCAGTTTTTCTCGGCTCCTGTAATTTCCGGTGTCCGTTCTGTCACAATGCCGGTCTGGTGCTGGCACCGGAGAGTGAGCCGCTGATCGAGACGGAGGAAGTTCTGAAAGTGCTCAGAAAGAGAAAAGGAATCCTGGACGGTGTCTGTGTAACCGGAGGGGAACCGACGCTGGATCCGGGACTGACCGAACTGCTGACACAGATCAAAGAACTGGGGTATCCGGTCAAATTGGATACGAACGGAACCCGCCCGGCACTGGTGAGGGAACTGGTTGACGCGGGGCTGGTGGATTATGTAGCGATGGATATTAAAAACAGTCAGGAAAAATATGCAGAGACCGCCGGGATCCGCCATCCGGATCTGGAAAGCATCACCCATATGGTGGAATATCTGAAATCGGGTGTGGTGGACTATGAATTCCGCACCACAGTCGTGAAGGAGCTTCACAAACGGGAAGATATCGAAGCCATAGGGCAGTGGCTTTCCGGGAGCCGGCGGTATTTTCTGCAGAACTATAAAGAGTCGGAGCAGGTGATTCGTCCGGTATTCACGTCTTACTCGCGCGAGCAGCTGGAGAATTTTCAGCAGATTCTTCGGAAAACGATTCCACAGGTTGAGATTCGGGGGATATAGGATCGGGATTTTGCGGTTCGGTGTGGATCGTCCGGTACCAGTAGCCGAAATGTCCGGGCTGTGCAGCTTTTGCCCGGGCGGACTTAAAGTAGGGGAAACCGAACAGATTGGCGAGCAGCCGTTCCCGCTCCTCATAGATGCCGGGGACAGCCAGAATGTAGCAGATGGTGTCCTCGTGTTCCATCTTTCCGAGAAGAAAATGCTGGAAGGCGTGGCTGCCATAGAGAAAAAATCTGGTTGTTGCCACAGGAAACTCCGAAAGAGCCAAGAAGAGAAAGATCTTTCGGGGATAATTGCAGGCAGTTGTGGATTTCTTCATCGAAAAACGGTGTAACATGTGGATAACTTTCGGTTAGCCGTTTCCAGGAAAATGAGGGAGTCTGTGTACGGGCAGGCGCGGTGTCGGAAGAACGGAAGGAGTCCGATGCGGGCTCTGGATCCGGGTGTGTGCTGACAGTGTTTGTCTCCGGGGATTCCGGCTGTTCCAGCGAGGCTGCCCGAAGAATCGGCGCGGATTCCGGCAAAAGGAGATCTTCCGGTGAAATCTTACAGTCACTCCAGCAGGTGGCGTAACGTTGTCCGGTTTCGCAGACAACGATGAGACCGTCGATATCATCAAGATTCCAGCTGGTGTTGCAGATACTGGTGTCTGCAATCCGGAACTGACCGTATACATTGCCCTGTTTCCAGGAAGGATTGCCGAGAAACAGACCGTGCAGTGTGCCGGGACGGGCGACAAATGCGTAGGCGCGGAAGACAGGGACAAACGGGCAGGCGGGAAGAGTCATATGAAGTTCCAGACAGCACTGGTGATTTCGGACCTCGACACGGACAAATCCGCGGATTTTTTCCCTTTTTCCGGTGGTCGTATTCGTAAAGATAAGAAACAAAACGTTTGTATGCAGACAAAATGGACACTTCCTTTTTGGAGTATTCTATGGTAGCATATGCAAAGAAGAAACAAGATATGATGACAGGAAAGCGGAAGAATGATGGATGAGAAGAAAATGGATGAACGGTTTATGCGGGAGGCGATCCGACAGGCACGAAAAGCAGGTGCACTGATGGAAGTGCCGATCGGGTGTGTGATCGTTTACGAAGGAAAGATTATTGCAAGAGGATACAACCGGAGAAATACAGATAAAAATACGATCTCCCATGCGGAACTGAATGCGATCCGAAAAGCGAGTAAAAAGCTGGGCGACTGGCGGCTGGAAGGGTGTACGATGTACATCACTCTGGAACCGTGTCAGATGTGCGCCGGAGCTATTGTCCAGGCGAGAGTTAGCCGGGTGGTGATCGGAAGCATGAACCCGAAAGCGGGATGCGCCGGATCGATCCTGAACCTTCTGGAGATGGAACAGTTCAATCATCAGGTAGAAGTTACCCGCGGCGTTTTACAGGAAGAGTGCTCCCAGATGCTCAGTGGATTCTTCAAAGAACTGCGTGAAATTAAGAAGCAGCAAAAACGGGTATTGACGGAAGAAAAACAAGGAAGTATAATGAATAGCGAATCTGCTGATTCGTAACATCATGGAGATGTACCCAAGTGGCTGAAGGGTCCGCACTCGAAATGCGGTAGGTCGGGCAACCGGCGCGAGAGTTCAAATCTCTCCATCTCCGTAACCAATGCAACAGAAGAAGGCTGCGAAGTTTATTTTGAAGTAACTATTCAAAAGGTAGTATCCCGCGAGGTGTTTTGGCATGTTTTTTGCCAAAAGTCCCGAGACATACAAGTCAAATGCCATCACCGAAGGGGATTTGAAATGCATTTTGACTCGTAACTGTGAGGGTACTGAACAGTTACATTTTGAAAAAAATATACTTCGCAGCCTTTTTACGTTGCAGTGCATATCAATAATTGGTCCGGTGGACTGATTTTAACGACAAATACAAGTGTCTTGGGAAAAACCTCCCGTCAACCACCCACCCCTACAAAAATAGCCAACCCCAGCCCGGAGGGATGCAAATAAGGGAAGGGACAGCATTTTGTGCGCGGTTAGAGCGAGATTTTAAGATCCTGTGCTTACGTAGACTTTTGCTTGGGTCAGCTGACCCAAGCAAATATAGTCGGAGTTAGCACATAGCTTAAAATCGCTCTGCGCACTGCTGTCCCTTCCCTTATTTGCATCCCTCCGGGCGTCCCCCGTTGGCTATTTTTCAAACTTTAAAAGCGCACCGCCCTTCGAACTTCCTCCACAGACGTTACTTCTGCAGTTAACTCGGCCCAGGCACCCTTACGGCACACAGAAGGTTCTGCTTAGTGCTGCTCCATTCCTGACCTGACACGGTTCACAGATTCCTGTTGCGTAAGACCCAGACGTCAACGCCACTTACAGAAGGCAGCTCTGCAAAGAAAAGCCCTCAGTTTGGTATCACCCCTGCTGTAGCGGATTGCAGGTACAGGGCACCGCTAACTCCCCGGCTGCGCAGGATTCAGTATATCGTGTTTTTTTTCAATTTGTCAATCTGAATCCTGATATTTACTTGTGAGAGTGGCAAAAATGGGCTATAATATAATCAGATGATTGTGAAAAAATTTTGTAACCGGGGCAGTGAAAGACCGGGTGCAAAAATCTGAAAAGAAGGACGGAAAAAGGTATGAAGAGAATAGGTTTACTGACAAGCGGCGGCGACTGTCAGGCTCTGAACGCGACCATGCGAGGCGTAGTAAAAGGACTTTCCCACAATATTGATGATCTGGAGGTCTATGGATTCATGAACGGATACAAGGGTCTGATCTACGGAGATTATCGAATGCTGACAGCAAAAGACTTTTTCCGGTATTCTGACCCGTGGCGGTACGATCCTCGGTACATCCCGTCAGCCATTCAAACTGATGCGTACACCGGATGATAACGGACTGGACAAAGTAGAAGCGATGAAACAGAACTATCATAAACTGAATCTGGATTGTCTGGTGATTCTTGGCGGTAACGGAACTCAGAAGACTGCAAATCTGTTAAGAGAAGAAGGTCTGAACATTATTCATCTGCCGAAAACCATCGATAATGATATCTGGGGTACAGACATGACCTTCGGTTTCTACAGCGCAGTGAATATTGCAACAGAAGCCATCGACTGCATCCATACAACCGCATCCTCCCACAATCGTGTATTTATCGTGGAAGTTATGGGACATAAAGTAGGCTGGCTGACCCTGTACGCAGGAATCGCCAGCGGCGCAGACGTTATCCTGATTCCGGAGATTCCATATGATATTGATAAAGTAGTGGGAGCCATCGAGAGAAGAAAGAGAAACGGAAGCGGATTTACGATTCTGGCAGTAGCAGAAGGTGCGATTTCCAAAGAAGATGCACAACTTGGTAAAAAAGAACTGAAAAAGAAAATGGAAGAAGACAGAAAACTTTACCCATCTGTTTCCTATAAAGTGGCAAAAGAGATCGAAGACCGTACCGGTATGGAGATCCGCGTAACGGTTCCGGGACATACCCAGAGAGGTGGAAGCCCGTGTCCGTACGACCGTGTACTGTCTACCAGACTTGGATCTGCAGCAGCAAAACTGATCCTGAACGATGAGTATGGTTACATGGTAGGTCTGATCAACGGAAAGACAAAAAAATGTTCCGTTGGAAGAGTGTGCAGGAAAACTGAAGGTGGTAACACCGGATGCACAGGAGATCAAAGATGCCAAAAGAATCGGTATCAGTTTCGGTGACTGATACAGAAAAAGTACAGCTGTGAAATTATGGAACAGTTATAAAAAGTAATGTAACAGAGGGAGAAGGGCTGGTCTTTGTGACAGCCCTATCTCTTTGTTGCATTTTGGCTTGTGTGTCTCGGGAGTTTGTCATATTCATATAAAAACACCTCGAGAGACAGTGGCTACTGAACAGTTACAATTTATGACAGATTGAGGAGAGGCAGAGAAATATGAGCTATACCGCTCTATATCGTAAGTTCCGTCCTGACACCTTCGAGGATGTCAAAGGACAGGAGCATATCGTAACAACTTTGAAAAAATCAGATTCGTGCGGACCGTATCGGTCACGCATTTTTGTTCTGTGGAACCCGTGGAACCGGTAAAACGACCGTGGCAAAGATCCTTGCAAAAGCGGTCAACTGTGAGCAACCGGTGGACGGCAGTCCATGTAACGAGTGCCCGACCTGTAGGGCGATACAGGCGGGAACATCCATGAATGTGATCGAGATCGATGCGGCATCTAACAACGGTGTCGACAACATCCGTGAGATCCGGGAGGAGGTTACCTACCGTCCCACACAGGGAAAATACAAGGTGTATATCATTGATGAGGTGCATATGCTGTCAGCAGGTGCATTTAACGCACTGTTAAAAACTCTGGAAGAACCACCGTCCTATGTGATCTTTATTCTGGCAACCACCGAATCCCACAAGATTCCGGTGACGATCCAGTCCAGATGTCAGAGGTATGATTTTCACCGTATTTCCATCGATACGATCGCCGGACGGCTGCGGGAACTGATGGAGAAAGAACAGATTCCGGTGGAAGAGAAAGCACTTCGCTATGTGGCGAAAGCAGGAGACGGTTCCATGCGAGACGCACTGAGTCTTCTGGATCAGTGCATCGCCTTCTATCTGGGACAGGAACTGACCTTTGACAAGGTGCTGGAAGTGCTGGGAACCGTAGATACGGAAGTGTTCAGCAAATTGCTTCGCAAAGTGCTGGAGCAGGATGTCACCAGCTGCATCCATATTCTGGAAGATCTTCTGGTCAATGGAAAAGAACTGGGACAGTTTGTCAATGATTTTACCTGGTATCTGCGAAATCTCCTGCTGGTCAAGACATCGGAAGATGCGGAAGAAGTTCTGGATGTATCTTCGGAAAATCTGAAAGCGCTGCAGGAAGAAAGTCAGCTGATCGATACCGATACGCTGATGCGCTATATCCGCGTGTTATCTGAACTTTCCAACAACCTGCGAAATGCCACACAGAAACGTGTGCTGGTGGAAGTGGGATTGATTAAATTATGTAAACCTGCAATGGAAACAAACCTGGATTCCGTACTGGACCGGCTCCGGGTGCTGGAAGAGCAGATGGAAAAGGGAATTCCGATGGCGGCAGTTCAGTCTTTGCCGGGTTATGCGGGAATGAACGACGGTATCCCGGTACAGCCAACCCAGGCAGCACCATCTGCACCGGAGAAGAAACCGGAAAAAGCAGCGCCGGAGGATCTGCAGCGGATCAAGGAAAACTGGAAAAATATCGTGATGCAGACACAGGGGATGTTCAAGACATTTTTAACAACCGCTGTGCCGAAATATAATGGAAATACCGGGGAGAATAAATTATATGTGGAATTCTCCAACGACCTGGCGCAGACCTGTGTAGATGATCCGGATCAAAAAACAGCTGCTGGAAGATCTGATTTTACAGATGACGGGAAAAACTGTGGAAGTGGAGATGCTTTTAAAGAAAACAAATATGCATCAGGACTTGGCAGAAATCTCGGTTGATGATATATTAAAACAGACGGTTCACATGGATATCGTGGTAGAAGAAGAACCGGAAGACGAGTAAAAGATGCAAAAAATATGATTTAAGAGAAAACAGGAGGAACCAATCGTGGCAAAACGTGGTGGCTTTCCAGGCGGCATGGGTATGCCTGGTAATATGAATAATCTGATGAAACAGGCGCAGAAGATGCAGAAACAGATGGAAGAGAATCAGAAAGCGCTGGAAGAGAAAGAATTTACGGCAGCAGCAGGCGGCGGAGCCGTAGAAGTGACCGTAAGCGGTCAAAAAAGAAGTGACCAAAGTCAAACTGGCAGAAGAAGTTGTAGATCCGGATGACGTAGAGATGTTAGAGGATCTGATCATGGCAGCTACCAACGAAGCACTTCGCAAGATGGAAGCTGAGACACAGGCTGTGATGTCCAAACTGACCGGTGGTCTGGGTGGAGGATTCCCGTTCTAAGATGGAATACTACAGCAGTCATATCAGCAAATTAATCGAACAGCTGTCAAGACTTCCGGGTATCGGCGCAAAATCAGCCCAGCGCCTGGCGTTTCACATCATCAATATGCCCCAGGATCAGGTAGAACAGCTTGCGGGTGCGATGACCAGCGCGAGATCGAATGTCAGATACTGCAAAGAATGCTTTACTCTGACTGATCAGGAACTGTGTCCGATCTGTGCCAATCCGAAGCGAAACCATAAACAGATCATGGTTGTGGAAAATACAAGAGATCTGGCAGCTTATGAAAAACCGGCAAGTACGAGGGCGTGTACCATGTCCTTCACGGAGCTATTTCCCCGATGCTGGGGATCGGTCCGGGAGATATCCGGTTAAAAGAGCTGATGCTGCGTCTGCAAAAAAGATGTGGATGAAGTGATCATTGCCACCAATTCCAGTCTGGAAGGGGAGACGACAGCCATGTATATCAGCAAACTGATCAAACCTACCGGTATCAAAGTGAGCCGTATCGCAAGCGGTGTTCCGGTCGGCGGTGATCTGGAGTACATCGATGAAGTAACACTACTGCGTGCACTGGAAGGACGCGTAGAATTATAAGGAAAAAATCGATGGCAAAGAAGAAAGCAACTTCTATGGATGTGGCCCGGGAAGCAGGAGTTTCCCAGGCCACTGTTTCTATGATACTAAATAAAAAATATAACGTATCTTTCTCCAAAGAGACGATCCGTCAGGTGACAGAGGCGGCAGAAAAGCTGGATTATCACCTGCCAAAACAGCGGATCCGCCGGTCGGCAAAGAGCAGAAAACTTCTGGTTGTGTTCTGCCCGACACTGACAAACCCTTATTATGTCATGCTGCTGCAGGGCATCGAAGCCATGGCAAAAGAATACGGGTACGGCGTGTTTGTCTGCAACACCCAGAGGGATCTGAAGATCGAGGAAAATTATCTGCGGATGATGCGGGAAGTGCAGCCTCTGGGAATCATCTATGCCTGTAACCCAAGTTTCAGCCGCCAGGTGGCAGAACTGTCCGGAGAGATCCCGGTGGTTGTGATCAGCAACCGTGACGATGAATTTTCAATTGATGCGGTGGCCCTGAACAATCAGAAACCGGGGATCCTGATGGCGCGTCATCTACTTGAACTGGGGCATCGGGATGTGGCATTTATCGCGCCGCCGCTGACGGCGAGACAGCACCAGCGGCAGAAACGGGTGGGTGGTTTCCTGATGGAATTTGAGAAAGCGGGACTTTCAGACCATGTGCTGGTGCGCTCTGCGGCAGACAGCAAAGATACGGAGATCCCGAATATTGAGTCAGAGTACCGGATGGGATATGATCTGACCGTGGAACTGCTTCGGGAAGGACAGCCGGTTACAGCGATCGCAGCACTGAATGATATGATGGCATTTGGTGCGATGGATGCCCTTCTTGAGCGTCAGTACCGGATCCCGGGAGATATCTCGGTGGTGGGGTGTGACAACACTTTGTTTTTCCAGGTTCCATACCATTGGACTCACAACAGTGGAACATTTCGTGGATCAGAAAGGGCGGGATGCCTGTGATATCATCCTTCGAAAGATCGAATCGCAGAAGAGTTACCGCAAGGGAGACGAACCTACCAGTATTTACCATATCGAGTATGAACCGCGTCTGATCGTCCGCGGAAGCACCGGATATGCGCCGGGATGAAAGCAACCATGAAAAAAAGATAAAAATAATGGTTTCTGTGGAAATATTAATAATAAAATAGATGAGAAAACAGCGAAAATAAAGGAAAAAACATGAATAAACGATGGAAAACACAGCATACATTAATTAATAACAGTCAATTATTAATAAAAAAGTACGATTTATAAATACGCAAGCCTGTTGACCACAAGAACAAATCTGCTATACTGAGGGCAGAAAAGAAAAAATCACCGTAACTGTGAAGGTACTGAACAGTTACAAAACACCGAAAATAACCGGGCAGATTTCAGGAAAAACAGGAGGACAAAACAATGAGATTTTTCATCGACACCGCGAAAGTAGAAGACATCAAAAAAGGCAAATGACATGGGCGTGATCTGTGGCGTTACCACAAACCCTTCCCCTGATCGCAAAAGAGGGAAGAGACTTTAAAGAGGTCATCAAAGAGATCACTGCTATTGTAGACGGACCGATCAGCGGTGAAGTAAAAGCGACTACCGTAGACGCAGAAGGCATGATCGCGGAAGGAAGAGAGATCGCAGCGATCCATCCGAACATGGTTGTAAAGATCCCTATGACAGTAGAAGGTCTGAAAGCCTGCAAAGTGCTGACCGCAGAAGGCATTAAAACAAACGTAACACTGATCTTTACTGCAAACCAGGCACTGCTGGCTGCAAGAGCCGGTGCAACCTACGTTTCTCCGTTCCTGGGAAGACTGGATGATATTTCCACAAGAGGTGTGGATCTGATCCGCGAGATTGCTGAGATCTTCGATGTTGCCGGTCTGGATACACAGATCATCGCAGCAAGCGTAAGAAATCCGATCCACGTAACAGATTGTGCGCTGGCAGGTGCTGATATCGCAACGGTTCCATATGCAGTAATCGAACAGATGATAAAACATCCGCTGACCGATGCCGGAATCAAAAAATTTCCAGGATGATTACAAGGCAGTATTCGGCGAGTAGGGGCTGAGAAGAAGCACGAGCATAAAAAACGTATAGAGTCTTGCAATATTTTTGAAAATATGGCATACTAGAGCGGCTACGGCAACTGAATTCGGGTGAAATATCCCGCAAAGTGGGGCGTGCAGATTGCGGGAATGATTTTTCAGACACGCTCTAAGACGACGAATGAGCAATCATGTGTAACTGTGAAGAAAATGAACAGTTACAATAATTCTAAGCAGTGTACGGAAAGGAGTACAGAATGAACAAACTGGAGCTTCAGAAAGTAGCAAATGAAGTCCGCAAAGGAGTCATAACCTCAGTTCATGCTGCAAAAGCAGGACATCCGGGCGGATCTTTATCAGCAGCAGATATTTTCACATACTTGTATTTTTGAAGAGATGAATGTGGATCCGAAAGATCCGAAAAAAGCAGATCGTGACCGCTTTGTACTGTCCAAAGGACATACAGCGCCAGGTCTTTACAGCGCACTTGCACTGAAGGGATATTTCCCGGTAGACGATCTGGAAACCTTACGTCATCTTGGATCTTACCTGCAGGGACATCCGGATATGAAACATATCCCGGGCGTAGATATGTCCAGCGGTTCTCTGGGTCAGGGAATCTCTGCAGCGGTGGGTATGGCGATCGCAGGCAAGATGGACAATGCCGATTATCGTGTATACACGCTGTTAGGTGACGGTGAGATTCAGGAAGGACAGGTATGGGAAGCTTCCATGATGGCAGGATTCCGCAAACTGGATAACCTGGTAGTGATCGTAGATAACAACAATCTGCAGATCGACGGAGCAATTGATGAAGTTTGTTCTCCATATCCGATTGATCAAAAAATTCGAAGCATTTAACTTCCATGTGATCAATATCGACGGCAATGATTTTGATCAGATCGATGCAGCATTCAAAGAAGCAAAAGCAACCAAAGGAATGCCGACAGCAATCATCGCACACACTGTAAAAGGAAAAGGCGTATCCTTCATGGAAAATCAGGTAGGCTGGCATGGAACCGCTCCGAACGACGAGCAGTATGCAGTAGCAATGGAAGAACTGGAAAAGGCAGGTGAAGCATTATGTCAGAAGTAAAGAAAATTGCAACCAGAGAAAGTTATGGTAACGCCCTGGTAGAACTGGGAAAAGAGCATGAAAACCTGGTAGTTCTGGATGCAGACCTGGCAGCTGCCACCAAAACCGGTATGTTTAAGAAAGTATTTCCGGAGCGCCACATCGACTGTGGTATCGCTGAGTGCAATATGATCGGTATCGCAGCCGGTCTTTCTACCGCAGGAAAAGTTCCGTTTGCAAGTTCTTTCGCAATGTTTGCGGCAGGCCGTGCTTTTGAACAGGTAAGAAACTCTGTAGGATATCCGCACCTGAACGTAAAGATCGGTGCAACACACGCCGGTATCTCCGTAGGAGAAGACGGTGCCACACATCAGTGTAACGAAGATATCGCCCTGATGCGCACGATCCCGGGTATGGTTGTCATCAATCCGTCCGATGATGTGGAAGCAAGAGCGGCTGTAAAAGCAGCATACGAATATCAGGGACCGGTATACCTGCGCTTTGGTCGTCTGGCAGTGCCGGTGATCAATGACCGCCCGGACTACAAGTTCGAGATCGGTAAAGGTGTAACTTTAAGAGAAGGCAAAGATGTGGCGATCATCGCTACCGGCCTGTGCGTAAACTCTGCACTGGAAGCAGCTGAAAAACTGGCAGCTGACGGTATTCAGGCAAAAGTTGTGAACATTCATACCATCAAACCACTGGATGAGGAACTGGTCGTTGCAGTGGCAAAAGAATGCGGTAAAGTAGTTACTGTAGAAGAACATTCCGTAATCGGTGGTCTGGGAAGCGCAGTCTGCGACGTACTGTGTGAGAAAGCTCCGACTCCGGTACTGAAGATCGGTGTGCAGGATGTATTTGGCGAGTCCGGTCCTGCAGTAAAACTTCTGGAAAAATACAAACTGGATGACCAGGGTGTATACGAGCAGGTCAAAGCATATATGTAATTATTTAAAAAAAGTAAATGTACAGAACTTTACAGTAAGAGAACACTTACGGTATAATAAAACAGGGAATGGAGAGAAAGTTTCTCCATTCCCTGTTTATAAAGTTGAAAAGATGTCTGTATGAAAAAACTGTACAGCAGGAAAATATAGGAGATCAGAAAATGCCAGAAAAATGTCAGCAAACCGGGCAAGAGATTCACGGGAGACGGTCAGAAGAAAACGGAGAGAACGCACAAAAGAGAATCTGGAATTCTATGAGTGTATTCGTGATATCGTCAGTCATCCGGCTGTTCTGGAAATGAAAAAGTACTATCAGCACTGCGATACCGATTGTTATGAACACTGTCTGGATGTAGCATACAATAATTATGAAAATCTGCAAAAAACTGGGTCTGGATGCCCGCTCGGCGGCGAGAGGCGGCATGCTCCACGATCTGTTTTTGTATGACTGGAGAGAACACAGCAAAGAGACGGGAGACCGGCTGCACGCCATCACCCATCCGATCACTGCCTATCGAAATGCCTGCAAATATTTTCATCTGAACAAGGTGGAAAAAGAAGTAATTACCAAGCATATGTGGCCGGTATCCGTGATTCCGCCAAGATACCCGGAAACGTATGTGATCTGCCTGACAGACAAATACTGTGGTTCCCGGGAAATCATGGATCATTATGCAAAAGTATTACAGAACAAATACTGGGGTAAACCATTTGCGTGGTTTTTAAAACGGATCTTTGAGAAGGTGCCGCGCTCAGACCTGCTTCAGGAGATGCTGCCGGAACTGGTTTCGATGGAGAGTGCAGCCAGCCCGGATTCCTCCTTTGCCCAGCAAAGATCCCGTCGTTCTTCCCGGTGGAACCATCCGTCAGGAAGAAGGCCGCGTCGTTCATAGACAGGTGAAAAGGTATGAAGGATTCCATCGGTGATAGTATCTGCCATCTGCACGACAAAAGAAAGACGTGTGGTCTGTAAGAGAAAATGTTCAAAAGAACCGGAAGCGTTAAGAATTCCGGTAATATGGAGATCGCCAACCGCCGGGAGACTTTTGTGTACTCCGGATCCGGGATGAATCGGCCCGATACCGGCGGTGATATACCCGATATGTTTCTGAGAGCCGAGAGAGGCATCCACTGCGAGAATCAGCGCAGATGGATGTCTTTTTTTGGATGTCTGCAAGTACGGATTCGAGATTCAGCGCATGAACCGGCGTATCCAGTGTTCCGTAAATATGGATATTTTTCCAGCGATGTCTGGAAAGCTGCTGACCGATCAGAGGACCAAGACTGTCGCCTGTGATCCGGTCACTTCCGATGCAAAGAATGATAATTTCTTTCCAGGGCCGGTCAATCTGTCCGATGCATTTTTTGCAGCACATGAGCCAGTTCAGTGCTGGCGGTGCGTTTCTTTTCTCTGATATAATATGAAACTTCTCTGCGCATTCAGCTCACGCGTCCTTTCTTTGGGGATCCTAGTACAGCGAATATTAAGTAACCGCCATATTGACTTGTCTGATTTTCCATCTGCTGCGTTGTCGTCAATCGTCGTAGCCACCGCTACGCCTCATTCCTCCGCCTTGCAGATGAAGAAATCATCCTGCGTCAATATAGCAGATACTTAATTTTCGCTGTACTAGGGTATGCAGTAACCGGGAGAGTACAGAACAGTTACGGAATTTACCTATATTGTACCCGTGGCGATGAAAAAATATGCCCGTTCGTTTCCGAACAGAAAAGAAATCGCAGAAAATGTCGATAAAAAATCTGTATCTTCCTGCACAAAGCGGCAAAATCCGCATGGAAAACGGCGTATACTGTGGGCTAAAAGGGGTGAAGAGTATGATCGAAGTCATCTATAAAGAAGAAACCGATACTACAAAAGAAACTGCAGAGTACGTGAAGCTGCCAAATAACGTAAGACAAATCGGAGAAATCAAAGGGAAGAAAAAAACTATATATGGAAGACTATGTCTACACCTTTTTGAAAAAGATCGCAAGAAATCCTCACGGAGACGAGGTGGCGGCGATTTTGTTTGGTTCCTGTCACTGGACCGGGCAGGGCGATTATATTTTTATCCGGAGCGCCCTGCAGATCCGGGATCTGGAGCTTTCGCCGGAACATATCCGTTTTGACGATAAAGTATGGGGACAGGTGTATGAAGACAGTAAAAAACTATTTTCCGGAGCAGGAAATTGTCGGGTGGTTTGCCGGGTTTCCGGGATTTAATATGGAAATTACCGAAGAAATCCGTAAGACACATCTGGATCATTTTGCCGGCAATGACAAAGTGTTGTTTCTGATGGAGCCGGGTGAGATGGAAGAGGCGTTTTATGTCTATGAGAATAATCAGCTGGTACGTGTGCCGGGACATTTTATTTATTATGAAAAAAATGATCCGATGCAGGCGTATATGATCGATATGAGTGAGAATAAATCCATCGAGGAGACAGAACATGTACCGGACCGTGCTGTGATCGATTTCAGGAGGACGGTGAGAGGAAAGAAAAAAGAGACGACGGAGTCAGAGAAGAGTGAAAAAGCGAAAAAACATTCTGCGCGAAATCGTTGGCTTGCCGGGGCGTGCTGTGCGGCGGCGATGCTTGCGGTAGGTCTGCCTTATCTGAGACAGTATCAGAATGTTGAGGAAGTGGTACAGACAGAAGGACAGAGTGTTGCAGTGACCAGTGAGGCACAGAAAGCTGCTGAAGAACCACTGCTTTCTCCGATGGCAACTGAAGAGCCGGAAGAGAGTCTGGCACCGGTTCCGACACAGGATACCACCCAGGAGAGTCTGAATCCACAGGCGAACGGGGAAACATCGGAAGAAGTCAGTATACCGCCCACCCAGGAACCCATGCAGCAGGAAGAAAAAAACGGAAGAACAGCAGACAACAGCTGATATTAAGACTATCACATATACGATTCAGAGAGGGGACACCCTCACAAGTATCTGTCAGAAACAATATGGGACGATCAGCCGGATCAATGAAATCTGTCAGTTGAACGGAATTTCTCCGGAAGATATTATTTATGCAGGCGGAAAACTTTTGTTGCCGGAATCATAAGCGGTGCTTTGAGCAGAAATAGAAATTGCCGAAGGGAAGACAATGTGCTATGATAAAAAAGCAGTAAAAAAGGAACAAATAAGGGGTAATTATGAAGATTTTGCAGAAGATAAAGGAATGGAAGCTGAATCGACCCGAATCTCAATGGAGCAAAAAGAAACTTGCGATTGCGGGTGCCGCACTTGTAGTGGCTGTCGGTCTTGTCATTGGAGGTAAGATTCTGGTGGATCACTGGCAGTTTAAAAATTACAAGGTGATCACGAGAACAGAGCTGGAAGACACGACAACGACAGCGGAATATGCAGAATTTGGTGATTATATATTAAAATACGGCGGTGACGGTGTGACACTTCTGAATGCTCAGGGAGAAGAAGTGTGGAATGAACCGCAGACCATGGAGAATCCGGTAGTAGCCATGCGTGGTGAGTATTGCGTAGTTTATGATAAGAAAGGAACGGATATTGGGGTTTACAATTTCAGTGGAAGAGTTACTGATATACAGACAAAACTCCCGGTAGAGAAAGTGTGCATCAACCCGCAGGGAATCACAGGTGTGGTTCTGGCAGATGGAGAGATAACCTGGATCCATGTCTATGACAAGAAGGGAGAGGAACTGGTAACTGCCAAAACCAGTGTAGACAATCCGGGATACCCGGTGGATCTCTCGCTTTCGGATAACGGGCAGCTGATGGCAGTTTCGTATCTCTGTGTCAAAGATAATCAGCCGGCAAGCTTTATGGCGTTTTACAATTTTGGCAATACGGGACAAAATCAGATGGACAATCAGGTCAGTGGATATAATTACGTGGGAACACTGATTCCACAGGTGAATTATCTGAGTGATTCTCAGACATTGGCATTTTCGGATAATGGTTTCCTGACATACAGCGGAAAACAGATTCCGGAAGAGAGTAACCGGATTACACTGGACGATGATATCCTGAGTGTCTTTCACGATGATCAGTATGTTGGAATGGCCTATAAGACCGGAAAAGAAAAGAAGTCGTATTGAAATCGTGCTTTATACGACCGGTGGAGTCCAAAAGGCGAAGTTTACGGTAGATTTCGCATTTGACCATGTTGCACTCAGCAAGGAACAGATTTTTGTATACAATGAAAAGGAAGTGGGTATCTATACATTACAAGGAAACTGCCGATATCAGGGAACGATAAAAGAAGGAAATGTAGAAAATATTTTTCGGATCTCGGGAAACCGTTATATGGTGATTCTTGACAGCGGAACGGAAACCATTCGATTACAATAAACAGGAGAGAAAACATGAGTTGGCTGACATTTGTATTACTTGCGCTGGTACTGATCTTTGCGGTTCAGGGATTCCGAAAAGGGATGCTCCGCATGGCAATATCAATGGTATTCCTTTTTAATGGTTCTTGGTGTTACGTCCTGGCTGAATCCGTATATCAGTGATTTTGTTCGTGAAAAGACCACCTGGCAGATCAGTATCGAAGAAAAAGTGTAATGAAGTACTGCTGGAGCAGCTGGAAGGCAGAGATGATCTGCAGAGCATCACAGGACAGGTATCTTATATAGAAGAACTGCCGCTTCCGCAGACAGTAAAAGACAAATTGATGGAAAATAATAATACAGAGATCTATAAGCGGCTGGCGGTAGAAAGTTTTGCGGATTATCTGGGGAAATATCTTTCTTATGGGATTATTAATGCCATCTGTTTTTTGATTTCGTTTGCGATTGCCACAATATTGATGTATATGATCCTGTATGCGGTTGATATTCTGACGGCATTGCCGGTGATCGGTACACTGAATCGAATCGGAGGTATCTGTATCGGATGTATACAGGGACTGATCTGGATCTGGGTGATTTTCCTAATCATAACAATTATATGTGACACTCCGGCAGGAATCTACCTTCAGGGACAGATCCGGTCGGATCCGATCCTGACATGGATCTATGATAATAATATGTTGATGAAGATCGTATTACAGATCTTTGGATCAAAAGCAGTGTCTGCTTATGCGGACACTGATTTTTATCCTTTTTATAAACATCAGGAAGCTGTCCGAAATGTAATGATTAACACGAATAAATGAAAATTACAAGCAAAAATAGTGAAAAAACTTATTGACAAATCCAGGCAGCGGTGGTATCCTATCAGAGTTGCGTCTGAGAGATCTCACAGAGATCACAAAGCTGTCAAAAAGAAATGAAAAAAGTTCTTGACAACAGCCGGTTGGATGTGATAAGATATCAAAGTTGCTGCGAGAGAGAAACAAAAACAGCTTCAGAAAAAAGTTGAAAAAAGTTCTTGACAGGCAGGAAACGACATGATACAATAGGAAAAGCTGTTTGAGACAAACGGCAATGCAAAATGATCTTTGATAACTGAACAGTGAAACACATTCCTCGAAAGTTCCTTTTTAAAATCATAAAAACGAACGATCGAAAGATCCTTAAAAAACAGTAAAAGGGATAAATTAGCCAAGAGTTGATTTTGACCTGGAGCAAACATTTATTTAGAGAGTTTGATCCTGGCTCAGGATGAACGCTGGCGGCGTGCTTAACACATGCAAGTCGAACGAAGCACTTTGAACTGATTCTTCGGATGAAATTCTTAGTGACTGAGTGGCGGACGGGTGAGTAACGCGTGGGTAACCTGCCTCATACAGGGGGATAACAGTTAGAAATGGCTGCTAATACCGCATAAGCGCACGGTACTGCATGGTACAGTGTGAAAAACTCCGGTGGTATGAGATGGACCCGCGTTGGATTAGCTAGTTGGCAGGGTAACGGCCTACCAAGGCGACGATCCATAGCCGGCCTGAGAGGGTGGACGGCCACATTGGGACTGAGA
>ENA-OQES01000164-OQES01000164.1-human-gut-metagenome-genome-assembly--contig:-NODE-164-length-28013-cov-3.432762_pt1 | contig 28013 bp, 38 predicted proteins | sample MGYA00242798_ERZ504641 | MGnify/ENA primary metagenome ERZ504641 (study PRJEB26092, sample SAMD00036327) | human gut metagenome | host: Homo sapiens | study: EMG produced TPA metagenomics assembly of...
AACATATGTTAAAAGGCACTTAAATTATTAAATCTAAACTAAACATTTCATAAAATTACAATTTAAAAGCTCTGCTCTTCCCTGCTTTTTTCGGTGAAGAATAAGGTAAAATATCTATTTCTTTCACACCTAAGGATTTACGAATTGAGCTATTTGTTTATTCACTGCTCCACGGCTTATTTTATCAGCTTTAGTTGCAATAATAAGCACAGGAATATTATTTTTTATGAGCCAATCAAACATTTCTTTATCTGATTTCATAGGCTCATGACGAATATCTATAAGTTGGCAAACAAATTGAAGATGCTCTGAATGTAAAAAGTATTCTTCAATAAATTTTGCCCATTGCTTGCGATTAGTTTGAGCTGTTTTTGCATAGCCATATCCTGGTAAATCGACTAAATGAAATAATTTATCCTCACCAGTTTCATTAAATCTAGCAGTTAATTCATAAAAATTGATTGTCTGCGTTTTGCCTGGCTGACCGCTGACACGCGCTAAATTATGCACACGTGTCAAAGAATTAATCAAAGAAGATTTACCCACATTAGAACGACCGATAAAAGCTATTTCTTTTAAACGTTCTTCTGGATATTGCGCTTTTTTTACAGCTGACGCAATATATTTAGCTCGGATAATATTTATTTTATCTTGAGCTTTTATTTTATTTACATTATTTTCTTGTATATCTGTCTGTGTCATTTAATCCACCAACGCTACTTTTAAAACTTCATCTATAGTCTCTACAGGAATAAATTTCATCTTAGCTTTTACTTCTGGTGCAATTTCGTCTAAATCTCTTTCATTAGCTTTTGGCATGATTACAGTATAGATACCTTCACGATAAGCCGCCAAAGATTTTTCTTTCAATCCACCAATAGGTAATACTTTGCCACGAAGAGTGATTTCTCCTGTCATAGCCACATCAGCTCTTACTTTCTTACCTGTAAGTGCTGATACTATAGCTGTAGTCATAGTGATACCAGCAGATGGGCCATCTTTTGGTACTGCACCTTCTGGAAAATGTACATGAATGTCATTTTCTTCATAGAATTTTTCATCTATTTTTAATTTCTCAGAACGAGCGCGAATACATGTGAGTGCTGCTCTACCAGACTCTTTCATCACATCACCGAGTTGACCTGTGAGTAATAAATTTCCTTTTCCTTTTAAAACAGCCACTTCAACTGGCAAGATAACGCCACCAACTTCAGTCCATGCAAGACCAGTGCAAAGACCTACTTGGTTTTCTTTTTCAGCTTTAGTTTCTGTGTATTTTGCTTTACCTAAGAAATCAGTTATATTCTTCTTAGTGATGCGTACAGATTTTTTCTTTTCTGTAACTATTTTATAAGCAGCTTTGCGACAAGCTTTAGATAATTGACGTTCTAATTCACGTACACCAGCTTCACGAGTATAATCTTCGATGATTTTGCTGATTACTTCATCAGACATATTCACTTGAGATTTTTTAAGACCATTTGCTTTTTTTACTTTATCAAGTAAATGTTCTTTTGCTATATGCATTTTTTCTACTTCAGTATAGCTTGAAAGCATGATGATTTCCATACGGTCGCGAAGCGGACGAGGAATATTACCTAAATCATTTGCTGTAATTATCCACATTACTTTAGATAAATCAAATGCAAGCCCGATATAGTGGTCAGAGAATGTGCTGTTTTGTTCTGGGTCTAATACTTCTAAAAGAGCAGACACAGGGTCGCCACGATAATCTGACGCCATTTTATCCACTTCATCTAATAAGAATAATGGGTCTTTACTACCTGCATTTTTTATACCTTCAATGATACGACCAGGCATAGCACCTACATAAGTACGACGATGACCTCTAATTTCAGCTTCATCACGTACACCACCTAAAGAAGCTCTGACAAATTTACGTTTCAACGCTTGTGCTATAGATGTTGCAATAGAAGTTTTACCAACACCAGGAGGGCCTACTAAACATACGATAGGCGCTTTTATATCTGGTGATAAAGCTTTTATAGATAAATATTCAATAATACGTTCTTTTACTTTTGTAAGTCCATAATGATGTTTATCTAAAGATTTTTTGTGCTTCTTTTACATCTATAGTTTCTTGATTTTCTATATCCCATGGTAAATCAAGTACCCATTCAATATAATTTTGAATTACTCCCATTTCTGGAGAAGCTGGATTTGTACGTTCTAAACGTTTTAATTCGTTTTTTCCAATGCTTCTGTTACATACTCTGGATAAGTATGTTCTTTCATTTTTTGGCGATATTCTTCAATAGCTTCTGCTATTTCATCATCTTCGCCCAATTCTTTATTGATAGCTTTTATCTGTTCACGCAAATAATATTCTTTTTGAATTTTATTCATTTGCTTATTCACATCAAAAAACTATTTTATTTTCAAGCTCCATAATTTCTACTTCTTGTAATAACAATTTATATAGAGCTTCTAATCTGCTTTTTAAATCAACAATACCCAAAATTTTCTTGTTTATCTTGATATTTGCAATTTAAATGATTAGTAACTACATTGCATAAAATTCCGCCATCATCCATAGCTACATTAACTGCAATCATGACTTCAGGTGGTATTTTATGACTGAGTTTTACCCAATCTTCAAATTTAGAAATACATGCTCTTATAAGTGCCTGAATTTCTTTAGTATCTGTTTTATCTTCTTCAATTTCTTCGACATCTACTTCAATGAATAGACCATCATCGCGAAAATCTAAAATACGAGCGCGATACAATCCTTCTATCTGAGCACGCATAATCCCATTATTGAGTTTAGTTACATGCTGTACTTGACATACTGTACCAATCTCATATACATCTTCACGTTTTGGGTCTTCTACTTCGACATCTTTTTGCGCACTAAGCATAATCTGTCTGCCATGTGCCAAACATTCTTCTAGAGCCGCAACAGATTTATCACGACCTATATCAATATGTGCTCCATTATTTGGAAATAACACCATTCCTCTTAATGGTAAAAAGCTCAATGTACCTTTTTTTCCCCACGAAAGAAAACCTCCTATGAGTATAAACTATTTATTATGAAAAAAGAGTTGCTGCGGTTTTATTTAGCCTGGCAACAACTCTTTATTAATGGCATATTAATATCCTGTTACTTTGCTAAAAATAAGTTAATTTTTTTACAGCGTTTTTATCAGCATAAGTGATTACAGGAGCTTTTTTTCTTTCAATAATCTCTTTAGTTATTTCACAAGAAACAGCACCCATTTTGGAAGGTATCTCAAACATTACATCACGCATAATACGTTCAATAATTGAGCGAAGTCCCCTAGCACCTGTCTTACGCTCCAAAGCTTCTTTGGCTATCAAATGTAAAGCCGCTTCATCGAAATGAAGTTTTACACCGTCCATTTCCAAAAAGTTTGCCATATTGTTTTACTAAAGCATTCTTTGGTTTTACCAAAATATCCACTAGTGCATCTTCTGTCAAAGACTCTAAAGTAACTACTACAGGAACACGCCCTATAAATTCTGGAATTAAACCACATTTTAATAAATCTTCAGGTAAAACATTTTTCAAAATTTCACCTGTAGTTTGTTTGCGTTTACTTTTTATATCTGCACCAAAACCAAGACTTTTTTTGCCTAAACGTGCATCTATTATTTTTTCAATACCATCAAAAGCACCACCACAAATAAATAATATATTTGTAGTATCGATTTGTAACATACCTTCTTGATGAGGATGCTTTCTTCCACCTTGTGGTGGAACGCTAGCAATTGTACCTTCTAGGATTTTTAAAAGTGCCTGTTGCACTCCCTCACCAGAAACATCTCTTGTTATTGAAGGGTTCTCGGATTTACGAGCAATTTTATCAATTTCATCTATATAGATGATACCTTTTTGAGCTTGTTCAATATCATTATCAGCAGCTTGAATTAGTTTTAGTAGAATATTTTCTACGTCTTCACCAACATAGCCTGCTTCTGTAAGTGATGTTGCATCGGCTATAGCAAAAGGAACATTCAATATTTTAGCCAAGGTCTGTGCAAGTAAAGTCTTTCCACTACCAGTTGGTCCTAACATCAAAATATTAGATTTTTGTAATTCAACATCATCCTGCTTTGTAACTCTGTTTATACGTTTATAATGGTTATATACAGCTACAGAAAGAGATTTTTTTGCCTCATCTTGTCCTATTACATATTGATTTAATACATCATATATTTCTCTAGGTTTTGGCAACTCTCTAAGTTCAACAGGTTCATTATCATTAACTTCTTCTTCTACAATCTCATCGCAAAGCTTAACACATTCATCGCAGATATAGACTCCTGGTCCAGCCACGAGTTTTCGTACTTGTTCCTGAGTTTTTCCACAGAATGAACATTTCATTTTGCCTTTATTACCCTCACCGAAATTCAACAACATTCACCTCTTATCTACAGCTAATCATGATTGACTATTTATCACTTTTTTCTTCTTGTGGACGAATAATAACTTCATCTATTAAACCATATTTCTTAGCTTCTAACGCTGACATAAAATTATCACGTTCTGTATCTTCTGTAAGTTTTTTTACAGACTGACCAGTATGACGACTTAAGATTTCATTTAAAGTTTCACGAATACGCAAAATTTCACGAGCCTGAATTTGAATATCTGTTGATTGTCCCTGAGCTCCGCCAAGTGGTTGATGTATCATAATGCGAGAATATGGAAGTGCATATCTTTTGCCTTTTGCACCAGCAGCTAAAAGCACAGAGCCCATGCTAGCAGCTTGTCCAATACATATAGTTGATACATCTGGCTTAATATATTGCATAGTATCATAAATAGCTAGCCCGGCAGTAACAACACCGCCGGGACTATTAATATAAAGGTGAATATCTTTATCCGGGTCTTCAGATTCTAAGAATAGAAGTTGGGCTATTACCACGTTAGCTACATTATCATCAATAGGACCACCTAAAAAAATTTATACGGTCTTTTAAAAGACGAGAATAAATATCATAGGCACGTTCTCCACGTCCTGACTGTTCAACTACCATAGGTACATAGTTCATATCATTCACCCCGGTCAAAAATATTACATTTAATTTTTTAATTAAGCTTCTACAGCACTGTCAATGATGAAGTTGGCAGCTTTTTTGTGAAGTACAGTAGCTACTAAGTTACCAATGCTGTGGTTCTTTTAATGATTTTGCTTACTTCTTGTGGAGTTGTACCATAAGTTGCAGCAAGTAAAGCGATTTCAGCGTTGATATCAGCGTTTTCAACTTTGATATCTTCAGCTTTTGCAACAGCATCTAACATGAGGTCAGTTTTTACTGCGATTGCAGCACTTTCTTTGTACTGTTCACGAAGTTTTGCCATATCCATGTTAGCATATTTTAAGTAAGCATCAAGGTTCATACCTTGGTTTTCAAGATTTACGGAAAGTTCCTGAATCATGTTGCTTACACGGTTTTCAACCATAACTTCTGGAATATCTACAGTGATATTGTCAGTAGCCTGTTTTAAGATTTCGTTACGGCGTTTAGTATCTGCTTCACGCTGTGCATTTTTTTGCAATGTTTTCACGAAGTTTTGCTTTCATGTCTTCGATGGATTCATAAGAAGTAGATGCTTTTACGAATTCATCAGTGAGTTCAGGCATTTCTTTATGTTTAATGCTGTTAATTTTGCAATGGAATACAGCAGCTTTACCAGCTAAATCTTTAGCATGATATTCTTCTGGGAATGTTACGTTAACGTCTTTTTCTTCGCCAACTTTAAGACCAACGAGTTGATCTTCAAAAGTATCGATGAAAGAATGAGAACCGATTTGAAGTGGGTAATCTTTACCTTCGCCGCCAGCAAATGCTACACCGTCAACTTCACCTTTGAAATCTAAAGTGATGAAATCATCGTTTGCAACAGTTGCGCCTTCTTCAGCGTCAACCATTTTTGCATGGTGATTTAAGATATTTTTTCACTTGTTCTTCAACTTGTTCGTCTTTTACTTCAACAGCGTCTTTAGCAACTTTTAATCCTTTGTATTCGCCAAGAGTAACTTCTGGAACAGGAGTAATAGTAGCTTTGAATACTACGTCTTTACCTTCTTCTAAAGTTACGATGTCAACCTGTGGACGGTCTACTGGATCTAAGTTTTCTTGTTTTAAAGCTTCATCAAAAGCTTTCTGTGCAACACGATCAAAAGCTTCATCTAAGATAGCTTCTTTACCGATGTTCATTTCAAGAATACGGCGAGGAGCTTTACCTTTTCTGAAACCAGGAATGTTTACACGATTTGCAAGGGATTGCAAGCAGCTTTAATACCTTTATCAAGTTCTTCAGCTGGTACTTCAATTGTAAGTACTACCTTATGATTTTCAATCTTTTCTGTAGTAACGTTCATTGTAAAAAAAAAATCCTCCTGTTTAACTAGTAAACCAAAATTCTTATTGTATATGTTACTGTCATTCACCTTAATAGTCACAGTACACCTACTATACTAAATGAATGATATCACAATACTTTCATAAAAACAAGTCTAAGTACAAAAATACCCCAGTCTTATTGACTGGGGACCAATTTCTTATGGAGCGGAAAACGAGGCTCGAACTCGCGACCCTCACCTTGGCAAGGTGATGCTCTACCACTGAGCTACTTCCGCACTTGTCTTAACAACATAAATTATTATAAATGATAAAAAAGCAAAAAGTCAACACTTTTCATACTTTTAATTTATAAATTCAAACCAAATAATGCTTATAATGGATAATAATATCGTTAATGGAAAATCCTATCTTTAAATATTGATTAGAAGTTACTTTTATACCCTGCTTTTTGGCAATTTCAATAACAATCAAATTTCGCAATAGAGCCAAAAAGCTGTCAAATTACCTGCAATTGTGGATAATAAAGCCAAAGCCTGCCATAAGATTGTTCATCTACAGGAATGTAATATCTTAAAACGTAATACTGCTGGTACATTACTTACTATATTAGAAAGCACTATTGCCATCACTGAAAACAGTGGTATTTCTTTCATATATTCTGGTGGTAAGAAACTATTTATTAAATCAAGCAAACCACTTTTTTCTACGCCAGCAATGATGATAAACAAGCCAATGAACATAATTAATAAGTTAAAATCTATATCTTCATAAACACGTTCTGGTTTTATACGAGCATTAATCAATAAAAATGCTGCCCCAAAACTTGCTGTCAATGATAAATCAAAACCAACTAAATTAAAAAATAATGACAAGTGCTAATACAATTATTGTTTTACTCAATAAATATTTATGAATAATGCTATTGTTATCGCTCTTATATTCAAAGCTCACTGACAAATCATTTTTATATTTAAATGATAGATAGGTTTCAGCCTCTTTGAAGAATGGAATGAGCGTTGTGGTATCTGTAGGCTGAGGGCTAATCGTTAGCCATGTGATGTATTCTGAGTCTACTCCGTGATGTAAAATTAAATGCAGGTTTTAATTGTCCCGGTTTTCCCATAGCATCTTCTTTCATACGCATAAAAGTTGCATCAGGATCTGTTTTGGAGTAGCTGTTTCTTTTGCCACAAATATGCAGCCTTTTTTGGTATATCCTTTCAGACGGTCAAGATAACTTTCTAATGTTTCAATACTCTTTTGTAAGGGAGATTTTCTCTTTCCTATGCCATGCACAAAATCAATATTTTCTTCCTGCTTTAATGCATACAGTTTTCTGCGCAATCGTTTTACATGCTTCATTTTAACTGTATCCCCATGAACAATCTGAATTCCATAGAGTTGCTCACATTCGTCAATAAAATCAGCAATTTTCATCAATAACTTTTCCTGATTTTTAGATACAGATTTTTTCCACACAAAAGTATATTTGTTTGCACAGGCTTCAATCTTTGTTCCATCAATAAAGATTGTTTCACCAGAAATTTCTCCCAGTTCATAAAGGAGGCCCGACATTTCAGCAAGAATTCGTTTGGCACACGGAGCGAAATGGATACTGCGGAATCGGGCAAAGGTAGCATGATCAGGTACTGGTTTTCCTTCTAAAAGATACATAAAATTTAATATCACGTTTACAGTTAAGTTCCATGGAACGGGATGAATAATCACCATTCATGTAAGAATACAAAACAATCTTCAAGAGAGTTCTTGGCGAAACTGTATTTATTCTTTCATAAGTAGAATATAAGTCAGTCAAATCCATAGCCTCCACAAACTGACTCAGTAACCGCACAGAATCATCTACTGGAATAATTGTTTCCAAATTTAAAGGAAGTTTTAGTTGATATCCTTCTTCGTTCAAAGTATAATTTTTATGTAATAATATAGGAGTTTGCATGCTTATATTTTACACCTACAGCCGGACTTTGCGAAGTCTGGCTGTAAATTTTTTGCACAGAAAAGGAGCTGTGCACTAATGTTTAGTGCGACAGCCCCTTGTCTATCGACATGTGTTCCAAAGTATTCAATGCCGTAGCCACTAAATTCTGCAAAAATAATAGCAAGAAAGGGTTAGGGCTAATGTGTCTGCAGATCTTTCATGGCAAGATGAAAAGCTCCCTGTGCGGCAATTGGAATCTCTTCAGAGTCATCTAACACAATATTATGGAAAGCAGGGTCTTCTTTTAACAGATCATAAAGCGCATGACTGAAAGCACCGTTCCCATGGATGACAATACGTACATTCGTGACATCTTTAAAAAATGCTGCATTATGAAGAGCGGTAAGATCACTTTCCAATACAATTCCGAGAACATAGTTCTGCAGATTATATTTTGACTGGCTGCCAAACCGGTCAAAAAGTCTTGTGAGAAATAATGCACGTCCAAAGCCTTCCTTTCGATGCATTTCACAGCCGTATTGTATCATTTCCAGATTGTAGTGTTCCATGGATGGAAATCCATGATCGACAGAACTGGCTACAATCGTATCATTGACGATGGAATTTAATAATTCTCCGGAGAGTGTGGTGCTTGTAGCGAGAACTGTGCAGTTTTCGTCTATGAAGACGTACTTATTATGAGAACCAGGCAGAATATAAATGGTATTCTGGTCAGAGCCATACTGTTCGATCAAAGCATAAGTCTCCGTCTCTTCTCCACGCATAATGTCAAATGTGCGTAAAGAATCAAGAGATTCCGGGTTGGAAAGTGTATTCTTTATGCCGGGAATAAGGACAATCTCTTTTGAAAATACTTCCGGCAGGTGGACACGCACCAGGTGCTCCTGATAATTTTTCCATGGAAACAGGAGCAGTAAGATGTGGCACTTCAAGGATGCCAAGGTCGCTGGTCAGCATTCCGGACATATAGACTCCTTGGACAGCATTATCGGAAACTGCACATTCGGTAAGCATGCTTTCAATCATATTGTGAATTGCTTTTTTTCCAGGCTTGATTGCTGCCATTTATCGCAGACGTTTTGGCTCCGATTGCTTGTGAGCGTTGTGTAAGGATTTGGCCATTGGCAGTCCAAAGATAAGTTCTGGTATTACTTGTTCCACCGTCTACAGTTATTATATAATTCATGATTTATCCTCCTTGATAATGAGTATGAGTAAACTGTTGTTATAATGTTTGATGTGAAATGGCAGTACAGTATCTATGTGCGATTTCCGTTAATTCACTGTATTTTTGCTTCATTAGCTAATTTGGAAATTCTCCGGCAATGCCGTAAAAATCTGCACCGGATTTTTGCCATAGAGTTATATTTTCGAGATTCACTCCTCCGGTTGGTCCTATAAGCGCCTGTGGGATCGGAGCTTTTATGGCTTTTATAGAATCCAGACCAAGGATAGAAGCCGGGAATAGTTTGATCATATTTACGCCAAGTTCTAAAGCAGTCATGATTTCTGTCGGAGTCATACAGCCGCAGATGACCGGTTTCTGGTAACGGTTAGCACATTTTATAACACCTTCATTGAGCGTAGGAGTAACAATATACTGTGCGCCGTGCTGAATGGCATTCAGACAGGATGCTTCATCAAGTACAGTTCCGGCGCCAATCAGCAGATCTGGTGTGTTCTGATAGTGGGAAATAACCTGAAGCGCACCGGGAGTATTCATGGTGACTTCGATTGCCCGGATACCGCCTTTTTTCAGTGCTTCGATTCCTCTCTGTGCTTTTTCAGGAGAATCTAACCGTAAGATAGCGATGATCTTAGCGTCTAACAGTTGATTTAAGATAGATACATAATTCATTTATATCACCTCGATTGTTTGTAAATAATAATCTGTTCCTATATAGGAACTATATCACTGCGAAGAAATGGTGACAATTCTCAATTGATAACAAAAAAATGTTGTCAGATTTTGGTAATATTGTATAGAGCATTCATTTTGGATATGATAAAATGAGTGTAAGTGAAAGAGAGGAACCTACTATGCAAGAAGAAAAAATGCACCGGTCAACCTACCGTGTTTTGAGAATATTTGAACTTTTATCGGCTTCTCCAGAAGGGATATCATTGACCGGTCTGGCACAAAAACTGGAGATTCCAAAGGGAAGTCTTCATCCAATCTTAAAGACCATGCAGGCGATGAATTTTATCAGAATGAATGATAACGGGAATTATACAATAGGACAGGCGGCGTATTTTGCAGGTTCTTCTTACACAAAGAACTCGGATCTGCTGCAGGAGATTGATTATGTTTTGAAGAATTTATCATCTGCAGTTCATCAGACGGCATATTTTTCGGTATTATCCGGCGGCGAAGTATTGTATCTGCTGGAAGAAAGGGTGCCGACACCGATTACGATACAGGCAAAAAGAGGATATAAATATCCGGCCTATGCAACGGGAATGGGAAAAGCACTGCTCAGTGGTAAGACAGAAAGTGATATAAAAGAACTGTATCCGGAAGGATTACATAAATTGACAGAGCATACGATCGATGAGTTTGACACGCTTTTTGGACAGATGGAAGAGATACGGAGAACAGGATATTCATTTGAGAAAGAGGAGTCGAATAAAGATGTACAGTGTATAGCAGTGCCTGTGAAATATAAAGAGCATGTGATAGCAGGGATGAGTGTGGCTGTTCCGGTATTCTACTATTCAGAAGAATTTGCAAAAAAAAGCAATGGAAGAACTGAAAAAGGCAAAGCGGCATATCGAGAAACTGATTCAGGATAATACACAGGAGTGGGTATATTCGCCATTGGGAGCAGAAATGTAAATGGCATGACCGGGAGGTGCTGTGATGAAACGAAAAAAATGGAATGCCTCTGGCGCAGGCAGCGGCGGAAGATATCATTGAGATGATACGGACCAATCATATGAAACCAGGGGACCGTCTGGAGAATGAATATGAACTGGCTAAAAAAACTAAATGTCGGAAGAAGTACGGTGCGGGAAGCAGTCAAAAGCCTTGAAACAAGAAATATATTGACGATAAAAAGAGGGGCCGGCACTTTCATTTCCCAGAATGAAGGGGTAGCGGTAGATCCACTTGGAATTTCTCTGATGGGAAAAGATGAAGAGATGGCCTTGGAACTTCTGGATGTACGTATGATACTGGAGCCGGAAAGTGCGGCACTGGCCGCAATTCATGCAGATAAGAATGAGATTGCGGAGATATCTAGGCAGAACCGGAAAGTGATCGGAATGATCAGACAGGGATTGAATCATCAGGAAGAGGATGCAAGATTTCATCAGCTGATTGCAGAAGCGACGAAAAACCGGATCATAGCGAAGCTTGTACCGATCATTCAGCAGTCGGTAGGACTGACAGTGGAGATGACAAGCAAGCGTCTGACGGAGACAACAGTAAGTTTTCATGAACAGATTGTCGAAGCTATAACAAGAGGAGATGCAAGCGGAGCAAGGAGCGCAATGATAGCACACATCAGCGAAAACAGGATTTATATCATAAAGGAAATTGAACGAAAACGTCGTTTTGAGTAGCAAAAAATATAGAAAAACGACGAAAAATAGGGATGTCAGACAAGTTTTGGGAATGAAAAATCAAGAGAAAATGCTTTAAAATCAAGGTTTTTTGGCATTTAGCTCTTGAATTTTTTTTTGACGAAAACCGAGACATCAGATGTATTTGACACACTAAATTGTATAAAATTAACAAGTATGCACAAAATAAATGGCGTAAACAGAGAAAAAGATATACAATATTGCCAAAACCGTAAGACGCATATATAATAAAACCATAAAGATTAATCAGACAATTACAGGGGAAATGGAGGAGAGCAAATGAAAGCATTAGTATATGCTGGACCTAAACAGGTAGAAGTTCAAGAGGTAAAAGAACCTGAAAAGCAGGACGGGAAAGTGAAATTAAATATCAGATATTGCGGAGTCTGTGGATCAGATATTGGTATTTACCTTGGAACACATCCAAGAGCAAAAGCACCATTGATTCTGGGACATGAAATTTTTGGGGATTGTTGCAGAAGATGGAAAGAAAATTTCAAAAAAGGTGACAGAGTTGTCCCTTATCCGTTACTTTCCTGTGGACACTGTCTTGCATGCAGAAGTGGAAATGAACATGTATGTAATACACTGGGACTGATCGGGATTGATACAGACGGTGGGATGTGTCAGACCGTATACACAGATGAGGATGTGCTGTTTAAGGTTCCGGATGGGGTCAGTGATAAAGCGGCAGCAGTGATCGAGCCTCTTGCAGTACTTGTCCACGCAATTCACATGTCAGGATTTGAGGCATTGGACACAGCAGTGGTAGTTGGAGCCGGACCAATTGGAATGTTATGTGGAATCATGTTAAAACATGCAGGGGCATCAAAAATATTTATTTCCGATGTTGTTGAAAAAAGGCTTGAGATTGCAGAAGAACTTGGATTTATACCAGTGAATCCGGCAAAAGAGAATCTGGAAGGAGTTGTAAAGGATGCAACAAACGGCGAAGGATGTGATGTAATTTTTTCGAATGCAGCGGCGCAGCAGTGCCGGCAATGCAGATGACAGATATTACAAGAGTCCGCGGAAAGATTTGTATCGTATCAGTACATAAAAAACCACACGAAGTGAACTTAAGAGATGTGAACTTCAAAGAACAGACAGTGGTTGGAACAAGAGTATATACGAAAGAAGAATTCGGAAGAGCTGCAGATCTTACAAAAGAATTAGAAACAGAACTTGAAAAAATTGTAACACATGTTGTTCCATTGAAAGAAAGTGACAAAGTATTCGATATGATCGCAGATCCGGAGTGTGGAACAATCAAGATTGTGGTTGACTGTGAAAATGTATAAGGAGGGAATGGCAGATGTCCAGTAAGACAAAGTCAGTAACAGCGGTATTAATCGTACTTGCACTGGTTGCCGGAGTTGGAATGACAAAGGCAGGCAGTAAATATAAAACGCAGGAGAAGGTAAATCTTATTTTTGCAAATGTAACATCAAATTCGGCTAAAAAGGCGGGAGAAAAATTTAAAGAACTTGTAGAAGAATATTCAGATGGAGATATCACAGTAGATCTGTTCCAGGACAATCAGCTTGGTGATGACAAGACAGAAGCTGAAGGTGTACAGAATGGAGATATTGATATTGCAGTATCTTCCAGCAGTAGTTTATCAACACTATACAAAGATTATTACATTTACGATACACCATATTTGTTCTTAAATTCACAGGAAGTATATGATGTAGGATTTGATGGAAAAGCTGCACAGGAAATGTTAAAGGGTGTAAGCAAAGTTGGATTGAAGCATATGGCAATGTGGGAAAACGGATTCCGTAATTACACGAATAATGATCATGCGATTGAGACACCGGCAGACTGTAAAGGGCAGAAAATCCGTACAATGGAAAATCCAATTCATTTGAAAGCATGGAAATCCATTGGAGCAAACCCAACACCAATGGCATTCTCAGAGTTATTTACAGCTATGCAACAGGGAACTGTAGATGGAGAAGAAAACCCCAATCGGAATTATTTACAGTAACCGCTTCTATGAGGTTCAGAAATACATTTCACTGACACAGCATGTATATACACCGTATGTAGTAGTTATGAATCCGGATAAATATGATTCTTTGACAGATGAACAGCAGAAAATTATTGATAAAGCCATGAAAGAAGCATCAGCATATCAGCTGGAAGTATCTGCAAAAGATGAAGAAGAAGGAATCAAGGAAATGGAAAAATATGGATGCGAAGTGAATACGTTGACGGACGATCAGAAAAAAGAATTCCAGAAGATCATTGAAGATGCAGATGTATTCAGTCTGGCAAAGAGTTCCATGGAACATCCGGAATATTTTGATGAGATTCAGAAAGAACTGACCCAGTATCGTGAGGAGGGAAAATAATGAAAAAATTTTAAAATTCTTGAATGATTATCTGGAAGAGACAATCTGTATCATCCTGATGTCGGTTATGACAATTATCATATTCATTCAGGTTATTATGAGATATGTAATGCATAATTCACTTTCATGGTCGGAAGAACTTGCAAGATATTGTTTCGTTTGGCTGATCTACATAGGTGTGGCTTATGGATGTAAACTGATGAAACATATAAAAATTGATGCGGCATTAAAGTTGTTTCCGGAAAAAGTAAGACCGTATATTACAATTGTTGGCGAACTTCTGGTACTTGCATTCGCAGCATACATCGTTGTGACAGGTGTAGAACTTACATATAAACAATGGCTGTTCGGAAAAGTGTCACCAGCGCTGGGAGTTCCATTGCAGTATATCAACGCGGCACCGGTTGTCGGATTTGGTCTGGTTGTAATCAGACAGATTCAGGCAATCTGGTATTTGGCAGGAAAACTGCCGGTAAAAAAACTGGGGGTGCAAAAATAGTGGTTTGCAGCAGTTTTATTTATCGCATTAGTTGTTACTTTAGATTTTAAATATGCCGGTTGGAATTGCAATTGGAGTATCTTCTCTTTGTGCAATTTTGGCAGACGGACGTATCAGTTCCTTATATATTGTACAGCAGTTGGTTACAAGTGCTGACTCCTTTCCACTGATGGCAATCCCGTTATTTATTCTCGCAGGAGAACTGATGGGTGCAGGTGGTGTATCCAAGCGTCTGTTGAATGTATGTAACGTATTTTTGGGAAGATTCACAGGTGGACTTGCGACAGTAACTGTTGTGTTATGTATGTTCTTCGCAGCAGTTTCCGGATCTGGTCCGGCAACCGTTGCAGCAATTGGTTCCATGGTAATTCCGACCATGCTGGATAAGGGCTACAGTAAGAGCTTTACTCTGGCATTGATTGCTACGGCAGGTAGTATCGGAGTTATCATTCCACCAAGTATCCCGATGGTAATTTATGGAGTATCTACAAGTACTTCCATCAGTTCTTTGTTTATGGCAGGTTTCCTTCCGGGTATTTTAATCGGTTTTTCTCTGATTGTTGTTTCTTATCTGTATTGTAAGAAACAGGGATGGAAAGGTGATGAAAGAAATATACGGCAAAAGAAAAACTTGCAGCAATCTGGATGCAAAAGTGGGCATTATTAAATCCAATTATCATTCTTGGTGGAATTTATGCAGGAATTTTCACACCGACAGAGGCAGCAGCTGTTGCAGCAGTATATGCATTTATCTGCGGAGCCTTTATTTACAGAGAGTTTAATATCAAAGAAATGTTTGCAACAATTGGAAATGCATGTAATACAACAGGAACAACCATGGTAATCATTGGATGTGCTACAGCATTTACAAAGATCCTTACGATTGAAAAGATTCCGGGAGCCATAACAAATGGAATCATTAACTTTACAGACAATAAAATCTTAATCTTATTATTGATCAACGTATTACTACTTATCGTTGGATGCTTTATGGATACCACACCGGCGATGATGGTACTTGCACCGATCTTGTTACCGATTGCAGTACAGTTCGGCGTAGATCCGATCCACTTTGGCATCGTAATGGTTGTCAACCTGGCAATCGGATTCATTACACCACCTCTTGGAATCAACCTATTCGTTGCATCGAGGGTTGGACGGAGTGATCTGGAAACGGTATGCTCCGGAATTATAAAATTTATTCTGGTAATGGTTGTGGATTTATTACTGATTACATTTATCCCGGCAATCAGTATGACGCTTCCGAATATATTCATGAAGTAATGAGGAGGGACAGCAGCTATGAGTATATTTGATCTGACAGGAAAAAACGCAATTGTAACCGGCGGATCCAGAGGGCTTGGCCACGGAATGGCAGAAGGATTGATGGAAGGCGGATGTGAAGTGGTAATTATAGGAACCAGAGAAAGTATTAAAGACCGTGCAGCTGAATTTAATCAAAAATGGACTCAAGTGTACGGGAGTACAGGCAGATTTGGGAGATGAAATAGCATAAAGAAGCTTTCGGGAATCTCTGGCAGCACTTGGCGGGCATCTGGACATTTTGGTAACGGCCCATGGTGTGCAGAGTAGACATCCATCAGAGGAATTTCCGATGGAAGACTGGAAAAGAGTGCTGGATGTGAATCTGACTGCAGTATTTGAACTGTGTCAGCTGGCTGCAAAACAGTTTATGGCACAGGAGAGCAAAGGAAAGATTATTACAGTAGCATCGATGCTGTCATTCTTTGGAGGATATACAGTACCTGCATATGCGGCATCCAAAGGCGGTGTGGCTCAGATTACCAAAGCATTTTGGCAATGAATGGGCAGAAAAGGTAATTAATGTAAATTCTATTGCACCTGGATATATGGCCGACAGAGATGAATACGGCACTTTTGGATCCGAAAAAGTCCGAGAAAAGAAGCAATCACAAACCGCATCCCTGCAAAGCGTTGGGGAACAGCGGAAGATATGAAGGGTCCTTGTGTATTTCTGGCATCAGATGCATCAGACTATCTGAACGGAGCAGTCATTCCGGTGGATGGAGGATATCTCGTTCGATAAAAACAGAAAGTCTAGAGAAAGTAAAGATATTGAATAAAAATAACAGAAAAATGTAACATAATTGGAGGAAAAGACATGAAAGTAATTATTACAGACTGTGATCATGACAGTATTGATATTGAAAAGAAAGTATTTGCAGATGCAGGAATGGAAGTAGAACTGAAACAGGCAATCACAGAGGATGAGGTGATTGAGCAGTGCCAGGACGCGGAGATATTTATTGTACAGTATGCAAAGATTACAAAGAAAGTAATGGATAACTGTCCGAAATTAAAATATGTTGTCCGTTATGGTGTTGGAGTAGATACGATTGATGTACCGGAGGCTACCAAACATGGTATTCAGGTAGGAAATGTACCGGACTATGGAATGAACGAAGTGGCAGATCACGCAATTGCACTGGCCATGGTAATGGTAAGAGAAGTTGTAAAAATGAATCAGTTTACAAAGAATGAAAAATGGGATTATACAAAAGCAATTCCAATCCACAGATTCAGCGAACTGACGGTTGGAGTTGTAGGACTTGGAAGAATTGGCGTAATTTTGCAAAGAAAATGCATGCACTTGGTTTAAAGTAATCGGAACAGATCCATATTTTAAAGCGACACCAGAGACGGATGAATATGTGACAGCAGTTTCTGTAGAGGATATTATTACAAAATCAGATATTATTTCCTTACATTGTCCGGCAGATGGAAATAAAGATTTATTCAATGCAGAGACATTTAAGAAGATGAAGAATTCAGCAGTGCTAATCAATGTGGCACGTGGAGGAATCATTAATGAAGCAGATTTGGATGAGGCGTTGAGCAATGGAGAAATTGCAGGAGCAGGACTTGACTGTATGCTTGGAGAGCCGGTAAGTAAAGATTCACCATTGTTTAAGCATGAAAATCTGGTTGTAACACCTCATATGGCTTGGTATTCGGAAGAAGCAGCAAGTGAACTGAAGAGAAAGGTTGCAGAAGAATCTGTAAGATTTTCCAATGGTGAAGCAATTCACTACCCGATCAATAAACTGGCATAGGAGGTAGAAGACATGATAGAAGAATTATTGAAACAGATTGAATGTATGGGGATTCTTCCGGTTATCAAACTGAATGATGCAAAGGATGCGGTTCCGCTTGCAAAAGCATTGTGCGAAGGCGGACTTCCATGTGCAGAAGTTACATTCCGTACAGATGCAGCAAAAGAATCCATTGCGGTAATGACGAAAGCTTATCCGGAGATGCTGGTAGGAGCCGGAACTGTATTGAATACAGAGCAGGTAGATGAGGCAGTAGAAGCAGGTGCAAAATTTATTGTAAGCCCGGGACTGAATCCGGACACAGTCGAGTATTGTGTGAAGAAAGGGATTCCGATTCTTCCGGGATGCTCCAGCCCAAGTGATATTGAGCAGGCAATCAAATATGGACTGGATGTGGTGAAATTCTTCCCGGCAGAGGCAGCAGGCGGATTGAAAGCAATCAAAGCTATGGCAGCACCTTATAGTCAGATCCGTTTTATGCCGACTGGTGGAATCAATCCATCCAATGTTAGCGATTATCTTGCGGAAGATAAGATTCTGGCATGTGGAGGAACCTGGATGGTTCCTGCGGCAGAGATAGAGGCGGGAAATTTTGATAAGATTAGAGAATTGACAGAAGAAGCGGTTAGAAGCATGCTCGGATTCAGACTTGCACATGTAGGAATTAACTGTGAGAATGAATTGGAGGCTCATCTAGTAGCAGGAGCATTTGATACAATGTTTGGATTTGCGCCAAATGAGAATCCGAGTTCTATCTTTTCGGCAGGATATGTAGAGACGATGAAAACGCCATATCTTGGAAGCAAAGGACATATTGCAATTGCAACATATTCTGTAGAACTGGCGAAAGCTTATCTGGAAAGAAAAGGTGTAAAATTTAATGAAAACAGCACCGTTTACCGACCGGACGGAAAGATACAGGCAATTTACATGGCAGAAGAAGTGGGCGGATTTGCAATCCATCTGGTAAGAAAACCGAAGGAAGCATAGAGGCAGATTACAGGAAAGGAAAGACGAAATGGGAAAGACAATATTATTTGGTGAACCGATGGCGCTTCTGATTGCAGATACGACAGGCCCGTTAGAAGAAGTAGAACATTTTACAAGAGCAATGTCAGGTGCAGAAGTAAATGTATCGATCGGATTATCGAGACTTGGACATCCGGTAGAATATCTCACCAGACTTGGTGATGATCCATTTGGACATTATATTGCAAATGCATTGAAAAAAGAATGAAATAGGAACTTCTCTGGTTACATATGATGACGTATACAGAACTGGGATTCAGTTAAAGAACCGCGTGACAGACGGAAGTGATCCATATGCACCATATTATAGAAAGGGATCGGCGGCATCACATATTACGATCAGCGAGATTGATGCGATTGATCTGACCGATGTAGAACTGGTTCATGTGACTGGAATTCCGCCGGCACTTTCACAAAGTGCAAGAAAAGCGACCTTCCGTTTGATGGACAGAGCAAAGGAGGCAGGAATATTTATTACATTTGATCCCAATCTCAGACCGGTGTTATGGGAAGATGAAGAGACTATGTGCACCGTGCTCAACCAGTTGGCAGCGAAGGCAGATGTAGTGCTTCCGGGAATCGGTGAGTGCAAGATATTAGCAGGAACAGAAGATAAGAAAGAAGCAGCAGATTTTTATCAGAAGTTGGGTGTGAAAACAGTGATTATCAAAGATGGATCGAAAGGTGCCTATGTGCAGACTGCAGACGAGAATTACGATGTAGCAGGCTATAAGGTAGAGAAAGTTGTAGATACCGTTGGAGCCGGTGATGGATTTGCAGTCGGAGTGTTAAGTGGAATTCTGGAAGGATTGGATCTGAAGGACAGTGTAAAAAGAGGAAATGCGATTGGAGCAATTCAGGTAATGAATATCGGAGATAATGAAGGACTTCCGACACCGAAAGAATTAAAAGCATTTCAGGAAAAGCAGTAAATAGAAATTATGGATATTGGACAGGAGATTACCTCCGGAAAAACAGAGTCGGACTTTGATGTCGCGGCTCTGTTTTTTGTATCGCCACGTGTTCGTAAGGAGCTGCCAGTGGCAGGTCCTGTAGATCAGGGTATGCAATAGAAGCTTATAAAATGTGGAAAAAGATAAGAAATCGCCATAATCAGGTTAATTTATAGGTGGTAAGTACAAAATCAGGTTGATATAATGACATTGTAAATAAGAGAACGACAAATGCACGGAGGAAATCAAATGGAGATTCTGAAAGTAACAGATGCGGAATTTAAGACCTACGGAAAAGTTCTGGAAGGATATGATATGACCGATCTTCTGAAAGCAATGGAGCATGCACCACTTCCACTGGATGAAGTAATCTATGAACCATCGATTGAAGAACTGGAAGGTCTGAAGATTGCAGATGAGATGAAAGAACGTGCTTACGGCGGACTGGAGATCCAGATCGGATACTGCAACGGTAATAATAAAAAATTAAATGCAGTAGAATATCACCGCTCCTCAGAGCTTGATATTGCCGTAGATGATCTGATTCTTTTGCTTGGATGCTGTACTTCCGAAAGATACGAATACAGAACTGACAGAAGTGCAGAAAAAGACAATTGAGGAAGCCAAAAAAGCAGAAGGAAAGATGCCGGAAGATGGATTACTTACCGCAAAGAATAAATGGCTGATCGCACATGAGGAAGCTGAGATCGAAGGCGCATTTAACGGCCTTTGCGGAGTCAATGTAACAGTGTAACGGCAAAAGTATTACAGATGAAATAAAGCGGGACGAAAACCCGTTAGAATAATTATAAAATGAAAATATTTAGGAGGAATCACACAATGAACAATATGCCAGAAGTAAAAATTGGAGTAGTAGCAGTCAGCAGAGATTGTTTCCCGGAAAGTCTTTCTGTTAACAGAAGAAAGAATCTGATGAAAGCATACACAGAAAAATACGGAACAGAAGGGATCTATGAATGTCCGATTTGTATTGTAGAAAGCGAAATCCACATGGTACAGGCACTGGAAGATATCAAGAAAGCAGGATGTAATGCACTCTGCGTATATCTTGGAAACTTCGGACCAGAGATTTCTGAGACATTACTTGCAAAACATTTTGATGGACCGAAGATGTTCGTAGCAGCAGCTGAAGAAAGCGGAGATAACTTATTAGATGGACGTGGAGATGCATATTGCGGAATGTTAAATGCAAGCTATAATTTACAGCTTCGTAACATCAAAGCATATATCCCGGAATATCCGGTTGGAGATGCCAAAGAGTGTGCAGATATGATCCATGAGTTCCTTCCAATTGCAAGAGCTGTTGTAGGACTTCAGAATTTGAAGATCATCAGCTTCGGACCAAGACCGATGAACTTCCTTGCATGTAATGCACCAATCAAGCAGCTTTACAATATCGGAGTAGAGATTGAAGAAAACTCTGAGCTGGATCTTTTCGAGGCATTTAATAAGCATGCCGGAGATGAAAGAATTCCTGCAATCGTAAAAGAAATGGAAGAAGAACTTGGAGCCGGAAACAAGAAACCGGAGATTCTTCCAAAACTTGCACAGTATGAAATTACATTAAAAGACTGGGTAGAAGAACACAAAGGATATCGCAAATACGTAGCACTCACAAGCAAATGCTGGCCTGCATTCCAGACACAGTTCGGATTTGTGCCATGTTATGTGAACAGCCGTCTGACAGCACAGGGAATTCCTGTATCTTGCGAGGTTGATATCTACGGAACATTAAGTGAGTTCATCGGAACTGTTGTAAGTCAGGATACAGTAACATTACTCGACATCAACAACTCTGTACCTAAAGATATGTACAAGAACGATATTGAAGGAAAATACAACTATACACAGAAAGACACATTCATGGGATTCCACTGTGGAAATACTGCATCAAGCAAGCTTTCATTCTGCGAGATGAAATACCAGAAGATCATGGCAAGAACTCTTCCGGAAGAAGTTACACAGGGAACTCTGGAAGGAGATATCGTGCCTGGAGATATTACATTCTATCGTCTGCAGAGCACAGCAGACAACAAACTCCGTGCATACGTTGCACAGGGAGAAGTTCTTCCGGTAGCGACAAGATCATTCGGTGCAATCGGTGTATTCGCAATTCCAGAGATGGGAAGATTCTATCGTCACGTACTGGTAGAAAAAGGATTCCCACATCACGGAGCTGTTGCATTTGGACATTTCGGAAAAGAACTGTTTGAAGTATTCAAATATATCGGAGTTCCGGTAGATGAGATTGGTTATAACCAGCCGGCAGGGGTAAAATATCCGACAGAGAATCCATGGGGATAATAACGGACAGGTAATAAGTAATAGATGGGACTGAATTTTTCAGTCCCAAAAGTGATTATGGAGGTAAATGATGTTATACATAGGCGTAGATCTTGGAACATCAGCAGTAAAACTTCTGGTGATGGATGAGACAGGAGATATTAAAAAGATTGTTTCGAAAGAATATCCGCTCTTCTTCCCACATCCGGGGATGGTCAGAGCAGAAACCGGAAGACTGGTTTGAAAAATCAATGGAAGGGATCAAAGAACTGACTGCCGAGTGTGATAAGTCACAGGTAGCAGGAATCAGCTTTGGAGGCCAGATGCATGGTCTGATTGCTCTGGATAAAGATGATAATGTTATTCGTCCGGCAATTCTCTGGAATGATGGAAGAACAGGGGAAGAGACAGAGTACCTGAATGAAGTGATCGGAAAAGATAAGTTATCAGAATATACGGCAAATATTGCGTTTGCAGGATTTACTGCACCGAAGATCCTCTGGATGAAAAAGCATGAGCCGGAGAATTTTGAAAAGATCGCAAAGATTATGCTGCCGAAAGATTATTTGGCATATAAACTTTCAGGATCGTTCTGTACTGATGTATCGGATGCATCGGGAATGCTGCTTATGGATGTGAAGAATCGCTGTTGGTCAAAAGAGATGATGGATATCTGTGGAATTACAGAAGATAAACTGCCAAAATTATATGAAAGTTATGAAGTAGTTGGAACTCTGAAAAAAGAAATTGCAGATGAACTTGGATTTTCAGAGAATGTAAAAGTAATTGCAGGAGCTGGAGATAATGCAGCAGCAGCGGTAGGAACAGGGACAGTAGGAGACGGAATGTGTAACATTTCCCTCGGAACATCCGGAACTATCTTTATATCAAGCAACACGTTTGGGGTAGATGAGAATAATGCACTGCATTCATTTGCACATGCAGATGGTCATTATCATCTGATGGGATGTATGTTAAGTGCGGCATCATGTAATAAATGGTGGAATGAAGAGATTTTAAAGACAAAGGATTTTGCTGCAGAACAGGCCGGAATTACAAATCTTGGCGAGAATCGTGTATTCTATCTTCCATATCTGATGGGGGAAAGATCACCACATAATAATCCGGATGCAAGAGCGATGTTTATCGGAATGTCAATGGATACGACCCGTGAAGATATGACTCAGGCGGTGCTGGAAGGTGTAGCGTTTGGACTTCGTGATTCTCTGGAAGTTGCAAGGAGCCTTGGAATTAAGATCGAGAGAACCAAGATCTGTGGTGGCGGAGCCAAGAGTCCACTTTGGAAGAAAATGATTGCCAATATCATGAACCTGAAGGTTGATGTAGCTGAAAACTGAAGAAGGACCGGCACTTGCGGAGCAATGCTGGCAGCAGTTGGCTGTGGTGAATATCCGGATGTAGAGACGGCGGCAGCGAAGATTGTAAAAGTAGTAGACACCGTGGAGCCGGATGAAGAGCTGACAGCAAATATGAAGAACGTTATCAGCAGTTCAGAAAATCTATCCAACTGTGAAATGCTTATATGAAAAAGTAAGAATTTCACTTCCGCAGATAAGCCGGATATGTTAGAATAATTTAAAGAGTGAAATCTTAGATAAAGAGGTATGAGATGTGTAAATTCTCATATCTCATTTTTTTGGAAAAAACGGCAATATAAAATGGCCAGGGAAAAAATCAGGCAATTCATATAGAAGCCGGTTTGAAGGAGTTCTGAGATGGAGCACAAAATGAATGAAGAAAAGAGGAGGAAAATGAAACATGGAAAGTCATAAGATTATCCAGGTAGAAGAAAAAGTACCATTGAAACTATTGCTGCCGCTTAGTATCCAGCATATGTTTGCGATGTTTGGGGCATCTGTACTGGTTCCGTTTACTTTTTGGAATCAATCCGGCAATCGTACCTTTTTATGAACGGCGTAGGAACGCTGAGTTTTTATTGCAGTGACAAAAGCAAAGTCACCGGCATATTTGGGGTCGAGCTTCGCATTTCTTGCACCGGCAGGTGTTGTTATCAGTAAGATGGGATATCCGTATGCACTGGGAGGATTTGTTGCGGTCGGTTTATGCGGATGTATTCTGTCCTTTATTATTTACAAATGCGGAACAAAATGGATTGATATCGTACTCCCGCCGGCGGCTATGGGACCGGTTGTTGCGTTGATAGGTCTGGAATTGTCTGGTTCGGCTGCAAGTAATGCCGGGCTTTTGGATGATAAGATTGATCCAAAGAATGTGATTGTATTTGCTGTGACATTGGGCGTTGCTGTATTTGGAAATATTTTATTTAGAGGATTTTTGTCGGTAATTCCAATTTTGATTGCAGTAATTGCAGGATATCTGACAGCACTTGCCTGTGGAATCCTGGATTTTACACAGGTAGTAGAGGCTTCATGGTTTGCAATCCCGAATTTTCAGGCGCCGAAGTTTGATATGGGGGCAATTTTAATGATTTTGCCGGTACTTCTGGTTATTACATCGGAACATATCGGGCATCAGGTTGTAACGAGTAAGATCATAGGAAGAGATCTTCTGACAGATCCCGGACTTCACAGATCTTTATTTGGGGATAATTTTTCTACAATGGTGTCAGGTCTGATCGGATCAGTGCCGACTACTACATACGGAGAGAATATCGGGGTTATGGCTGTAACAAAAGTATACAGCGTCCGTGTTATCGGAGGAGCTGCAGTATTGTCTATTATATGTTCGTTTGTCGGGAAATTGTCGATGATGATTCAGACAATTCCGGGACCGGTTATCGGAGGAATCTCATTCCTTCTGTATGGTATGATCGGTGCTTCTGGTTTACGTATTCTGGTAGACTCCAGAGTAGATTACGGAAGATCCAGAAACCTGATGTTAACATCCATCGTATTTGTAACCGGTCTGTCCGGAATATCTGTGAATATCGGAACCGTGTCATTAACCGGAATGGTTCTGGCATGTGTTGTTGCCATGGCACTTAGCCTGATATTCTATATCTTAGATAAATTAAAGCTTACCAATGATCGGGAAGCGTAAGGTCTTCTTTTCTCATGGCGAGTGAAGCGCCCGGAACGGAGAAGTTCGGCATGCCGTCTTCGTCCCAGAAGACTTTTCCTATATAGGCATTTCTTCCGGCATCGTAGAGCGGCTGATAATCACCCTCACCTAAGTAACGCTCTTCCTGACGTGCATGATAGACCATAAGATCTTCTGTGTCGTCAGTGGAGCGGGTAAAGCTGTTGTGTCCTGGTCCGAAGAATCCGGTAGCACGGCTGCTTTGGAATACGGGATAAGGAAGTTTGGTCCAGGAAGAAGAATCCAGAAGATCAGAGTCTTCATCTGCATATAAAAGTCCCATATTATAAAGTGCATCTGTACCACTTGCAGAGAATGTAAGGAAGATGCGGCCGCCATGTTTGATAACGGCAGGTCCTTCATTTACCGCAAATCCATGAAGTTCCCAGTTGTACTCAGGATGGGTCAGAAGAACAGATGGAGTACAGATCGTCCACGGATTGGATAATTTTGCAATAAAAATATCAGAAATATTATTCGTTTTCTGTGCCCATACAAAATAATCCTCCCCTTTATGATGGAAGAAAGTATGGTCCAGAGAGAAGTCGGTAAAAGCAATATCATTTTCCACAGTTGTCTGGATTGGTCCCTTGGTGATCCAAGGATCGTTCATCGGATCGTCGCCGGTGCAGGCAAGGCAGTGTGGACGGATCCGCCATGAAGAATGGTCGGAAACGGTTGTGGTGTAATATACATACCAGCCACCCTGGATATAGTGGATTTCAGGAGCCCAGAGGTGTGGACTGACACGGTCAGGACCGATGGGCTCTCTTTCATAAATGACTTTTTCTGTGTAACGTCCGGAATTATCAGTCAGATCTTCGAGTGTATCGGCACAGCGGAGAATGATGTAAAGATACTGATAGGTACCATTTAAGTTGTGCCCGGCATCTGTATGAGAGCCAAGAAAATAATACTTTCCGTCGGTATGTTTATAAATGTAAGGATCGGCGCGGTGACTGATGATCGGTGCCGCATAATCATTATCCTGAATGTGTCCGATGCCATCTTCACTTCGGATGATGTTACGGATTTCTTTCATTCCGTTTGTATACGTAACCTGTACGGTCTCCGGGTCTGATTCGCATCTTTCTACAGACTGAATACATACTGGTTCCGGCTTTCCATATTTATTCTGTAAAGAACTAAGGGCTGCAACAGAGATTGTTTCCCCATTAGGGTCCTGGGTTTCGAGTGCGTCAGTAACAGAAAGTTCATCGCAGGGAAGTACAATCGGAAACCCGCCGTTAAGTGCATACCAGTCCTTCTGATTATAGCTGTATTCAAGATAATAATGGTCTTTTTCTGGTTTTTCCCATGAGACATTCACGGATCGTATGAAAGCAGATGTCTGCTTATCATGATAGAATTTATCTGCCATAGGAAGTGTAAGTGATTGATTCATAAATCCTCCTTGGGCATTGTATTTATTAGAAAAATAAGGTTTGATTCATTTTAGCATAGAATTAATTGATTGACAAGACAGAAAAAAGTAGTCTAAGATAGTAGGAAAGGGTAACGAATATGTGGCTTTAAGCCAAAAAAATGTGCAAAGGGGAAATAAAAAGATGGTTACGATTAAAGAGATTGCAAAAGAATGCAATGTCTCTGTCGCAACAGTATCAAATATCTTGAATCACAAGCCTGGCGCCAGTGATGAGACCAGAAGAATTGTGATGGCCAAGATAAAAGAGCTGAATTATAAGCCCAATACTGTGGCGAGAAATCTGAAGACTAAGAATACCAGGACAATAGGGGTAATTGTCGAGGATATGACGATCTTCAGTATTCCGGATATTGTAGACGGAATTACGGAACATTGTGAGGAAAATAATTATCAGATACTTTTGATCAATCTGAGATTATTTAAAAAATACAATGATTTTTATTATCACAGAGATGATTATTACGACCGGGTTGAGCAGGAAATTGATAAATTAATCGCAAGGCAGGTTGAGGGAGTTATATATGTAACTGCTCATGAACGTGTAATGAAGTGTATTCTGGAAAAACTTCCGGTACCGGCCGTTATGGCATACGGATATACACAAAACAAAAATATCCCGTCCATTGTAGTAAATGATGAAGACGGGGACACATCAGATTGTCAAACATCTGGTCGACAATGGCCACAGGAAGATAGGAATTATAACAGGAAAACCGGATAGTATTCATACACAGGAAAGACTTCTGGGTATGCAGAGGGCGTTTTATGAGAATCAGATTCTGTATAATCCCGAAAGTGTATATTACGGGGACTGGACCAGACAAAGTGGTTATAATGGTACGGATCAGCTGTTGGAACAGGGGGTTACAGCGATTTGCTGCATGAATGATCTTATGGCCGGTGGAGTGTATGACAGAATGGAAGAAAGAGGAATGCTTCCGGGAAAAGAGGTCTCGGTAACCGGATATGATAACCGTGAACTTTCAGGATATTATAAGCCGCCGCTTACTACGATATCTCTTCCACTTCATGATATAGGTTATACGGCAAGCGAGGTAATTATGCGTATGGTAGAGGAGAAAGAGCTGAAAGAACCGGATGGTATATATCGTGTAGGATGTCATATGCTGGAGCGTAGTTCGGTCAGAAATCTTAAAGAAAATTCATAATCAAAACAATAAATAATGAAAATCAGAAAAAAAATAAGCACTTACAAGAAGAAAAAAAATTGTCTGTAACTGCTTATTTTAATAATAGGTTTAGTGCATATTGCACAAAATAAAAACTGTTTAAGTTTCTACTTGCAACTTAATCATAAAAGTGAGACGTATAATCTAATC
>ENA-OQES01000167-OQES01000167.1-human-gut-metagenome-genome-assembly--contig:-NODE-167-length-27892-cov-3.710031_pt1 | contig 27892 bp, 34 predicted proteins | sample MGYA00242798_ERZ504641 | MGnify/ENA primary metagenome ERZ504641 (study PRJEB26092, sample SAMD00036327) | human gut metagenome | host: Homo sapiens | study: EMG produced TPA metagenomics assembly of...
AACCTTGCCGCAGCCCGACATATTTCGGGTAATGGCACGGTTCTCTCCCCCCAGCCGCTGCGGCGGCAGGCCCCCTCTCAGAGGGGGCCAAGGGGAAAACGGCATACATACAAGAAGGAGAAATACCATGTTCAAAAAATTCGCAGCATTGGCTGCTGCGGCTGCGCTCAGTCTGGGTGTTATGACCGGCTGCGGCGCGTCCGGCACCACCGCCGACTCCACCGGCTACAGCGCCGAGAACCCGCTGGTGCTGACTCTGGCCCACGGCTTGTCCGAGACCCACACTGTCCACATCGCCATGACCCAGTTTGCGGAGGAGGTCGCTGAAAAGACCGATGGCCGCATCCAGGTCAAGATCTTCCCCAACGGCCAGCTCGGCAGCGAGAACGAGAACCTTGAGCAGCTGCAGGCCGGTGTTATCGCCATGACCAAGGTTTCTGCACCCGGTCTGGCTACCTACAACGATGCCTTCAACACTTTCGGCCTGCCCTATATCTTCAACGATACCGATGACTTCTACCATGTCATGGACTCGCAGGAGATGCAGGATTTCTTCCTCTCCACCGGTGACGACGGCTTTGTCACGCTGACCTATTACACCTCCGGTGCACGCTCCTTCTACACGAAGGATCGCGCCATCCGCACGCCCGCCGACCTGAAGGGCCTGAAGATCCGCGTGCAGGATATGAAGAGCCAGACCGACATGATGAGCTATCTGGGCGGCATTCCCGTCGCCATGTCCTACGGTGACGTTTACACCTCGCTGCAGACCGGCATCATTGACGGCACCGAGAACAACGAGACCGCCCTGACCACCGGCAAGCACGGCGAGGTCTGCAAGGTCTACTCGGTGGATCAGCATGCCATGATCCCCGACGTCCTCATCATGAGTGAGAAGGTCTGGGAGACCATCAGCCCCGAGGATCAGGAAATCATTCTGGAGGCCGCCCACGATTCCACCGATGCCCACAAGGTCATGTGGGACACCGCTGTGGAGGAGGCCGTCAAGGAAGCACAGGAGACGATGGGCGTTGAGTTCGTCTATGACGTCGACAAGGAAGCCTTCCGCGAGGCAACCCAGCCCATGATCGAAGCCTACGAGGAGCAGTATCCCGGCGTCAAGACGCTGCTGGATACCATCGACGCCGCAAGAGGGGAGGAGTAAGCCATGAAAAACCACCTTTGCTGCCATCAAATTCTGGATGGACAAAATTTTTCGAGCATTGCCTGCGCCGTACTGCTTACCTTTATGACGGTGCTGGTTCTGATTCAGGTTTTCTCCCGCTATATCCTCAACAGCCCGTGGCTTTCACCGAGGAGCTTGTCCGCTACAGCCTGATCTGGACCGGCTTCATCGGCGCGGCCTACGCCTTCTCCACCCGGGAGCACATGTCCCTGACCCTCATCCGCGACAAATTCACCGGCAAGGCGCACACCGCCCTGCTGGTGGCCATCGATGGTCTGATCCTCCTGATGGCCATCTTCGTATTCACGATCGGCGGCTTTAAGCTGGCTGTCTCTGCCAGCCGCGAGTTCTCGGCCCTGCTGGGTATTCCCCGCAGCCTGGTTTACTCCATCGCCCCGATTTCCGGCGTGTTCATCGTCCTGGCGCAGATCATCAACATCTATGAGGACGTCACCGGCGAAAAAGTTGAATCCAAGGAGGGTGCAGACAAATGAGTATCACCATGACCACCGTTATCCTGTTCGCCGTGTTTGGCGTGCTGCTGTTCCTCGGCGTGCCTATCTCCATCAGCATTGTGGCGTCGTCTATCGTGACCGCCATGTCCACCTTGTCCTGGGACCAGATCACCTTTATCACGATGCAGAAGATGAACTCCGGCGTGGAGAGCTTCTCGCTGCTTGCCGTGCCTCTGTTCATTCTGGCCGGCAATATCATGAACAACGGCGGTATTGCCAAGCGCCTGGTCAACTTTGCCCAGCTGTTCGTCGGCAAGATCCCCGGCTCCATGGCGCAGGCCAACATCCTGGGCAACATGCTGTTCGGCGCGCTGTCCGGCTCCTCGGTTGCTGCCGCATCCGCCATGGGCGGCTGCATCAGCCCCATTGAGGAAGAAAACGGCTACGACCCCGCCTACTCCGCCGCCGCCAACATTGCCTCCGCCCCCACCGGCCTGCTGATTCCCCCGGACGTCTGCCTTCATTGTCTACTCCACCGTCGCGGGCGGTGTCTCCATCTCCACGCTGTTCATGGCCGGTTACATTCCCGGCATCCTGATGGGCCTGTGCTGCATGGTCGTTGCGTTCATCGGCGCAAAAAAGGGCCGGCATGAAAGCCACCGGCATTGACCACAGCCAGAGCATTGCCAAGACCGTCTGGGACGCCGTGCCGTCTCTGCTGCTGATCGTCATTGTCATCGGCGGCATCGTCTCCGGTATCTTCACCGCCACTGAGGGCGCAGGTGTCGCGGTTCTCTACTGCCTGATTCTTTCCATCATCTATAAGAGCATCGACTTCAAAGGCTTCCTCGGCATCCTGCTCAACTCCGCCAAAACGTCCGGCATCATCCTGTTCCTGATTTCTGCCTCCTCCGCCATGTCCTTTGTTATGGCCTACTCCGGCATCCCGGCAGCCATCTCCAACGGCCTGATGAGCCTGACTGAAAACAAGTACATCATCTTCCTGCTCATGAACATCATCCTGCTGGTCATCGGCATGTTCATGGACATCACCCCGGCCATCCTGATTTTCACCCCGATCTTCCTGCCCATCGCCACCAGCTTTGGCATGACGGAGATCCAGTTCGGCGTTATGCTGATCTTCAATATGTGCCTGGGCAACATCACCCCGCCGGTCGGCTCGGTTCTGTTCGTCGGCTGCGGTATCGGCCATGTCTCCATCGAGCAGGTCACGTCCAAGCTGATCCCCTACTTTGTGGCACTGGTTGCCGCCCTGCTGGCCGTCACCTACATCCCGGCTCTGTCTCTGGGCCTGCCCAGCCTGATGGGCCTGATTTAAATATTGGCTGATTAAAATAGTACAGCCCCCGCCAAGCTCTATGAGTTTCTGGCGGGGGCTGTGCTGCTTTTTTATTCCTTCGATTAAGTCGGAGAGAGCGTATTCCACCCGCGGCGGCACTTCGGGATAGACGGTACAGGTAATAATCCCATCTACGGCGGCTGCAACTGCGGCAACTGCCACCTGAAATATCTTGGAAAAAATTGGACGATTCGCTCGTAAAAGGTTGACGCGGCTGCGTTCGGGGGTATATCATATTTGTATAGATCCTTGCGCGGAGGGAGGAACGCACGATGATCCGAATCGGCATTGTGGACGATGAAAAACAAGAAAGAGACCAACTGAAACAGGCACTGGCGCGGTTTGGCGCGGAGAACGGCACAGAACTGAACGTACAGGAGTTCGACTGTGCGGCAGTCTATCTGGCGGCGCAAGACCGTGATTTGACATTTTATATCTGGACATTGATATGCCGCAGATGTCCGGCATGGAACTGGCCGAAAAAAATCCGGGAGACAAATCAAGACGTCATCCCAATTTTTTTGCACGAATTTGCAGCAATTCGCGCTGAACGGGTACAGCGTCGGCGCGCTGGGCTTTATTGTAAAGCCGATACAGTGGTACTCCTTCCATATGTATCTGACGCGGGCGCTGAAGGTGCTGCAAAAGCGCGCCGGTCAAAAAGACTGCGCCGCCGCACATTGTCGTCAAGGACGGCACCGTGACGCGGCTGCTGGATGCAGCGGAAATCGCCTATGTGGAGGTGCGCCAGCACGACCTGCTGTACAACCTGTGCGGCGGGGACGGTAAGACCGAGATCATCAAAAACCGCGGTTCGATGCAGGAAATCGCGGCGCAGCTGACGCCCTACGGCTTTGTGCGATGCAGTGCCAGTTATCTTGTGAACCTGCGCTGTATTACGGCGGTAAGCCGTATGAATGTCTATATCGGCGGAGCGGCACTGCCCATCGGGCGCACCTACAAGGACGCCTTCACCGAGGCATTCTCCCGATATATGGCCAAAAAAGGAGTGGGAAGACCCGTGCCGGTCATAAATTGGATACTGAACCAGCAAATCCAGCTGGGTATGATTCTATGCGCCTGCCTGTTTGTCCCGTTGGGGGCAGCGCCGCAGCTGCTTCGTTCCGCGGTTGGCGGCGGGTGTATGGGTCTTTCTCGCATTGACGGATGCCTTGACATTTCTGCCGCTTTGGGCAAAATTGCTGCTGTATACGACGCTGCTGTTTGACCTGATATGGTTCAGCTTTGACTGCAGCCCACTGCACGCCCTGTTTTATACAACCTGTGCCTACGCGGTGCAGCACATTGCCAGTAAGCTGGCCTATATGCCCATTGTTTGGCTGATTCAGCATGGGCGCACGGACAGGCGCGTTGACTTTGTCATTCTGCTTTTCAGCAACCTTGTGGTCTGTCTGGTCATCTACCTGCTGTTCACCCTGCGCATCCGGCGCGGGCGCCTGCTGTTTGACAATGTCAAGACTGTGCTTTACTCCGGCTTTTTCCTGATTGCCGCGGTCTACCTGAGTGTTGTGCTGGAGGATGTCCTGGACGGCAGCGCAGAGTCCTACCTAACCGCCTATCTGGCGCTGAATGCGTTCTGCATCCTGTTTGCCATCACGATTCTGGCGCTGGAATTTTCAAATTGCAGCATCAAGAGTCTGGAACACGAGAATGAAATGCTGGCGCAGCTGCTGGAATGTGACAAGCAGCAGTATGAGCAGGCGAAAAAAAGACATGGAAAAAATCAACATCCGCTACCATGACCTGAAACAGCAGTATTCCCGCGCCACGGATGAGGAACGCGCCCGTCTGGAAGAAGAGATGAACAACCTGAACCTGCGCTATTTCACCGGGAATAAGGCGCTGGACATCACACTGACCCAAAAATCGGCACTCTGCGGGCAGGCAGGTATTCAGCTGGTCTGCTCGGCAGACGGCAGCTGTCTGGAGAATATGAAGCACTACCACATTTACTCCCTGCTGGGCAATGCGCTGGACAATGCCATTGAGTGTCTGACGCAGGTAAGCGATGCGTCTAAGCGGGTCATCACACTGGACATCAGCCGCTGCCGTGACATGGCGGTCATCCGCGTGCAGAACTACACCCCCGCACCGCCGACGCTGCGGGACGGCGCTATCGTCACAACCAAACAGGATACCGAGGAGCATGGCTACGGCATAAAAAGCATCAAAAGCATTGCCGAGCTGTACGGCGGCACGGCAGACTGCTTTGTGGAGGACTCGATTTTTTACTTAGTTGTCACCTTCCCCTGCGGGAAAAGCCAAAAAGAAACTGCATAACCCAAAAGCGACTGCCGAAAGGCGGTCACTTTGCTTTTGTCATTTGTGCCGTGTTTTTTGACGTTTACGCCAACTCCATTGACCCGGTCAACGCTTCCCTTTATGATAGTTTTGTGAAAAAGATGCGAAAAGCTTCTGCAAAAGGGAATGCGCAGCCCTTGGCAGCAAGCGCATCGGATCATTCATCTGTGACAGTTTAGGAAGGAGAAAAACCCATGGCACAAAAGGAAACCTCAAGCAAGTCCCGCCGTTGGCTGGGCTTGTCCGGCGCGGCTGTGCTGGTGGCCAACCTTGTCCTGACCGGAACGACCATTGCGTTCCAGCAGGAAGGCGAAGTCAACCACGCACTCGGCATCGAAGGCTCTGGCGCCTCTTACGGCGGCACGGAGTTCTCCGCTGACGGCAGCCTGTCTGACGCAAGCTACGCAAAGTACATCGAAGCCGCTTATCAGTTCTGTGAGCAGGAGGAGGAAGAGGGCAGCGTGCTGCTCTACAACCGCAACAACGCCCTGCCGCTTTCCGAGTCTGAGCGCAACGTCACGGTCTTTGGCCGCGGCAGCATCGACCCGGTGTTCCGCAGCACCGCAGGCGGTTCCTCCACGAACCCGGATTACCAGAAAACCCCCGGTTGACGCCCTGCAGGATGCCGGCTTCAACGTGAACCAAACCGTGCTGGACGCCTACGCCTCCGCCACCGCGCCGAAAGAAAGAAGCGTTTCCAGCGTGGGCGAATATGACCCGGCGCTGTTCACCGGCAGCGTCACCGACTCGTTTGCGTCCTACGGCGATGTCGCGTTTGTTACGCTGTCCCGCTTTGCCACCGAGGGCAACGACCTTGCGATGGTCAACGACGAGGGCAAGCGTATGCTGGAGCTGGACGACAACGAGAAGGCAATCTTCCAGAAAATCAAGGACTCCGGCAAATTCAAGAAAACCGTCGTCCTGCTGAACTCCGTCTTTGCGATGGAGATGGACTGGCTGGACGAGTACAATGTTGACGCCGTGCTGTGGGTCGGCAACCCCGGCTTCTACGGTATGCCCGGCGCCATCCGCGTTGTGACCGGTGAGGTCAACCCCTCCGGTCACACCACCGCCACCTTTGCCGCCAACTCCCTGTCCGCTCCCAGCGCCGAAAAACTTCGGTCTGCACGCCTACAACTACGGCAGCAAAACGACCCCGCGCGGCAGGCGACAGCTTTGTCAGCTATAACGAAGGCATCTACGTCGGCTACCGCTACTACGAGACCCGCTACGAGGACACCATCCTCGGTCAGGGTAACGCCGATTCCACGGTTGGCACCAAAGCCTCGACCGACGGCTGGAACTACGCCGAGGAGGTCTGCTTCCCCTTCGGCTACGGTCTGTCCTACACGACCTATGAGTACAACCTTGACAAACTGGACTACAACAGCGACACCGACACCTTTACGGCGACCGTCACGGTGAGCAATACCGGCGACAGGGACGGCAAGGCTACGGTGGAGTTGTACGCACAGACCCCCTACACCGACTACGACAAGCAGAACAACGTCGAAAAGTCCTCGATCCAGCTGCTGGGCTATGACAAAATCGACGTGGCCGCAGGTGCATCCGAGACTGTCACAGTCGATGTGCCCGGCTACTTCCTCGCGTCCTATGACGCCAACGGCGCGAAGGGCTACATCCTCGATGCGGGCGATTACTACTTCGCCGTCGGCAACGGCGCACACGAGGCACTGAACAATGTGCTGGCCGCCAAGTGCGGTGACGCCGTTGCGGGCAAGCTGATCGATCAGGACGGCAATGTCGTCACCGGCAACACCGCCGCCGTGGCCACCTGGACCGCTCCCAACACCGAGGTCGATACCCAAAAGTACCGCAACTCCCGTTACAACAGCGATGTGGAAGTCACGAATACCTTCGACGACGCTGATGTGAACTACTGGGCGAACGACGACGAAAAAAATCACCTACCTGTCCCGCAGCGCGTGGGATACGACCTACCCCACCACGCTGGAGACCCTGACGGTCAACGATAAGCTGTACAACGGTCTGAATATGCAGACCTACGTCAAGGCAGCCGATGCCAAGAGCGTTTCCGACTTCAACCTCGGCGTGGAGCTGGATGAGAAGATCAACTTCAGCGATATGATCGGCGTCGCCTTCGACGACCCGAAGTGGAACGACTTCCTTTCTCAGCTGACGCTGAGCGATCTGCTCATCAACATGGGCGACTCCAAGGGCATCAAGGCTGTCAAGGCTGTCAACAAGCCCGGCTGCACCATCGTCGATGGTCCCGAGGGCATGAACGGTCAGTTTAAGTACGGCGACCGCCGCAACTGCACCGGCTGGGCTACGCTGCCTATCGTCGGCGCAACCTGGAACCACGATGTGCAGACCCGCTTTGGCGAGATGTACGGCGAGGATGCGCTGTATGCGTCCATCCCCATCGCCTACGCGCCCGGCGCGGACACCCTGCGCTCTCCCTACTCCGGTCGTACCTCTGAGTATTTCTCCGAGGACGGCGTTCTCAGCTACTATGCTGCCAAGGCCGTTTCCCACGGTATGCGCAACAAGGGTCTGATCGGCACGGTCAAGCACTTCTTCCTGAACGAGCAGGAAGCCGGTCGTCAGGGCATCTCCACCTTTGCGAACGAGCAGTCCATCCGCGAGATCTATATGCGCGCCTTTGAGGGTTCTCTGGCTGAGGGCGATTCTCTCGGCGTTATGACCGCTTACAACCGTATCGGCGTTATGTACGCTGCCGCCAACCAGGGCATCCAGCACATCCTGCGCGACGAGTGGAACTACGGCGGCTACATCATCGACGATGCTCTGACCGCGTCCGAGTATTCCTCCGCCCCCGAAATGCTGATGGCAGGCAACAACATCTTCTGCCTGGATACCGCCCGCCCGAACGAAATCGAGAAGCTGATCACCAGCACCGATGACGGCGACCTGCTGCAGAAGGTCATTGACTCCAACCATTATCTGTACTACATCATGCTGCAGTCCTCTATGGGCGGCTCCGGCGCGGAGGACGTTGTCGTTTCCGATGCAGCCCCGTGGTGGCAGACGACCCTGCGCGCTCTCGATGCTGTGTTCTGCGCACTGGCCGTTGCCGCTGTCGTGATGTATGTGCTGCATACCTACACGGACGCTTTTCTCCGAGGAAAAGCGGAAGAATCGTGCCGCCAAAAAGAATTGATGGAGGTGGAACCCGATGAATAAAGGCTTGAAAAATAAAGGGCTGGGCAGCTGGTTCTGCCTTGCCGCAGCGCTGGTCGCGCTGATCACCGGCATTGTATTCCTGCTCACACAGGCCACGGCTGCCCCTCTGGGTCACTCCGGCACGATGGCCGGCGTGGTGCTGCTGGTCGGTGCTGCCGCTTCGCTCGTTTTCTTCTTTGTTTCCGTTCCGTTCAGCGCACTGATTCAGGCGGTCATTTATAACATTGCCCTGTATCTTGTCGTTGTGCAGTTGTATTTCGTCTTTGCCGACGTCATCAACCATGTCACCTTTGCGGGCGGCAACGCCGGCCTGTGCGTGTTTTATATGGTCGGCACGTTCATTGCCTGCCTGCTCAGCGTGATCGCCTGCTTCTGCAAGCAGACGAAAACCGGCGAGGCAAAAGCCACCGGAAAACAGTTTGCTGCCGCCGGTGCGGTGGTCGTGGTCGCTGCGGTCTGCGTGGGCGGTTTCTCCCTGCAGAGCAGCAGCCTGCCCTCGAACGGCGATGCGGCGGTTGCCCCCGATGCGGCGCAGACTTCTGCCGATGGTCCCGTTATGAACTACAACGACAACGAGTACGTATCCAAGACGCTGGATGACCTTGTTGCCATCCCGCAGGAAACCTGGGAAGCCAAGGAGCCGAACGGGGAAGTCGCCTACTTCTTCGAAGGTCAGTACACCGAAGGCTTCAGCACCGTCGTGGATCCGGCGTGTCTTGATATGTACTGCTACATCGACGGTTCGATGTGGGGTTCCTTCAGCGGTCCCAGCACCTCCGTGGGCGCCGACTCTATCTCTCATGTTTACGGCTACTGGTACAACTACGATGAAAACGGCGACAAGAACTTCGTCATTCATCTGCTGGGCAACCAAGACGCCGACGGCACTGTGCGACCAACCGATGTGGATGGTGGCGCCGATGCGGATATCTTCATCTTTGACACCGACCACGGCGCATACAGCATGGAAGCCAGCCTGAGCTATGGCGTTTATGGCGGCGCGTTCACCCGTAACATCAACATCTACGGTCAGCCCTATGCCCCTGCCAAGAGCCTGACGATCGATGCCTCCAACCTGCGCACCTTCTACACGGGCGACATCTTCAACCCCGGCGAGCTGGTTGTGACGGCTACCCGCGCCAACGGTGCGGAGGAGTCCATCTGGGGCGGTCGCTTGACCTTCACCGGTTACGACAGCGACACCGCAGGCACCAAGACCGTGACGGCCTCCTTCCTGGGTGCAACCGCTACGTTTGAAGTGCAGGTCGAGGATCTGGTCACCGAGCAGTACACGGGCAGCTATGAGCTGGTGCAGGGCGAGACGCCCACCGCAACGGATGCCGTGCTGCTGGTGGATTACTCCCACAAGGTCTGCACGCTGACTGCCGCCGACGGCTCTGCCTCCATCACCGGCACGCTGGTGGATGTGCAGGACGATGCCCTTACCATGACCCTGAACGGCAGCGATGCCCTGACGGTGCCCATCACCGAGGGGGAGGACGGCAGCAAGCAGCTGACCATCCCCGCCCACGACGAAATCGTCTCCGGCTGGGGCTCCAGCACCACCTACTCCATCAACGAGGCTGTGGTCACGCTGGCGGCAGAGTAAGCATTCTTTGCTCTAACAACGGTATTTGCTGAATAAAAGCCGCGTCTGATGTCTGCTTGCAGGCGTTGGATGCGGCTTTTCTTATGAGAAGGGAAGATATATGCAAAATACAGAACTTTGCTGAAAGAATTGACCTTGGAAGAAAATGCGCCCTGCTTTCCGGCGCGGAAACCTTCAAAACGCGGAGTATGCCCCAACACGGCATCCCGCAGATCTGGCTGTCGGACGGTCCCCACGGCTTGCGCAAGCAGGCGGGGGAGAGCGACCACTTGGGGCTGAATCCCAGCGTGCCCGCCACCTGCTTCCCCACGGCATCCGCCATCGCCAACAGCTGGGATGCCGCGCTGGGCGAGAAAATCGGCGCAGCCTTGGGCGAGGAAGCCGCTGCGCAGGAAGTGTCGGTGGTGTTGGGACCGGGGCTTAACATGAAGCGCAACCCGCTGTGCGGGCGCAGCTTTGAGTATTTCTCCGAGGACCCGTATCTCGCGGGCAAGCTGGCGGCGGGATATATTCGGGGCATCCAGTCCAAGGGTGTAGCTGCCTGCCCGAAGCACTTTGCCGTCAACAGTCAGGAAACGCGGCGTATGGCTTCGGATTCCATCGTGGACGAGCGCACCCTGCGGGAAATTTACCTGACCGGGTTTGAAATTGCCGTCAAAGAGGGGCATCCCCGCAGCATTATGTCGTCCTACAATCTTGTGAACGGTACCTATGCCAACGAGAATAAGCACCTGCTCATGGAGATCTTGCGCGGTGAGTGGGGCTTTGACGGCGCGGTCATCACCGACTGGGGCGGAAGCAACGACCACGCGCTGGGTGTGAAAAACGGCTCCACGCTGGAAATGCCTGCGCCCGGCGGGGACAGTGTGCGCGAACTGTTGGCGGCGGTGGAAAGCGGGAAAATCTCTGAATCCGACATCGACGCCCGCTTGTCGGAGTTGCTGCCGCTGGTGTTTGATACCAAGGCTGCGCTGGACGCTGCCCCGCGCGAGTTTGATGCGGCAGCCCATCATGCACTTGCCCGCCGCGCCGCCGAGGAAAGCCTTGTGCTGCTGGAAAAATGAGGGCTCTTTGCTGCCGTTGGCGGCGGGCAGCAAGGTGGCTGTCATCGGCGACTTTGCCGAAAAATCCGCGCTACCAGGGCGCAGGCTCCAGCATGGTGAACTCGACACAGGTGGATGTGCTGCTGGATAAGCTGATCGACTCCGAGTTGAACGTCATCGGGTATCAGCAGGGCTTTGACCGCCACGGTAAGCCGGATGCTGCTTTGCAGAAATCCGCCTGCGAACTGGCGACACAGGCGGATACAGTTATTTTGTGCATGGGTCTGGATGAAATCGCCGAGAGTGAGGGTCTTGACCGCAGCAATCTGCGCCTTGCGCAAAACCAGGTGGATCTGCTGCAGGCTGTGGCGGCCGTCAACCCGAAAATTGTCGTGGTATTGTACAGCGGCAGCGTAGTCGAAACGCCGTGGCTGGACAACTGCCAAGCCCTGTTGTACGCCGCCTTAGGCGGTCAGGCGGGGGCGGGCGCCGTTGCGGATGCACTGGCGGGCAAGGTCAACCCCTGCGGCAAGCTGGCAGAAACATGGCCGTTGGCCTACGCCGACATCCCCAGCGCAGCCGACTTTGCCACCCGCCGCAAGACCGTGGAGTACCGCGAGGGGCTATACATCGGCTACCGCTACTTTACCACGGCGGAAAAAGCTGTGCGCTTCCCGTTTGGCTATGGTATGAGCTACACGACGTTTGCGTACAACGATATGGTCGCCGATGAACAGGGGGTCAGCCTTACCGTAACGAACACCGGCAGCGTAGCAGGTACAGAAATCGTGCAGCTGTATATTGCCAAAAAGAGCAGTGAGCTTTTCCGCCCTGCAAAGGAACTGAAAGGCTTTGCCCGCGTAACGCTTGCCCCCGGTGAGAAACAGCGCATCACCATCATGCTGGACGATAAGGCGTTCCGTTTCTGGAATGTCAAGGCTAACCGCTGGGAAATCGAGGGCGGCGAGTACGAGCTGCTTGTCGGCGCAAGCGTGGAGGACATCCGGCTGTGCGAGAAAATCTCCGTACATGGAACGGCTACCGTGCATCCGTATGAGGATAGGGACTTGGATTGCTATTATAAGGGCGATGTGCTGCACGTTTCCGATGCAGACTTTGAAAAGCTGTTGGGGCATCCCATCCCGAATGGCAAAACCAAAATTGACCGCAATCTGACCTTGGGCGAACTGAACCACGCACGCAGCCCGCTGGGCTGGCTTGTCTGGCTTGTGCTGACGATCCTGCTGGATGTCAGCTATAAACGCGGCAAGCCGGACCTGAACATCTTGTTCCAGTACAATATGCCCCTTCGCGCCCTGGCAAAGATGACGAACGGCGCCATCAGCATGGGCATGGTGGACGGCATTGTCATGGAATTGCAGGGCTTCTGGATCCTGGGTCTTGTGCGGGTGATTTATGAAGCGATTAAGAATGTGGTGCTGAATGCGCAGATGGAAAAGCGTCTGCACGGCGCTTGATGGAGGTTGCATTATGCAGTTTTGGAATAATTTTGCGGCTAAACACCCTGCCGCAGCCAAGTGGGTGCGCGAGGGCGGTCTGTTCGTCATCGTGTCGAACCTGATTACCGTGTTCAAGTATCTGCTGCTGCAATTTCTGCCCGCTGCGTTCAGCAGTCTGCCGGTGGTGGATTTCGGCTGGCCCGGCGTGGATGTGACCCTGTTTGGGGAAACCTTCAAGTGGAACATCCTCGGCTACGATGCCGCCCACGGCGGGCTGCCGTATTTCTGCGCTTACATGATTGCTATGGTGATTGGTGAATGTATCAACTTTCCGATCCAGCGCAATTTCGTGTTCCGCAGTAAGGGCAATTTAGGCAAGCAGATTGCGTGGTATGTGCTGGCGTTCTGCGTCATCACCTGCATCGTCAACTCCATCAACTGCGTATGGGTTGCCGTGGCCGGGCTGCTGGTGCCGGACTTTATTTATAACATCGGCACGACGGTTTTTGAACGGCGGTGTGTCTATGGTCATTTTCTTCTTTGTCAACAAAATCATCTTCCCTGAAAGCGGGAAGTGATGGAAAAAAGTATCACTTTACGAGCGCCGCAGACAACGGATTGCAGTTTTGGATGATGAGCAAGCCCTGCTGATGAAATCCGTCATAGGTGGATTGTCGCCGTGAATTGTGCACGTCTCGTAAGCAATTTGCGCTTACTATTGACCGACTGATACTGACTGGAGTAAAAAGAGCCCGGAGGGCCTTACCAAATCGGTAAGGTTCTCCAGGCTCTTTTTTCTCGCCGGAAAGTGCATGCAAATGGGTTGCACAGAATAACGATACAACACGAAAAGGAAGAAAACTTCTAATTAGACCAATTCTGAAAGATTGTACGAAATACGCACGAGGACTGCCAAAGTGAATCAAATCTGATTCATTTCCACGCCCGACCTGGCGTAAAAGGCATAAACGTAAACCTGCCTGACAATCATTTCATAACCACCTGCATGGATGGTGCAGCCGAACGGGGATATATGTCTGCCTCAAGACTTATACATTCTTCACAAGCAGTGCCTGATACGGTTCCAGTTCTACATCCGCCAGCCAGACGGGCTGACCGCCTGCGGAACGGTAGCTGCCGCCCAAAGCGTCAAGACCGGCCCCTGCCGGGTACTCGGTAAAGTTGAACAGCCCCACCAGCGTCTCCTCGCCGTGCTTGCGTACCAGTGCCAGGACGCCGGGGTTGTGGGTGTCCCATGTGGTTACCCACGCATCCGGGGCAAAGCACTCGTCTGCCCGCATTTTGCGCAGTTCTTCCATGCCCTGCCACAGCTTGTTCGGCAGCGTACCCTTTTGGGTGCGCTGTTTTGCGTTTTCCCAGTTAAACGCACTGCGGTGCAGGTTGCGGCTGTCGTCTGCCCGATTGGGGTCGGACTTATAATCCCAGCCGTTGAGCTGGGCAATCTCGTCGCCGGAGTTCAGCATCGGAAATCCCTGTAAAAATGCCATGACGCTATGCAGCAGCAAGTCGCGGCGGACTGCGTAGTCCAGCGCGATCACATCGCCCGATTCCAGCGCCTGCTCCACTCCGCATAGGCTGGCGGTGGTGCCGCAGCTGCGGGCATCGCCGGTAGCAGGGTCGTAGTTGTACAACTCTCCCTTTGCCCAGCTTCCGGGGAAATCGCCCGCATAAAAATGGTAGAGATACTCCTTGTGCTTTTGGGGGGCTCAATATCAAAAACGATTCTCAGCCGCTTCATCCAGACCCCAGCCGATATCATCGTGGCAGCGCAGATAGTTTACAAACCAGCAGTTGCCCGGCAGGGCGTGCAGGGCGTCCAGCTGTGCCTTCAGCAGGCGGGTGTCACGGCTTGCCAAGGCCCCCCGACAGGTTGACCATGGTGGACACATTGTAAAGGCATGTGACATTCCGGCTTTTTACGGGTGTGCCAAAGTACGCCGCCAGCTCCTTGGGAGCCATGACCACCTCGCCCTTGAGGATGACCGCCGGGCAGACGCATTCCAGCACCATGCGCAGCATCCGCACAATGGTATGTACCTGCGGTAAATTGCGGCAGGTCGTGCCAAGCTGTTTCCAAATGTAAGGCACAGCGTCAATGCGGAACACCTCCACACCCAGATTTGCCAGATGCAGAATACTTTTGGTCATGTCCACGAACACCGCCGGGTTTGCGTAGTTCAGATCCCACTGGTAGTCGTGGAAGGTGGTCAGCACCCACTTGTGCATCTCCTCGCACCAGGTAAAGTTGCCGGGCGCGGTGTTGGGAAATACCTGCGGCACGGTCTGCTCGTATCGGTCCGGGATGGTGCGGCCCTCAAACAGGTGGTAGTAGGCTTGAAACCACGGGTCGCCTGCCTTTGCTGCCATGGCCCAGCGGTGGGTGCTGGCGGTGTGGTTCATGACGAAAGTCCAGACACAGGCTGATGCCGGCCTTGCGCAGTTCACGGGTCAGGTTTTCAAGGTCTTTGTTGGTGCCGAGAGCCGGGTCTACGGTGTCGAAATCCTCCACCGCATAGCCGCCATCGTTGTGGGGGTGGGGCCATCTGCAGTAAAGGCATCAGGTGCAGATAGGTCAGCTTTTGGCTCCTTAAAATAGGGCAGCTTCTTTGCCAATTCTTTCAAGTTTCCGGCAAACAGGTCGGTGTACATCGTCATGCCGAACATATTGCCCCGCTTGTACCAGTTCGGGTCGGCGGCACGGGCTTTGTCCAGCGCCTTCAGCTCGGCGCTGCGGGCGTCGTAGGCGTCTGCCATCTCCCGTTCAAGGACCTCCAACCCTTCCCGGTTGTTGTACAATTCCATGAACAGCCATTCCAGCTCGTCCTTATGGCGGGCAAATCGTGCGGAAAATTCCTGCGCCATGGGTCAGCCCTCCACTTCTGTCAGGGTGGGCATGGCGGGGATGGCACCGCGGCGGCTGGTGGTGATGCTGGCCGCCTTTGTTGGCAAAAGCCAGAATGCTCTCCAGTTTGTCCGCCGTCAGGGTGTTCAAATCCTCCTTGCACAGCTTGGACAGCGCTGCCCCAAAGAAGGTGTCGCCTGCACCGTTGGTGTCGCCCACCTTGCAGGGAACACCGGCTACATGACCGGTTTTCTCTCCAAAGCGGTAGAACACACCGTTTGCACCCAAGGTAACAAAAAATCAGCCGAATGCCGTTTTGTGCCAGCTGCGCCGTGCCGCTTTCGCAGTCGGTGGTGCCGGTCAGCAGGGGCAGCTCCTCGTCCGAAACCTTCAGGATATCCACCAGCGGCAGGGGAGCTTTCATCTGTGCAATCGCTTCTTCCTCGCTGTGCCAAAGGTTGGCGCGGTAGTTGGGGTCGTAGGTGATGATTGCCCCCAGCTTTTTGGCGCGGGCGGCAGCGTCCAGCGTAGCGGTGCGGGCGGGTCGGCGGTCAGACTGACCGAGCCGAAATGGACGATTTTGGCTGCTTTCAGGGCTTCCTCCGGGATGTCCTCTTTGCACAGCATTACATCGGCGTTGGCACTGCGGTAGAAGCTGAAATCCCGCTCACCGGAGGCATCCACCGAAACAACGGCCATGGTGGTGGGGTGGTCGGCATCGGTGACCATATAGCGGGTGTCTACCTTGTTTTCCTGCAAAACCTCGGTCAGATAGCGGCCAAAGGCATCCTCGCCCACCTTGCCGATAAAGGTAGTCTGTGCGCCCAACTTGGCGGCGGCAACCGCCAAATTGGCGGGGGCACCGCCGGGGTTTGCCGCAAACTGCGGAATGCCGCGTTCATCCCTGCCGGTCTGGGTCAGGTCGATCAAAACTTCACCAATCGTTACAATATCCATGTGTATCTCTCCTTGCTGAATGTATCGAACCAAAAAGAAGCAGCTTTACTACTTCAAAAGATAGCGAATATAGGCAGCTGCGCGCTCCGGGTGCGGTGCATTTGCAATGACACCGAGGTAAACGGATCCCTCGAAACCGGCTTGTGCGATGAGGGGCGTGTCGGAAATATCCAGCGTTACGCCATCGGCAGACAATTCATCCAAGCGCTGAAATCAGCATCCAATGTGCGGAGGTCAAGAAAATACTCTTCGTCTTGCAGTTGCTCTCGCGCAGCGGTGTCCATTAGAATAACATCTAATTGCTGTGCGCTGACAGCAGCCAGCAGCTTCAGCTCAGAGGCATAGACATATTGTTCATCTGCATTGGCAGTTTCATTTATCATCAGCCCGGTCAGCAGATTGACCTGCTGCTTTTTTGTCAGATGCGCATATTGGGCAAAGCCGTCAGTAAGCTGCTCGGTCAAATCAGAACCGGCTGAAATGTTCACAAGGCTAACGTACAGTACAGCTTCTTTTTTGGTGAAATGCCGATAAGCGGCATATCCGAAAATGTATAAAACGATTAAAATTCCTATGATGGGGAGTTTGTAGTATGCCCAAATGTGCTCCCATCTTTTGCGCCCATGCAGAGTGCGCAGGGTGGCAAGATCAGCGCTCTTCATCGTGCGATTCCTCATCTGCCGCATCGGGATCTCCGCCGATAAGATGAATGATTTTTACCAAGAGGAAAGAGCATAGCATGGCACACAAGCCCATTTCCCCAAAAGAAAGGCGGGCGCGAATACGCAAACGGTGATCCAACCCATGACAGCGTAGATGAACGCCATCAGCAGGGTGCAGAACAAATAGCGAACTCCGACGGCAAAGGAGGTCCTTAAAATGCCAAGCGTCGTGTTTTCAAAACGTGCCAGCAGGGGAAATGCGTAGAGCAGTACAATGGCGTACAGCACGGCAGCACCGATCACCAGCGCTGTCAAAATCGTCCAGAATGCACTGGTGTTCCAAAGGCGGCTCAACACGAAGCCGTCGACGCCCAAAAAAGCAGCCAAGTGCCAGCAGGATAAGCCACAGCTTTGTGGCTGGCTTGAAATTGCTGCGAAACGCACGGAAGAACATACGGGTAAGACCCTCATCACGATCCTCAGCCATTTTCAATGTGCAGTAAAACAGCGCCGTAGTGGAGGCGCCAATCGTAAAAATCGGCAGGCTGCATATAAGCCATAAAATGTTCAGATAGGCGCTGTATGTCAGCTTTGTCAGCACAGAAAACCACGGCTTGTCCCACAGGTCACGCATACTGTACCTCTCAATCTCCTGTGGATTCACGCAGGATCAGATTCGTTTCCGTATAAACAGTCCGATAATTCAGCGAGGGCTCCTCAATACGGGTCATAAGCAGATTGGCGGCGGCATACCCCATGATTTGCCCGTGAATATGAATGGATGTCAGCCGAGGTGAAAAATACGATGCCTCCTGGCTGTCATCAAATCCGCAAATCCAGATGTCATCCGGAACGGAATAGCCAAGCCGATGCAAGGCGTTGATAAGATCCATTGCTATAAAATCATTGGCGCAGATAAAGGCGTCCGGCATGGTCGGGCAACCGCGCAGCGACTGATACAGATACTCCGAATAGTTTGGCTGTGCTTTTTGCGTTGCGCAGGTCGGCCAGTCGGTTGCCATACCAAAATGCTCGGCTGCATCCTTGTAGGCCAGGTAACGTTCATGAAAAGACTGGCAGTGCTCTTTATCCCCGGCAAAGGCGATACGTTTTCGTCCGCGCTGTGCCATCTGCGCCATCATGTTCTGAATTTCGATACGGTTTTCCATATACAGCCGATCAGCCTGCAGCGGAGGGCGCATTTCCATCACGGGTGTGTCCACAAAAAGAAGCGGAATGCCCAGCGTACAAAGCATCTGGGCGTAATCATAGTCAAATACTTCAAAGCAGATGATGCCTGCCGTGTGCTCTGTGTTTAAGGAAGACGGCAGCTCCTTTGCAGCCAGCTCAGCGGGCGAAATGCGGTGGATCGTCATACAGGCGTGAAGATGCTGAAGTTCTGATTGAAAGCGATCCAACATCATTGCGGCAAAGTGGGAGTTATTCAGAAAACGGGTTGTCAGTATGGCAATTTCCCGCTTATCGACGGGAGAATGGAAGCATCCCGGCGTTGCTGTTCCCATCAAATACCGGAAGGTAGGAAAATTGCTTGTATCCCATTTCGGCAGCCTTGCGCAGGATCTTCTCCCGTGTGGCATCGGCCAGAACGCCGGTGTTATTGATAGCCTTGGAAACCGTATTGCGGGAGAGCTGAAGCTCGTTGGCAATATCCTGAATGGTGACTTTGGTAGACATGGTCTGCCTCGATTCTGTACACTCTATAAGTAAGAAATGTACTTTTAATAAATATATTCTGTAGGTATCTCCGTCCGGGAGATTCCTGTGTTTCTGATACCAGTATAGTGCATATGCACAAATTAGTCAAATGTAAAAACGCAAATCAGCATATTGCACATTCGCACGCACTGGTTTTTGTGCAGCTGCACGAATGTACCGTAATTCGCTTAAAAACGAGGAAAACGCCATTGACTTTTGCGATTGGTGATGGTATAAATAAATCACAGGGTTTTACAAATGCACCATTCAAGGGGGTCTGAGCAGAACATGTTGTGCAAATGTAAAACAAAGAAGAAACGGTACAGTGAAATCAAAAAGGAGGAGAATGATTCATGAAACCAAAGTCAGTTGCACCCCAAAGCGCGGTCATGGCGGTTGACCGTAAACTGCATAATACATGGGTGTACATTAAGCGTCATTGGCAGCTCTACCTGCTATTTCTGATGCCGGCTGTATTGCTGACCCTTGTATTCCGCTACATTCCTATGGGCGGTGTACTGATCGCCTTCCAAAAATACAACCCGTTCAAAGGCATCTGGGGCAGCGAATGGGTCGGGTTCAAGAACTTTACGCGGTTCCTGTCCTCGCCGGATTTCATGCGGTATTTGATCAACACCTTGAAACTGAGCGTCTATGGCTTGCTGTGGGGCTTCCCCATTCCGATTTTGTTGGCCTTCCTGCTCAACCGCATTAAAAGCAATAAGATCAAGCAGAAGGTACAGCTTGTCCTGTATATGCCCAACTTTATTTCCGTGATCGTGCTGTGCGGTATCGTGCGCGTTCTGCTGTCTGTCACAGGTCCTGTAAATGGGCTGTTTCATACCGGCATCAACTTTATGACATTGCCGGAGGCTTTCCGCCCGATTTACATCATCAGCGGAATCTGGCAGGGCGCAGGTTGGTCCTCCATTATGTACACAGCCGCGCTTTCCAACGCCAGCCAGGAGCTGAAAGAAGCCGCCATGCTGGACGGCGCGAACCTGATTCAGCAAATACGAACCGTTGAATGGCCCGCCATCAAGGATATGGTCGTGATTCAGTTCATCCTGCAGGCAGGCAACATTATGAGCATCGGCTTTGAAAAAGCCTACGCACTGCAAACGGATCTGAACCTGAATTCGGCAGAAATCATCGCCACTTATGTGTATAAAAAAGGTCTGTTAGACGGTGATTACAGCTTTTCAACAGCAGTCGGTCTGTTCAACACAGTTATCAATGTCATATTGCTTATCGCTGTAAACAAAGTCGTTGCCAAGATGAACGATGGGCAAGGCTTGTAAGGAGGTGTCCGCTATGTCTAAGAAAAAGTCGGGAATGCAGATCTATACCAAACAAGACAAAGCCATCCTCTACTGCGGCTATGCACTGTTGGCTCTGTTTCTCATCGCCATTATTGTGCCGATGATTTACATTGTGATCGCTTCGTTCATGGATCCCGTCACATTGCAAAACAAGGGCATTTCCTTTGACTTCAGCAAATGGAGCCTGGATGCCTATGAGCGCGTCATCTCGGACAAACAGATATGGGTCGGCTTCAAAAACGCTGTTCTTTATTCGGTTATATTTACCGTCATTTCCGTTGCCGTAACGATGCTGGCCGCCTATCCGATGTCGCTGCCGGACTTCAAGGGAAAGAAATTTTTTCAACACCTTATTCGTTATCACGATGTTCTTCAACGGCGGTCTGATCCCTACCTACCTGCTCATCAACAATATCGGTCTGCTGGATTCCATGTGGGCGGTTATCCTGCCGGGTGCATTCAGCGTCTGGAATATGATCATTGCCCGTACCTACTATCAGGGGATCCCGCGTGAGCTTCGTGAGGCAGCCGATGTGGATGGTGCCAGCGAAATGCGCTACTTCTTTAATATCTTGCTGCCGGTTTGTATGCCGGTAGTGGCGGTGCTTGCTCTTTGGCAGTTTGTCGCTATGTGGAACAGCTATTTTGACGCGATGATCTACCTGAACAGTGCCTCCAAACAGCCCCTGCAGTTGGTGCTGCGCTCTATCCTGATCCAAAGCCAGCCTGAATCCGGTATGATTGCCGATATTCAAAGCACGGCTGAACGCGCAAAAATGGCTGAGCTGCTCAAGTATGCAACCATTATCATTTCCAGCCTGCCGCTGCTGGTCATGTACCCCTTCTTCCAAAAGTATTTTGATGCAGGCATTATGGCAGGCTCTGTCAAGGGCTGATTGTTAGGAAAACTCGACCGGGATTTCCCGGCCGCAATATTAAAAAAGGAGAAAAACGCAATGAAAAAATTGATTTCACGCCGCAATTTCCTCAAAATGGGCGCTTTGGCGAGCGCTGTTATGATGCTGGCCGCCTGCGGCGGCGGTGCCGGAGGCGGAAAAGATTCGGGTGCCAATGTAGATGTTACCGGTACCGTTTCGTTTCCTCTGGCGGAGCAGGTAACCTTTACCGGTATGACAAGCTATCCGGTCGGCAGTGAATCTGATCCGAACAACCGTACCATTTTCAAACGTCTTGAGGAAGCCACCAATGTACATATCGACTGGACGGCTATTCAGGCTGACCAGTGGAGCGATAAAATCACCCTGAATATGTCCAACCCCAGCACTCTGACGGATTTTGTCTTTACGGCAGATTTCAGTGACAGTGACCTGCTGCGCTACGCAGATCAGGGCGTTATTGTCAATCTGGAGGACTACATCGACAACAATATGCCCAACCTCAAGAAGGTTTTTGAGATGTACCCGGAGTACCGTACCATGTGTACAGATTCCGAGGGACATATCTGGGCGTTGCCGTGGATCGAGCAGTTGGGCGCCGAAAAGACGGCGATCCAAACGGTGGGAAATATGAGCTTCATCAACAAGAAGTGGCTGGATTTCCTGGGTCTGGAGATGCCGACGACGGTGGATGAATTTGAGCAGGTACTGATCGCTTTCCGCGACAACGCGGATGCCATCAAGAGTGAGTTTGGCATTGAGGGTGATATCATCCCGATGTCCTGCATTGTCAACAATGGTGACCAGGATCCCAGTATCCTGATCAACGGCTTTGGTGAGGGCTATGGTGATGCCGATAAGGATCGCCACATTGCCGTCACGGATGACCTGAAGGTTATCTGCGCGGCCACACAGCAGGGCTACCGTGAAGGTCTTGACTGGCTGCACAAGCTGTATTCTGAAAACCTCATTGACCCCGAATGCTTTACGCAGGAATGGTCCACCTATGTTTCTAAAGGTAAGGCCGGTCGTTACGGCGTCTGCTTTAGCTGGGATGTTGCCAACATCGACAACCTGACCGATTGGGAACCCCTGCCCGCACTGACTGCCGATACCCGCAATATCACCCCGCAGAACGGTTCCTTCACCAGCGGCTTTGGGCGCGGCAAGTGTGTTGTCACCGTCAAGGCATCGAACCCCGCGCTGGTCTGTGCCTGGCTCGACCAGATGTATGCACCCCTGCAGTCTCCCCAGAACAACTGGGGTACCTACGGCGATGAAACCGGTTTCAATATCTTTGAAATGTCCACCAACGATAAGGGCGAGCCGATGCTGAAGCACGCCCCCCTCGGCGATGCGTCCCCCGTTGAAGTCCGCGAAGCACAGTGTGTCGGCGGTCCTCTGGCGGTTCTGGATGATTACTACGGCGTTTATGTTACCTGCCCGGACGATGCACAGTACCGTTTGGACTGGATCAAGGATATTTACACCCCGGATATGAACAAAAAGTATGTTTACCCCAATGTTTTTATGAGCAACGAGGACACCGAGCAGGTTTCCAACCTTCAGGCAGATCTCCAAACCTACATGAACACCCAGAAGGCAAACTGGATCATGAACGGTACTACCGATGCTGAGTGGAATGAGTACCTCGACAAACTGGAAGCCTACGGATTGTCTGACTATCTGGCGATTATGCAGAAGTATCTTGACGCCTATTACGCAAAGCAATAAGTTTCACCAGGAGGAATCCATGAGCAATACAATTTTGCAGAAAGCACGCGATTACGAGGAAGAGCACAGCGCTGCCATTTCTGCGGCAGAGCGCCCTGCCTACCACTTGACCCCTTATGTAGGCTGGATGAATGACCCGAACGGCTTTTCCTTCTATCATGGGAAATACCACCTGTTTTACCAGTATAACCCCTACGCAACACAATGGGGTCCGATGCACTGGGGACACGCGGTCAGCACAGACTTGCTGCATTGGGAGTATCTGCCCTGCGCCATTGCTCCGGATTCTCCGTCTGATAACGGCCCCGGCTGCTTCTCCGGCTCGGCAACGGAGCTGGATGATGGCAGGCAGCTACTGCTCTACACCAGCGTGGTTTCTGAAAAACAGCCGAATGGTGAAATGCGGGATATTCAGACCCAGAGCGTTGCTGTGGGCGATGGATTGGATTACGAAAAACCTGCCTGCAACCCGGTGCTGACCCAGAAAGATTTGCCTGAAGGATACAGCAAATTCGACTTCCGTGACCCAAAGATCTGGCGCGAAGCTGACGGCACCTACTCTGCCGTGACCGTTGCCCTGACCGAGGACGGCAGCGGTGCAGCCGTACTGTTCCAAAGCAAGGACGGTTTCGACTGGCATTTTGTTACCGTGCTGGCGCGCAACAACAACGTGTACGGCAAAATTGTGGGAGTGCCCGGACTTTTTTCCGCTGGACGGCAAGCATGTACTGATGGTCGGACCGATGGAAATGCGTCCGTCCGGTGAGTTCCACAACGGACACAATGTGATCGCATTTGTCGGCAGTTATGATGAGAAAACCCATACCTTTACCCGCGAACAGGTGCAGCTGGTGGACGGTGGCATCGACTTTTACGCCACCCAAACCACACAGGCACCCGATGGGCGCCGCCTAATGACGGCGTGGCTGCAAACCTGGTCTGACACCGAGGATAAGCCGCAGGGATGCAAGTGGTTCGGGCAGACCATCTGCCCGCGCGAGCTGCACCTGAAGATGGACGCATTGTGCAGACCCCGGTTCGGGAGCTGGATGCCGCCCACGGTAAGCGCACTCTGCACGAAGATGTGACTGTACAGAATGAAACTGTGCTGGCCGGCATCGGCGGGCGCATTGCCGACCTGACCGTCACCGTGGCAGCGGGCGAATACCGCAGCTTTACCGTTAAGCTGGCAGCCGATGCAGCGTATCACACCCGCCTGACCTATGACCCCTACACCTCACTGCTGACACTGGATCGCAGCTGTGCCGGTTCCCGCGCCGATATTGTGCATACCCGCAGCTGCAAGGTGCGCAGCCAAAACGGCGCGCTCAAGCTTCGCATCCTGCTGGATAAAAACAGCGTGGAGGTCTTTATCAACGATGGCGAGCAGACGATGACCGCGTGGATCTACACCCCGCAATCCGCCGATGGCATCACCTTTGCTGCAGACGGTCAGGCAACCATTACTGTGGAACAGTTTGAACTGAACCTGTAACTGGATATTCCCTTCGTTTCTCCTTCATCAACACAGGAGGCTGCTGCACTTGGATTTTTTCCTTGTGCAGCAGCCTCTTTTTAAGTGCGCCCGAAAGGATTCGAACCCCCGGCACCTGGCGCCGGAGAGCTACGACAGGACGACGTAAATAGACGCTGAAACGTAAATTTGTTGGTTCTGCACAGTTACGACCAAAACAAGAAAAAGCCCGTTGGTGGTTGTCACAACGGGCTTTTTCGGCATTTTGAGGGGCGACTGCACAGTAGTGGTCAAATGGTGGTCAAAATGCAAATAAACTCTGTAAGAACATACGGTAAAAATACTTTTAACAAATTTCAAAAAGGCTCATTTAATTCTATTTTGAATATCTTCCACCGAAGGCAACTGCTTTTCCAATTTCCCCGGTAAGGTTACTCGTAACCTTATATCAGGGCATTGAGGACAAGTTCGCAGACAAATTTCTGGAGGAAGATGCTTCGCTGAAAACCGGCGGCATGGCAGAAAAAGCAACCGCAGCCTACCATAAGGTCGAAGATGCCGTGGTCGGCGGTTATAAGAAGGTGGAAAATGCCTTCGTGGATGCATTCCTTGAGAAAGTGGATGAACCGGAATCCAAGGATTCTGAGGCAAAAAAAGTAATGCCAAGCAGAGAACGGCAGGTACAGCTCAAATGTACCTGCCGTTCTCTTTTATTTTTAAGATTATAGAAACACAACGCCAATAGACTGTTTCACCGGTTACATGAGGCTACAGAACAATTTGTCACGCAGCATTCTTTGAAGTCTGCCCCGAATTGCTATATCTTTACCAGAAACCACCTGTCTTGATTTGCAAAAAGCGGTCATGACTTATTCAGATTTCTCGCAATGGCTTTGGCTACCTCCGCCACATTAAGAGGCTTGGAAATATGACCGTTCATGCCCGCATCCAGAGAGGTCTGCACATCCTCCGCAAAAGCGTTGGCCGACAGTGCAATGATGGGGATTTCTTCTGCATCCGGGCGTTCCGCCTGCATGGCGCGGATGGCTTTTGCTGCCTGCAGTCCGTCCATTTTCGGCATCATAATGTCCATCAGGATAATATCATAGGTACCCGCCGGGTGATTGGCAAACAGGTCGACAACCTCCTGCCCGTCCGCCGCATGGGTTACGATCATCTCCGAATCCTCTAACAGTATCGTGGCAAGCTCGGCGTTCAAATCGTTATCCTCTGCCAGAATGCACCTTTGATCCCTTTTCATGGCTTTTTGCGTCTTTTGCCGGTTTTCTTTGTTTTTTTCGACCTTTTTCAGAGCTTGTCAGCTCCATGGGGATTTTCCACGGTAAAGGTCGTGCCGACTCCTTTTTTTGCTTTTCCACCGCAATGGTTCCACCCATCATTTCTACATATCCCTTTGTGATGGGCATACCCAGACCTGTGCCTTTATACTGCGTTCTTGCGTCGTTTTTCTCTGCGCAAATTCGTCAAAGAGCTTTGTCAGGAATTCCTCGCTCATACCGACACCGGTATCCTGAACTCGATAGCAAACCACGCTGTGCTGTGCATCGGCTCCCGGACGGTTGCTCACATCCAGACGGATCGTACCGCCGTCATTGGTGAATTTTACGGCGTTGTTCAGGATGTTGACCAGAATCTCCCGGATGCGGACAGGCTCCGTCATGACATAGGGATTTTCCATCGGTTCACGGTGTACCTCAAAGTTCAGGCTCCGGTTCAGAAGGGTACCGTTTATGATCTCAATTGCACTATCCGTAACGGCGGTGATATCCGCCGGAACAGGGGAGAATACCACCTTTCCGCTTTCGATGCGGCTCAGATCCAGTATATCATTCAACAGGGACAGCAGATGATCCGAGCTGTCCTCGATTTTTTTCCAGGCAGTTGTGGATTTCGGGTACAGAATCCTGATGCAGCGCGATATTCGTAAAGCCGATGATGGCATTCATCGGGGTACGGATATCGTGGGACATATTGGAAAGAAAGACACTTTTTGCTTTGCTGGCGGCCTGCGCCTGCTCTGCAAGGGTGGTCATTTCTTCTGCTTTCTGCTGGGCGGCAAGCTGTAATTCTCTGCGCGTCTGCAAACGGCTCATAATAATGATCAGCGTGACCGCCATACAGGAGATAAATACGATGATAAGCAAAGCCGCAGCCGGATGCAGGCGGATCATGTCTGCAAAGGTCAGATTTGTCGCTTTATATGCGGTGTACTGCGCCGCAAGATCCTCGACAAGATTCTCCGGCATCGCGTACATTGCCTTTGTCAGGATACCTGCCAGCGCGTGATTTTCCGTGGAGGAAACCACCATGCGGTAGCTGAAGGTGGGCTGTTCCAGCGGCGTGTAGGTCAAGGTGCCTGTCGTGTCGCCGTTGACAAACGCCTGCGCCATATAATAGTAGACAAACGCTGCATCCGCCTTGCCGTCACGGACAGCTTCCATCATCTCCTGACGGGTACTGCACATCAGTTTTTCCGCACCGGGTGCCACTGCATCTTCGATCGACTTGGACGCGGTCTGGTTGACCGTGGCGACGACATGGATGTTCCCGTCAAAATCTTTCCGCGTCACCCTTGCCATGCGCATCGTGATATAGGGTGCGGTCAATCCCCATCCTTTGGTTTCTGCGTAATTGTCCGTATCCAATCGCGCATCAATGCTGATGTCTACCGTGCCCTTACCGCTTTGATACGCGATATATTCATCTCTGGTTGCGGGGACAAGAAATTCATAGGAAAGCCCGGCATAGTCCGCTATCTTCCGGAAATAGTCCGGGAGAATGCCCTTTACCTTGCCATTTTCTGTATAAGAATAGGGATACCGGGTCGGGTCGCACAGGATGTGAAGGGGATTGTCCTTGAAATATTGGGCGATGATGCGCTTTTCTTCTTCCGTATACTCCAGATTTTTGGCATTGGTGCTTTCGTAATTTTTGTTATAGAGGGTCGTTTTCCAGTCGCCCTCGGCGGCGTTCATCTGATCGATTGCATAATTTACCTGGTTCAGAAGCTCGGTATTTCCTTTTTTGACGATCACATAAAAATCACTGCTGCCGAATTTTTTCAAGGATACGCTCGTTGTTTATCCTGCGCAGGGAACTGGTGACAATGGCATCGACCGTTCCGTTCTGAAGGGCCTCTGCCATCTTCTCAGTCGAATCGAAATAAATCGATTGGTAGGTAAAGCCTTTGGTCTGTGCATACTCTGCAAATTCAGCATTCCGGGAGTTTCCGTTCAGGAGTGCAACACGCATCCCATTGTAGGTACTGTATTGCCCCTCAACGATAGCAGTATTATCGCCGCGGATCGTCAGGATACCGTTGCTGGTTCCGATGGGACGGGAAAAATCAAACAATTCTTCGCGGTCAGGCGTTTTGCGGGCAGAAGTGACCATGTCGATCTCGCCGTCCAGCAGCATCCGCTGCATATCCTCCCAGCTTTTGTCATAGCCGATGTACTCATAGTCTGCATCCCAATAGCGCGCCATCAGGCGGAGGAAATCATAGCCGTAACCGCTGCGGTTTCCATCCTCATCCATCATGTGATAGCCGTCCATCGCAAAAAATGCCAACGCGCACGTGCTCATGCTGGCTTTCCGCCTCTTCCGCACGCGCCGGGAAAGAC
>ENA-OQES01000168-OQES01000168.1-human-gut-metagenome-genome-assembly--contig:-NODE-168-length-27867-cov-5.310454_pt1 | contig 27867 bp, 29 predicted proteins | sample MGYA00242798_ERZ504641 | MGnify/ENA primary metagenome ERZ504641 (study PRJEB26092, sample SAMD00036327) | human gut metagenome | host: Homo sapiens | study: EMG produced TPA metagenomics assembly of...
CAAATTCGAACAAAAGATACATGTATGCTTGCCGAGAACGTTAAAATATAGTACGATTAAGATTCAGATAGGAGTGATAATGTATATGTGGTATTGGCGATTATGGTACTGCTGATTTTAGGGAGTATCGCACTTCTTTGCAGTACATTTATAAGTGTAAAAAGAATAGGCACAGGACGCAGAGCGGAGAAAGCAGTCCAAGAAAGGAAAGCGTAACAAGGCAGATCAGGGATATGATCCAGAAGAGGATCAGCCGCAGGGAAAGAAGAGACGCAGTTCAGGGCAGAACGGTTCTATGGATTCAGCGAAGCGTTCTTCTAAAAAGAGAAGACAGTGGAAGATTATCCTGGAAGATCTGGATACATGGCAGAAATATAGCTTCATATTCTATGATGAAGTGGGAATCGGAAGAGCAAAGAGGAATGACAATTATGAGAAGTATCTTCCACTGCATGAGGATGGAAGAGTATCCAAGCAGCACTGTGTGATCATACAGAGAGGTGACTGTTTGTATCTGATGGATGATGGTTCCAAGAATGGAACATACCTGAACGGAATCCTGGTAGATCGTCCGACAGAGGTTCAGAGAGAAGATGTGATTGGTGTTGGGGAGACCAGACTGGAGATTCTCAGAATTTTTAAGAGAAAGTGAATAATGAAATTTACAGGCAAGGAAGTCCGGCGGAAAAGCCAGGACTTCTTTTTCTTTAGATCGTAAAATGAAGAATCTGTGTGAAAGTAACAGTTGAGTAAGGAAGATCATATAGTAGTTATATAGTTACTGTTCACTCCCGTGTCAATCACTCTGCTGATTGACACGGAGGATGCGTGTTTTGATTTGAATGCATCTCGCCCCATCGCCAAAGGCGATTTAAAACTGGCGAGATGCGTTGCTGGTCGCACATCGTGTGAACAGTAACGTTATATAGCCGCCGGATTTATAAACTGCAATCAACAGGAATGCGGACAGCAGGGACGGCACAACTTATTGTCAGTGGGAGTGAGCAACATGTACCAGAAATTGCCTTATTATATGGCCTATCCGATACAGACAGAATATGATGAGAGAGCGGAAAGGACAGACCTGGAGTATATGAAAAGCCTGTATCCGGATCTTCCAAAGAGAATACTGCCTTATGTCGAAGAGGAGTGTGACAGGATGGAATACACGGGGAGTGTGATATTTGATGTTTATCCGGATAAATTGCAGTTACGCATCATGTGCAGCAGAATTTGCGAAAATGTCAAAAAAACAGGAGAAAATGTTTGCCGGGGAAGAGCGGATGTTAAGAGACCTGGCGGAAGTTTTGTTATATCAGGAAATCTACCGACGCAGGGGAGAACAGAGAAAAAGGAAACCAAAAAATTTACAGTTATTGTTCATTGCCAGGAAAATCTATGATATAATCATTCAGATTACAACGAAAGAAACGGATTCAGAAGAAGGGAACAGATACAGATGAAAAGTAATCTTATATTTATCGGTATGCCGGCTGTCGGAAAAAGTACAGTTGGTATTGTAGTAGCAAAAAGACTTGGAAAAGGTTTCATAGATTCAGATCTTCTGATTCAGGAACAAGAAGGAAAGCTTCTGCGTGAAATTATAGCAGAAGTCGGTGATGATGGGTTTTTAAAAATCGAAAATCAGGTAAATCGTGATATAAAAGCAGAAAATGCGGTTATTTCTCCGGGCGGAAGTGTTGTCTATTGCGAGGAAGCAATGAAACATTTCAAAGAAATCGGAATTGTTGTATATCTTCATGCTTCTTATCAGACAATAAAGAGGAGAATCAGGAATCCTCAAAAAATGAGGAGTTGTTTTGAAGGACGGTCAGACATTAAAAGACCTGTATGACGAGCGAAAAGTCCTTTTTGAGAAGTATGCAGATGTGACAATCAGTGAAGAGGGCTGTCAGATTGAAGAAACAATAGAAAATGTACTTGATACTATTGAGAATTACTCTCAAAATAAAGCATGAATATTACCGTCATAGAAAAAGGGGATTCCACAATGAAAGATTTTGTGTTATAGTTATGTATGGATTATATTGTAATTAAGGTAGATAATTCTTTTCGTATAGACAAAGACACAAGAATAAATCGTTACTGAACACAGGATCTGTGGGAAGTAATACAGAATCGGACAATTGAGGTGCAAAATGGAGCAATATATTATTAAGGGTGGTAATCCGCTGGTTGGGGAAGTTGAAATCGGCGGAGCTAAGAATGCGGCACTTGGAATTCTTGCAGCTGCAATCATGGCAGATGAACCGGTTTTGATTGAGAATCTTCCGGATGTGAATGACATTAATGTCATGCTGGAGGCAATCGAGGGAATCGGTGCAATGGTACAGAGAATTGACAGACATACAGTAAAGATCAATGGAAATACAATCGGAGATTTCAGTATTGATTATGACTATATTAAGAAGATCAGAGCGTCTTATTATTTGTTAGGTGCACTTCTTGGAAAATACAAGAGAGCAGAAGTAGCACTTCCGGGAGGATGCAATATCGGAAGCAGACCGATCGATCAGCATCTGAAAGGATTCCGTGCACTTGGAGCAGATGTAGACATTGAGTATGGTAAGATTGTTGCAGAGGCGGAAGAGCTGAAGGGAACACATCTTTATTTCGATGTTGTGACTGTAGGTGCAACGATCAACGTAATGATGGCAGCAGCTATGGCTGACGGTCTTACGATCATGGAGAACGTAGCGAAAGAGCCACATGTTGTAGATGTAGCGAACTTCCTGAACAGCATGGGAGCAAATATCCGTGGTGCAGGAACAGACGTGATTAAGATCCGTGGAGTGAAGTCCCTGCATAAGGCAGAGTACTCCATCATTCCGGATCAGATCGAAGCAGGAACATTTATGTTTGCCGCTGCAGCAACACGCGGAGATGTGACAGTGCTCAATGTGATTCCGAAGCATTTAGATGCAACGATCTCCAAGCTGGTAGATATCGGATGTGAAGTGGAAGAATTTGACGATGCAGTCCGTGTAGTGGCTAAGAGACGTCTGAAAAGTACACAGGTGAAGACATTACCATATCCGGGATATCCGACAGATATGCAGCCACAGATCGGGGTTGTGCTTGCACTCGCGAAGGGAACAAGTACGATCACAGAAAGTATCTTCGAGAATCGTTTTAAATATTTAGATGAGCTGGCACGTATGGGTGCGAATATCAAAGTTGAAGGCAATTCAGCAACGATCGAGGGTGTTGAGAAATTTACGGCAGCAAGAGTCAGCGCGCCGGATCTTCGTGCAGGAGCTGCGCTTTGCATCGCAGGACTTGCAACAGAAGGAATTACGATCGTAGATGATATTGTTTATATCCAGAGAGGATACGAACGCTTTGAAGAGAAACTCAGAAGTCTGGGTGGAATCATCGAGAAAGTGTCCAGTGAAAAAGAGATTCAGAAATTCAAATTAAAAGTTGGCTAAACCGAGGTTACTGTTTACAACAAGCTGCGGCCGGCAGCGAGCCGATACAGACAGAATCCGAAGAAATATGATGTGGGAACGTATGCAGGTGTCGGAACGAAAGTTCTGATACCTGTTTTCAGTTTATATGTCAGGAGTTATGGCGTAATAGGCGATCAGGCAGGTCGAATGAAACAGTGGCGGGATATTAATAAGAAAACAGCAGGAGCAACGAACGATGAATGAATTTGAACAGGCAGAAGAACGGAGAAAAAAGACAGAGAGAAGAAATCAAACAAAAGAGGATCAGACAGCTCAGACGAAGAATGACTATTTCCGGCTGTATTTTGTTGTGCATAATCATAGCGCTGGCAGCCTTTGCAGTCAATGTGGCTAAGAAAAAGAAACTGGCAGCAGAACAGAAAAAGCAGCTGGAGCAGGAAATTGCACAGATGAATGAATCGCTGAATGACTGCTACAACACTTTCCTGACGGATAATGGAGTGTCAGCGGAAAAGTCTGATGTTACAGCATTTACGAAATGGCTGGAAAAGAACTATTCTGAAGAGATGGATGATTTATTTCCAGTCTATCAGAAGAATAAAAAGATAACAGCGCAGGATATTTATGATTCCTTTGGAGCAACTTTGCATGTTCTGTCAGATACATACGAGGGGAAAATTAAAGGATGAAGCTACCGCTGCGAAGAATCATATCTATGAGAAGAAGGCAGCAGAGAACGGAACCGTGCAGATCACAGCAGCAGGTGACCTCTGTCTGGAGGAAGATGGATATGTTCTCGATTATTATGACACGGTAAATGACCTATCCAAATGCATTTCCAAGACAATTCTGGATCAGACAAATGCAGCAGATATTTTCTTCCTGAACCATGAATATTGTATCAGTGACCGTGGAACCCCGCTGGAGGATAAGTATTATGTATTCCGTGCAAAACCAGAACGCATGAAGTTGCTGGAACAGATGGGAACAGATATTGTTTCAATTGCGAATAATCACATTTACGATTATGGTGCAGATGCGATGGATGATACGATCGATCTGTTAGATCAAGCGAAGATCACTCATGTTGGAGGCGGAACGAATCTGGATGAGGCAAAGCAGCCGACTTATTATATCATTAACGGAATCAAGATCGGATTTGTGGCAGCTTCCGAGGGAGAACAGTATAAATTTACACCGGAAGCAACAGATTCAACGACAGGTATTCTTACATCCTACGACACAACAGAGTATAATCAGGTGATCGCGGATGCATCAAAGGAATGTGATTATCTGATCGCATATGTTCATTGGGGAACAGAAGATGAGGATATGTATAATTCAACACAGACAGAGCATGGAAAAGAATTCCTGAAGTCAGGAGCAGATATCGTGATCGGAGGTCATCCGCATGTACTTCAGGGAATTGAATATACAGAAGATGGACCTATTGTATACAGTCTGGGCGATTTCTGGTTTAATGATGAGACAAAATACACAGGACTTCTGAATCTTGAGATTACATCAGAAGGATTGAAACAGATGTCCTTTACACCGTGTGAGCAGAAAGACAGCCAGACACAGTATCTGAATAATGCAGAGTCCCAGAGAGCACTTTTTGATCACTTGCAGGAGATTTCACCGAATATTACGATTGATGATACAGGTGTGATCACGGAGTTGAAAGATGTTGATGCAGAATCATAGAAATATAAAAGTTTTATCAACTTCAGAAAACGGTATTGACATAATCAACAAGGTGTTGTATAGTCTGATACGAAACAAAATTAAATAGATGATACTTTCTCTTATTCAGAGCAGTGGAGATACAAAGGATCTAAGAAGCTGCGGCAACCCCTCGTAATAGGAAGGTGCCAACCTGAGCGAGTTATTTCGAACAATAAGAGGATTGTTAAGATAAACTGACAGTCCGCTTGATGCGGGCTGTTTTCATTATTGGCAATGTAAGCAAATGAAGACAGCACAAGCGAGAGAAAGTGAGATATTGCTGTGGGGACAGCAATCGGAAAGGAGAACAGATATGGAAAGAGAAAAGATTTTATTTACATCAGAATCAGTAACTGAGGGACATCCGGATAAGATGTGTGACCAGATCTCAGATGCAATTCTTGATGAGCTGATGAGACAGGACCCGATGAGCCGTGTAGCATGTGAGACATGCTGTACAACAGGTCTTGTAATGGTTATGGGAGAGATTACAACACAGGCATATGTAGATATCCAGAAGATCGTTCGTGACACAGTTCGCGAGATCGGATATACAAGAGGAAAATATGGATTTGACGCTGATACATGTGGCGTGATCACAACACTGGATGAGCAGTCAGCAGATATCGCACTCGGAGTAGACAAGGCACTTGAGGCGAAAGAGAACAAGATGTCAGATGAAGACATCGAAGCGATCGGAGCAGGAGACCAGGGTATGATGTTCGGTTATGCTTCTGATGAGACAGAAGAATATATGCCATACCCGGTTGCAATGGCTCATAAGCTTGCTCTTCAGCTGACAAAGGTTCGTAAAGACGGAACACTTACTTACCTTCGTCCGGATGGAAAGACACAGGTTACAGTAGAGTACAACGAAGACGGTTCTGTAAAGCGTCTGGATGCAGTTGTTCTTTCTACACAGCATGACCCGGATGTAACTCAGGAGCAGATTCATGAGGATATTAAGAAATATGTATTCGATGAGATCATTCCGGCAGAACTCGTAGACGAAGAGACAAAGTTCTTCGTAAACCCGACAGGACGTTTCGTGATCGGTGGACCACACGGAGACAGTGGACTGACAGGACGTAAGATTATCGTTGATACTTACGGCGGAATGGCTCGTCACGGTGGCGGTGCTTTCTCCGGAAAGGACTGTACAAAGGTAGACCGTTCTGCAGCTTATGCAGCACGTTATGCAGCAAAGAATGTTGTAGCAGCAGGACTTGCTAAGAAATGTGAGATTCAGCTTTCTTATGCAATCGGTGTTGCACAGCCGACATCTATCGCAGTTGATACATTCGGAACAGGAAAACTTTCTGATACAAAACTGGTTGAGATCCTTCGTGAGAACTTTGATTTCCGTCCGGCAGGAATCATCAAGATGCTGGATTTGAGAAGACCGATCTACAAACAGACAGCAGCTTACGGACATTTTGGACGCAACGACCTGGATCTTCCATGGGAGAAGCTGGACAAGGTTGACGATTTAAAGAAATATCTGTAAGATAGAAATATCTGATACAAGCACCGGAAGGTGTCTGACACCCGTCATAAAGTGTCAGGCACCTTTTTCAATACGGAAAGGAGATGCTTCTATGAAATTACGTACCAAACTGATTATTGCTTTTGTAGTCGTTATGATCTTTCCTGTAACATTTGCACTGATCGCAATGCATGCATTTGTTCCGGGAAGAGGGGCAGAGATACAGCAGCTGTATCTGATCGCAGTTGTCCTTACGACAGCATTTCTAATCTTGTGGATCTACAGATCGGTATCGGTCCCGCTGGAGAAACTTCAGAGAGCTGCACGCAATATCAAAGAGGGTAATCTTGACTTTGAAATCAAGGCAGAATCAAATGACGAGATCGGACAACTCTGTCAGGACTTTGAAGAGATGCGTCTCAGACTGAAAGCACAGGCGGAAGAGAAGGTCGCATTTGACAGAGAGAATAAGGAGCTCATCAGTAACATTTCACATGACCTGAAGACTCCGATCACAGCGATCAAAGGTTATGTGGAAGGAATCATGGATGGAGTAGCAGATACGCCGGAAAAGATGGACAGATACATCAGAACCATTTATAATAAAGCTAATGAGATGAATCTTCTGATCAATGAACTGACGCTTTATTCAAAGATCGATACGAATCGAATTCCGTATAATTTCACAACAATCTCTGCGAAGGGATATTTTGCAGATTGTGCGGAGGATTTAAGTGTAGAACTGGAATCAAAGGGAGCTGAATTTACTTACAGGAACTTTATGGAAGAGGACAGCAAGGTGATCGTAGATCCGGAGCAGCTTCGAAGAGTCATCAATAACATCGTATCAAATTCTATCAAATATACAGATAAGCCGAAGGTGAAGATTACGATGGATGTAAAGGACGTGGGAGACTTTATTCAGGTAGAACTGGGAGATAACGGAAAGGGCATTGCGGCAAAGGATCTGCCGAATATCTTTGACCGTTTCTACCGGACAGATGCTTCAAGGAATTCTTCCAAGGGAGGAAGCGGCATCGGTCTTTCTATCGTGAAGAAGATTGTGGAAGAGCACGGAGGAAAGATCTGGGCAACCAGCGAAGAGGGCGTTGGAACCACGATGTATTTTGTAATAAGAAAATATCAGGAGGTACCCGTAGAAGATGAGTAAACGTATTTTAATCGTAGAAGACGAGGAAAGCATTGCAGATCTTGAGAAAGACTATCTGGAGCTGAGTGGTTTTGAAGTCGAGGTTGCGAATGATGGTGAGATAGGACTTAAGAAAGGACTTGAAGGAGAATTTGATCTGATCATTCTGGATCTGATGCTTCCGGGAGTAGATGGATTTGAGATCTGTCGTCAGATCCGCAGCCAGAAGAATACACCGATCATTATGGTTTCAGCGAAGAAAGATGATATTGATAAGATTCGTGGGCTTGGACTTGGCGCAGATGATTATATGACAAAACCGTTCAGTCCAAGTGAACTTGTAGCGCGTGTGAAAGCACATCTTGCAAGATATGAGAGACTGATCGGAAGTAATGTAGAGCAGAATGAAGTGATCGAGATCCGTGGATTGAAGATTGACAAGACAGCACGTCGTGTCTGGGTGAATGGAGAAGAGAAGTCTTTCACAACGAAAGAATTTGACCTTTTAACTTTCCTTGCAGGACATCCGAATCATGTGTACAGCAAGGAAGAGCTTTTCCGTGAGATCTGGGATATGGAGTCGATCGGAGACATTGCAACTGTTACAGTACATATTAAGAAGATCCGTGAGAAGATTGAGTATGATACTTCACATCCTCAATATATTGAGACAATCTGGGGTGTGGGATATAGATTTAAAGTATAAGAAGAAAGAGAGGACTCTGCCAGTGAATGGTGGGGTTCTTTTTTGATATATTAGGAAAGTGCTTTCCTAATATATAAAAAACGCTCCGTTAAGGATGCGCACTGCGGCGTACAATGTAGATGTCGCAAGCGACCGCCGCAGGCGCAAGAATGTGCAAGGCACATTCTTTGTTCTAGAAATAATAAAGATGTCAACTCAAATAAAGAAAAGGTTGACAATCGAAAAAGACATGGCTATACTATTTTCATATGTTGCAAATAAGATCAACAGAATGATAATGCTGAAGAAGCGTTGGAGATATTTGAGGATTGCGGGAATTACATAGCAATGGAGTAATCCGGTTGCATCAGTGAATGACAAAAATTACTTTTGAAACTCATATCATAGAAACAGAAGAAAGGGAAATATACCATGTCAAACAGATCAATTCATACATTACTGAAAAACTGGGATGAAGAATGTCCGCTTACAAGAGAAGAAGCAGTTGAAGTGCTGAATCTTCCAGAGGAGGAGATGGACAGTCTGATGGAGTGTGCTTATGCACTTCGTACAAAATACAAAGGGAAGAAAGTAAGCGTTCAGCTTCTGACAAATGTTCGTAGTGGAAACTGTACACAGAACTGCGCTTATTGTGCACAATCTAAGGATTCTCAGGCAGAGATTGAGAAGTACAAGAGAGTATCAGATGAAAAGCTTTATGGAGATAATGACCTGGTAGATGAGAAACATCTTGCAAGACATTGTATCGGATTGAGTGGAATCGGATTCTCAGACGAGGAGATTGAAGATCTTGCAGACCGTATCCGCGAGATGAAGAAGAAAGATACACAGATCTGCTGCTCCATCGGCTTCCTGACAGAGAAGCAGGCAAGAATCCTGAAAGATGCCGGATTGGACCGTATCAACCATAATCTGAACAGCAGCCGTTCTTTCTATCCGGAGATTTGTACAACACATACTTATGATCAGCGTGTGAATAATATCAAGATGCTTCAGAGTCTTGGATTCGAGATCTGCAGTGGTGGAATTGTTGGAATGGGTGAGAGTAAGGAAGATATCGTTGATATGCTGATGGATCTTCGCGAGATCAATCCGGAATCGGTTCCGATCAATTTCTTACTTCCGATTCCGGGAACAAGACTGGCAGATCGTGATATCTCAGAGCTGACACCGGAGTATTGCTTGAAAGTTCTTTGTCTGGCAAGACTGATGATTCCGAAGTCCGATATCCGCTGTGCAGCAGGAAGAGAAGTTTACTTCAAGGGATTGGAACCGGAACTTTTCAAAGTTGTTGATTCTATCTTTGCATCAGGTTATCTGACAGCCGGAGGCCAGGGAATCGATGACACAATGAAAATGATAAAAGATGCGGGATTCGATGGAGAGATCGAGTCTACAGATCACTAAAAATGATTCAAACTATATAATAATTTTAAATAAACCGCCAAACGAAGGATACGCTGTTCTGAGGATGAATCAGAGTGGCGTATCTTTCGTTTTATCAGCTTTTACTTGCAGATGATTAAAGGGAGTGGTAACATGGGGGTTAATAATTGTCATGTGAGAGTGAGGAAAGATAGGCATGTATGGATTTTATATAGATGAAGACAGGAGAAAAGCACGAAGAGCAAAATGGAATACAGTGAGGATCATATCAATCGGATTCTTTGGCGTGATTCTGCTTGGCAGTCTGCTCTTATGGCTTCCATTTTCAAATCATCAACCGATTCGTTATATCGATGCACTGTTTACAGCTGTAACATGTGTCTGCGTGACAGGATTGGTGACAGTTGTGCCGGCTGCGCAATTTACAGTGGCAGGAAAAGTGATTCTGCTTATTCTGATCCAGATCGGCGGACTTGGAATCATTGCATGTACAACTGCATTTTTAATTCTGGTTGGAAAAGAATAAATATGAAGGAACGAGTTGTCATTCAAGAAGCCTATGGTCTGTCCACACTTCAAGGAATGATCCGGTTTATTGAAAGAGTATTGTGGGGAACATTTCTTGTAGAAGGAATTGGCGCAATCGGATATTCATTTCAGTTTATTCCAGAGTATGGTGTTGCGAAAGGAATCTTCTATTCCGTGTTTCACTCAATCTCTGCATTTTGTAATGCGGGTGTAGATATTCTTGGAGATTCAAGCTTTACGAGATATGTCAATACACCAGTGATCACAATTACGACAACAATGCTTGTCATTCTCAGCGGTCTTGGTTATCCGGTATGGATCGATCTTGCGAAGAATATAAAGATGACAATACAGTCCAAGGGAAAACGGCCAGTCGGAAGAACGATCACAAGACTGAGCCTGCAGAGTAAAATTGTTCTGACAATGACGTTGTTCCTTCTTACTTTGGGAACTTTGGGATTCTATCTGTTGGAGCATCATAATCCGGCAACGATGGGAACATTGAACGCTGCAGGGAAATTCCAGGCGGCGTTTTTTTCCAGTCTGTGACGACGAGAACGGCAGGATTTGCCAGCATATCTCAGTCAGGCCTTACGAATGGTTCGAAGCTGCTGGCCTGCTTGCTGATGATCGTCGGTGGTTCACCGGCAGGAACTGCAGGTGGTATCAAGACAACAACAGTTGCTGTTCTCTTGCTTACAGCGATTTCTGTCTTGAGAGGAAACAAAGATACGGAATGTTATGGAAGAAAAATTACATTCGAAATTATAAGAGTAGGGATAACAATCACACTTGTGACATTTGTCTTCTGGCTGTTTGGGGTGACGGTGATGACAGTGATCGAGCCACAGCAGAAAGTTCTTGATCTGATGTTTGAGGCGACATCTGCGATGGCAACGGTTGGTCTGACAGTGGATCTGACGCCGGTGCTTAGTGATATCAGTCATGTCGTTCTGATGCTCATGATGTATATTGGACGAATCGGACCAATGACGATGGCACTTATATTTTCCGGTCATGTGGATAAGAAGAATCAGTTCCGTACTTTGCCGGAAGCGAAGATTATGGTTGGCTAAGAAAAGATAAAGAGAAAACAAGAGATACGCGATAAAAACAAGGAACAGTATATGAGAAGGAGAAAACGATGAGAAAGCAGTTTGCAGTTCTGGGGCTTGGTAGCATTTGGCCGGAGTGTGGCCTTGACACTTGAAAATATGGGATGCGATGTGATTGTTGTAGATAAATCACAGGAGACAATTCAGGAGATCTCGGACAGAGTAACTTATGCTATTACGGCAGATATCACAGAGAAAGAAGCTCTGAGTGCACTGGGAACAAGGAATTTGGACGGAGCAATTATTGGAGTTGCGGAGAATCTTGAAGCAGGGATCATGGCGACTCTGCTTTGTAAAGAAATAGGAATTCCAAAGGTTGTTGCCAAAGCAAAGAATAAGTTACAGGGAACTATATTGAAGAAAGTAGGGGCAGATACTGTTGTATATCCTGAGATTGAGATGGGCAGCCGGGTTGCCAAAAGCCTTCTGGCAACAGAATTCACAGACTGGATTGAACTGTCAAATGATTACAGTATGGTTGAGATCGCTGTTCCAAAACCGTGGATCAATCACAGTATGGCAGAACTGGGTATACGTACGAAATATGGAGTTACAGTTGTAGGAATCATGCAGGACGGAAATGTTAATGTAGAGTTTAATCCACAGATGCCGCTTCCGGAGAATGCACTATTGATTTTGGTTGGAGCAAATAAAGTACTCGAAAAGATTGGAAAATTGGAGAAATAGATTATGATAACAAGTACATCGAATGCACAGATCAAAGAACTGGCGAAGTTGCAGAAGAAGAGCCGCTTAAGAGATGAAAAAGGAAATTTTTCTCGTGGAAGGACCAAGAATGACAGAAGAGATTCCGGCAGAACGAATTGAGAAAGTATATGCTTCAGAAAGCTTTGCAAAGAAGAATAAAGAATTTTTGGAGAGATTACAGGCACCGGTCGAGCTTTTGACAGATACCGTGTTCGCTTATGTGTCAGATACAAAGACACCACAGGGAATCTTGGCAATCGTGAAGAGACTGGATTATACAATGAAGGATTTGATGAAGGTGAAAAATCAGAAAGCCCCACATCTGATCGTGCTGGATAATCTGCAAGATCCGGGAAATCTCGGAACTATTTTCAGAACAGCTGAAGCAGCAGGTGTAACCGGAATCTTATTAAGCAAAGACTGCGTGGATGTCTACAATCCAAAGGTAATCCGTTCCACAATGGGAGCTGTATTTCGTATGCCGTTCCTCTATGTGGAAGATCTTCCGGGGAAGATCAAAGAACTGCAGAAGAAGAGTATTAAAACTTACGCAGCACATTTGCGTGGAGAAAATGCATACGACGAGGAAGATTATACAACTGGTTGTGCATTTTTGATAGGAAATGAGGGAAACGGACTTCGTGATGAAGTTGCAGACTGCGCGGATTGTCTCATCCGTATCCCAATGGAAGGCGAGGCAGAATCCTTAAATGCGGCAGTGGCAGCGGCGGTTCTGATGTTCGAAGCAGGAAGACAGAGAAGAAAGAAATAATAAAAATGCATAAAAGAATGTATAAGTACTGAATAAATATGTATAAAACAGAGTAAAATAAAGTTTTAGTTGCATTTTTATACATGAATGTAGTATACTAAATTCATCGGTTACAATGTAGGTTCAAAGATATGAAGAAGAGAAGGACAGAGAGGGTTCTGATTCATATAGTCATAGAATAGAAAGGACGAGAACTATGGACTTAAAAGGAAGAAATTTTCTGACACTGAAGGATTTTACACCAGAGGAGATTACATACCTGCTTGATCTGGCAGCAGACCTCAAAGAGAAGAAGAAAAACGGAGTACCGGTGGATCATTATCATGGCAAAAACATTGCACTGATCTTTGAGAAGACAAGTACAAGAACACGTTGTGCATTCGAAGTGGCAGCGCATGATATGGGAATGGGAACAACTTATCTTGATCCATCAGGTTCTCAGATTGGAAAGAAAGAGAGCATCGAAGATACAGCCCGTGTACTTGGAAGAATGTATGACGGAATCGAGTATCGTGGATTCGGTCAGGAAATCGTAGAAGATCTTGCAAAATATGCAGGAGTACCGGTATGGAACGGTCTGACAAACGAATATCATCCGACACAGATGCTGGCAGATATGCTGACAATCCGTGAGAATTTCGGAGAACTCAAAGGCCGCAAGCTTGTATACATGGGAGATGCAAGATTTAACATGGGTAATTCCCTGATGATCGCATGCTCTAAGCTTGGAATGCATTTCGTAGCATGTACAACGAAAGAATATTTCCCGAACGAAGAGCTTGTTGAAACTTGTAAAGGTTATGCCGCACAGTCCGGAGCAACAATTACTCTGACAGAAGATGTAAAAGAAGGAACAAAGGACGCAGATGTTATCTATACAGATGTATGGGTATCCATGGGCGAGCCGGATGAAGTATGGGAGAAGAGAATCAAAGAACTTTCACCATATAAGGTAACAAAAGAAGTTATGGCAAATGCAAAAGATACAGCTATTTTCCTGCATTGCCTGCCGGCATTCCATGACCTGAAGACAAAGATCGGAGCAGAGATGGGACAGCGTTTCGGAATCGAAGATATGGAAGTAACAGACGAAGTATTCGAGTCTGCACAGTCCAAAGTATTCGATGAGGCAGAGAACAGAATGCATACGATCAAGGCGGTAATGGTTGCAACACTTGGTGAGTTCTAAGAGAACGTAATCTATTTGATGAACTTGAGAAATCAGCAGAAGTTTGGTATGATAAATGAGTTGAAGATCAGACCGGTTTCTGTGGAAAATAAGAATGAGCAGAAGGTGTCTGTTATTCCAGAGATGGGACAGACACCTTTCTTTTGTATAAAGGTCTGATGAGAGGTGGAATTAGAATGAAAGCTGAAATATTAAAATTATTGAGGGAAGCGGACGGATATGTGTCAGGCCAGCAGCTTTGTGAAAAGTTCGGGGTGTCAAGAACTGCAGTCTGGAAGGTGATCCGTCAGCTGCAGGAAGAAGGATATCAGGTTGAAGCTGTGCGGAATAAAGGTTATCATATTGTAGATAGTCCGGATGTGATGACGAAGGAAGAGCTCGATAGCCTGATGGATACGCAGTGGGCCGGAAGAAACATCGTTTATTACGATTCGGTAGATTCTACAAATCTGAGGATCAAGCAGATGGGAGATGAAGGTGCACCGGAAGGTACACTTGCGGTAGCAGATAAGCAGACAGCCGGAAGAGGGAGAAGGGGCCGTTCCTGGGATTCACCGTCAGGTTCAAGCATTTACATGTCCTTGTTGCTTCGCCCGGAGATTGAACCGGATCAGGCGCCGATGCTGACGCTTGTGATGGCATTAAGTGTAGCAGAGGGAATCATGGATTGCGGAGATTCCTGTGGAAACCCAGATGTAAAGATCAAGTGGCCAAATGATATTATCATTAATGGAAAGAAGCTCGTCGGAATCCTGACAGAGATGAGCACTCAGATCGATTACATTAATCATGTAACGATTGGTGTAGGGATCAATGTGAACCTGACAGAGTTCCATGAGGAGATCCGTGAGACAGCGACATCACTCAGACTGGAATGTGGACATGTGGTAAAGAGAGCACCGTTGATCGCAGCAGTGATGAAACGCTTTGAACAGAATTACACGGTTTTCCTTGAACATGGAGATCTGTCCGGTCTGAAAGAACGTTACAGCGAATTACTGGTTAATAAAGACCGTGAGGTCCGGATTCTTGGCGCGAAAGAACAGTACAATGCTTACGCACTTGGAATCAATCAGACGGGAGAATTGATCGTTCGGAAAGAAGATGGAACCGAAGAGGCGGTGTATGCCGGAGAAGTTTCGGTGCGCGGCGTATATGGATATGTATAACCAGGTGGATAAGACCTACGGAATGTGAATAAGTCATCGGGATTATGCAGTGAATGTGGAAAATATGGAAAGGTAAGTACTGTTTACAGAAACTGTGGGCAGTGATATAAGGTGTAAAAATTATGGATGAAGAAATGGTATTGTGTGCGGCCAGCTCCTATGAGCAGAAATATTATCTGAACCCGGAATTTGAATCTCTTCCGGAAGCAGTGAAACAGGAACTGCAGATCATGTGTGTGTTGTATACAGCGGATGTTGGAGGAGTTCTCCTGCTGGTGTTTGATGAGAATGGAAACCTTGAGTTGAAAGTAGAGCACAACGAGGGTGATTTCTCATTCGATGAGATTGGTAGTGTTCTGAAGATCAAAGAGCTGCAGGACACAAAGGAAGAGCTTTTCAAGTCTCTTGAAATGTTTTACAAAGTATTCTATCTCGGAGAAGAGATGGAAGAAGAGACAGAGGAATAAATAGTCAGGTAAATAGATTACGGTTTATCTGTCGAATTTTAAAACTATAAAAAGCCCATGGCGGAATCTGAATGATAAGTTTGTTGAACTTATCATTCAGATCCGCCATGGGCTTTTGTTTCTCATAGTTTCCGTTTAACGATAGGTCACTTTTTATCCAAGCAATAACTTCAGAACGTCGCTGACCTTTTTCACCGGAGTGATTTTCAGCTTATCCTTTACTTCAGCAGCTACATCTTCGAGATCATCTGCGTTGTCAAAAGGAATCAGTACTTTTGAAATACCGGCCCTCTGGGCAGCCATCAGTTTCTCAGGAAGCCCACCGATCGGAAGTACACCTCCGCGGAGGGAAACTTCACCGGTCATGGCATAATCCGGGCTGACAGCCTTTCCGGTAACAAGGGAAGCAAGTGCTGTGGTTAATGTAATGCCGGCAGATGGACCATCTTTTGGAACAGCTCCTTCCGGCACATGAATGTGCAGATCATGATCCTGGAAAACCTTGCTTTCTTTAGGATAAAGAGACTTCACAAGTGTCAGTGCAATCTGTACAGATTCTTTCATGACATCTCCAAGCTGTCCGGTGATGATCACCTTTCCTTCCCCTTCTGTCAGCTTTGTCTCTATAAACAGAATCTCACCGCCTGCCTGTGTCCATGCAAGTCCGGTGACAACACCAGGCTGTGTGGAAGTTAATTTCTGGTCATGATGCAGTTTCTTACGGCCGAGATAGTCTTTCAGATTCGATTTATTTACTGTCAGAGTCTGCCCCTCTTCTTTTACAAGACGCACGGCAGCGGAACGACAAAGCATATCAATCTGTTTCTTAAGTCCACGGACTCCGGATTCCATCGTATAATCTTCAATGACCTTGCGCAATGCACCATCCGTTATCTTTAACATTTTCTTCTGGATTCCCATAGCGTCCATTGCCTTTGGAAGTAAGTGCTTTCTGGCAATATGGAATTTTTCCACCGCCGTATATCCTGGAAAATCGATCACTTCCATACGGTTCAGAAGCGGTTCGGGAATCGTATCTGTAGAATTTGCTGTGCAGACGAACAGAACATTGGATAAGTCATATGGAACATTCATATAATGGTCTGTAAATGTACTGTTCTGCTCCGGGTCAAGCACCTCAAGCAATGCACTTGCCGGATCTCCGCCATAATCTTTCGCAAGCTTATCTACTTCATCAAGAACTACAACAGGATTGGAAACGCCGCTGCGTTTAATCCCTTCCATGATCCGTCCCGGCATAGCGCCGATATAAGTTCTTCTGTGACCGCGGATCTCAGCTTCATCTCGGATACCGCCGAGACTGATGCGGACATATTCGCGGTTTAACGCACGGGCAATACTCTGTCCGATACTTGTCTTACCGGTACCAGGCGCACCGACAAAAAGGAGGATGGAACCATACTGTTTCCGGTTCAGTGCCATAACAGCAATCTGCTGGATGATACGTTCTTTGACTTTCTTAAGTCCATAATGATCTTCATCAAGAATCTCTTCTGCCCGGTTTAAATCAATCGGTGTAAATTCCGGATGCTTCCAGGAAAGACTGGTGACAAAATCAAGATAGTCATAGAGAAGCCCATATTCATGGCTGTCTTTTCCTTCCTGCTTCATACGATTCAGGACTTTGTCCGCTTCCTTACGGGCATCTTCATTCATGCCGGATTCCTGGATCTTTTTTTCAAAAGCACGGACATCGGAAATGTTTTCCGGGTGCATCTCATCTAATTCTTTCTGAAGGTAATCGATCTGCTTCTTAATTGCAGCCTCTCTGTAAAGCTGCTCTTGGTCACCTTTCTGTGCCTCCTGTGCTTCAGAAGAAACTTTGGCCACTTCCATGAATTCCTTAATCGCATTCTCAATCAGTTCACAGCGCTCACGGCGGGAATCTGTCTCAACAATTGCATATTTTTCTTCGGAAGTAATGTTCAGATAATCTGAAAGAGCAGAACCGAGGTCATAGATATTCTTTCTCTGGATAATGTAGCTTCTTGCCCAGATCCCCCATTGATAATTCTGAACAAATTTCAGAAGCGAGTTCCGCAGGTTTGTGAAAGTCTGCTTCTCTTCTTCTAAAGGAAGATCATCTACTTCCGGGCGGATGGAAGCTGTAGCTGTAATCTGTCCGTTCTCATCCAGCTCAATATCATCAAGACTGACACGTTCTAATGTACGAATCTGGATGCTGTCATCATCACCGATGGATTCGACTCTCGCAGACATACCGACCGGGTAAATATCATCTATAGTAACAGTAGTCTCATCCACTTCATTTTTCAAAAATGGAAACAGAATATCTGTACCGACTTCAATCTGGTCTGCAGCAGCCCCCGGAAAGAAATCACGTTTAAAAAAATAAGTGATATCAGGGAGCAATAATATATTAAAAACAGGACGAATAATCATAAAAACACTCCTTTCGTCTCATGATTTATCATATCATCGTCAGCAATTCAAAATGGTGGGATATGTTGTGTAATGCAGGTGCCGCGAACAGAAAACTGCTTACAGCTGTGCCATCAGAAAGTTTAGCGATCCCGCAGGATTCTCAGTTCCTTTTTCCAAAAGAGAGACAAGAGCAGAGATTGTCTGTTCAATCTCATCTGCTGTTGAAGGTATTAAGGTGTTATCCATCTTAACAGTCAGTACAATCAGTACGATCTCAGCAAGAGAAACAGGGTCAGCACAGCGGATTAAATCCTGTGCAATCCCTTGTTCAATAATGGAAGCAAGAACCGGCTTGAGTGAAACGATGAGATGATTCATGTACTTTTGATGAAGAAAAGCCCGCTCCGGTGCAGCCTTTGTAGTTGATGGCTGTGTCTTTAAAAAATGCCGCAGAGGAATTTCGGCAGGCCTGAAAGATCAGAGCCATGCGTGTGAAAGGTGAAATCTCTCTTTGCTCTGCAAGATGTCTTGCTGTTGTTATTGGAGCTTCATAATTGCGTTCTACCAGTGCTTCAAGAATTGCATCTTTGGAAGAAAAATAATAATAAATACTTCCTTTTCCAATTTCAGCAGTCTGAGCAATCTCACTGACAGAGATATTAGAAAGTTCTTTGGTTTCCAGAAGCTTTTGAAGAGCATCCAGAATCTTATCGTATTTTAATTGTTTTGGCATAGAAGTCCGCCTCATCTATTCGTAAGTATACTTGGCCAGTTCCAGCTTATGGGAATTGACCGATATCCTTTTAAAGTATAACACAATAAGTCGGAGAACCAATAAAATAGAATAAAAAGAGGACGAAAAAAAGACACTTTGAAACAAAAGATTGTCTGAAATAGATAATTGACCGTGGGTCGAAAAAGTGATAGATTAAAAACATAGCAAGCCGACCGCTGGTCGAAAAATGAAAAACTGAAAAGGAGAGGGAGAAAAAATGACATACGCAGACATGTTTTCAAAAGTAAAAGGGATGATGATGGAAGCAGACGTAAGTACTGTGAATGAACATCTTGCATATCAGTTCAATGTAACAGGAGAAGCAGAGGGAATCTTTTATGCAGAGGTAAAAGAAGGAAAGCTGTATGTGGAACCATACGAGTATTATGACAGAGATGCGATTTTTACTTGTTCGGCAGAGACATTATTTAAGATCAATGAGGGAAAGCTGGATCCGGTTCTGGCAGTAACACTGGGAAAATTGAAAGTAGAAGGCAACATTGACAAAGCTTTGTATCTGAAAAAACTGATTGATAGCAGAAAAGCAGAACAGAATGCAATAAAGAAAACACAGAAACAGAAATAACTGTAAAAAGGAAGCAAAGGTGAAAAAGATGATGCATTACGGAAAACTTCTTGCACTTGCAGGTCTGGTGGGAATCGTATCAGCAGAGGCAGGTGGAAGTGCATACTTTTACAGAAGAACAATGATGCGTTATAACGCAAAGACAGAACGCACGATGAAGATGTCCGGGGTAGACTGGGATCAGTATTTCTCAAAGATGAAGGAATGCAGGGAGTGGATGATGGAGCAGCCTCATGAAGATGTCTGGATCCGGTCGGAAGACAGTTTGAAGCTTCATGGAACGTATTTCCAGGGAGCAGGAAATGTCGAAGAAAAGAAATGCAAAAAAGCAGTGATCTGTTTTCATGGCTACACGAGCCAGGGGCTTGCAGATTATGGAAGTATTTCAAATTATTATTTGAAGCGTGGTTATAACGTTCTTCTTGTTGATCAGAGATCACATGGGCAAAGTGAAGGGAAATACATTGGATTCGGATGTAAGGACCGTTATGATGCATATCGATGGATTGAATGGGTGATTGGACAGGAAGGAGAAAATGTTCAGATTCTCCTGCATGGTAATTCTATGGGAGGCGCCACAGTATTGATGGCAAGCGGGCTTGATTTGCCGCAGCAGGTAAAAGGAATTATTGCAGATTGTCCGTTTACTTCGCCCAAGGCAGTGTTTACACATGTACTTCACAGTATGTATCATCTTCCGGCGTTTCCAATAATACAGATTGCGGATGCGGTGAATAAAAAACAGGCAGGATATGGACTGGATGAGTGCAATTCTGCCCGTGAAGTCAGAAAAGCAAAAGTTCCTGTCCTTTTGATTCATGGAGACGCAGATACATTTGTTCCATGCAGTATGTCTGAAGAAATTTATAAAAATTGTAAATCTCCAAAACAGAAGCTGATCATCCACGGGGCAGGACACTGCGAAAGTTATTATAAAGACAGAGAAGCTTATGAAGGAGCAATGGATTCATTTATAGGAGGAATCATAGAATGATGAAAACAAGAAAAGGATATCCTGTATACCCACTGACGGTAGCGCAAAAATTTCATTTGTATTATCTGCCATTTTGTCCGAATGCGGCAGTACTGAATATTGGCACAAGCCTGACAATTGGCACAGATCTGGATCGGGATGTACTCCGAGAGTCCATTTACAAAGCATATGAGAGAAATGAAGGGATGCGGATACGCTTTGCAAAGGACAAAGAGGGGAATGTATATCAGTATGTTGTAAGTGCAGAGCAGGACAGACAAGAACGGGAGATAGAGTTCGTTGATTTCTCCAATGTGACTATGGAAGAGGCAGCTGATACGATGCAGAAATGGACAACTGTCCCATTTCCATTCGAGGATTCACTGATGACGAAAATTAAAATGATCCGCACTTCAGATGGATTCAACGGAGTGTATTTCCTCGGACATCATATGGTGGTAGATGCTCAGTCGCTGATCACATTTCTGAAGGATATTATTGAGCTGTACTGTAATGCAAAATATGAAGGTGTCCCATATCCAAAGGATATGTGTTCTTACATAGATCAGGTAAAGAAGGATCTCGCATATGAAGCCGGAAGTAAAGCACAGCAGCGAGACAGAGAATTTTTCAGGGAACTGATTGAAGCATCAGAGCCGGTTTATAACGGTGTTAATGGAACAGATAAGCTGGATGCAGCGAGGGAAATGTTTAAAAATCCAAAGCTTCGTTCTGCATTTAATGCGACAGATGATGTGAGTTCTGCATTGGATATCTTTCATTTGGAAGCAGAACCGACCAAACGTCTGATGGATTTTTGTGAAAAGTACCGGGTATCTCTGGCATGTCTTTTGTTGATGGGATTACGTACTTACTTCCAGAAAATGAATGGACAGGAGGATGTATCGATCAATAATGCGATTGCCAGAAGAGCTACATTAAAGGAAAAGAAATCCGGTGGAACAAGAATTCATTCGTTCCCGTTTCGTACCGTATTTTCAGAAGATGTGAAGTTTATTGATGCAGTATATGAAATCCGTGATAAGCAGAATGAATTATTCCGTCATGCAAATTATGACCCGACAGAATATTTCGCATATCGCTCCAGGACATATCCACAGCCACAGAATGGACTGACGTATGAGCCGATGTCTTTGACTTACCAGCCGATGACATTGCAGGAGAAAGGACTGGAAGATCTTGGAGGAATTCAATATAAGACAAAATGGTATCCGAATGGAATGACAACACAGGCAATGTATCTGACAGTCATGCACCGACCGGAGGATAATGGATTGGATTTCAACTTTGAACATCAGCAAAAAAGCAATCTCAAGAGAAGAGTTGGAATATCTGTATTATTATTTATGTAAAATTATGTTCAAGGGAGCAGAAAATCCTGAACTTACAATTGGAGAAATCATAAAGCTTGTATAAAAGAAAGATGATCCGGATCATGTTGAGAATCACGATCAGGACAGAATGGAAAGGCAAAAAATCATGTTTGAGCAGTTAGTAGATATTATTTGTAATTATGTAGAAATTGAACAGGAAGACATCAAGCCGGAATCACGTTTTATGGAAGATCTTGGATTCACATCCTTTGATTTTATGAGTATGCTTGGTGAAAATAGAAGACGAGATGGATGTGGAGATTGAACAGGACAAGGCAGCAGATATCCGAACAGTCGGAGAAGCTGTAGCGTATCTTGAGTCTTTGAAGTAGAGGGAAAAGAAAATGGAATATAGAACAATTCGCGATATTCTTACAAATGCAGAAAAATGTTTTGGAAATGAAGACGCAATCCGTTACAAAACAGGAAAAAATGAAATTGCGGCAAAGACATACACACAGTTGAAAGAAGACAGTGAGAGAATAACAGCATTATTGAAAAAACTGGGAGAACCAAAAAGTCATATCGCATTGATCGGTGCGACTTCTTATCTATGGATTGCTTCCTATTTTGGAATTGTGGACGGCGGAAATGTTGCAGTACCGTTGGATGTGTCACTTCCGGCAGAAGAACTGTGTGAACTTATCGACCGTGCAGATATAACAATCCTGATTCTGGATGAGATTCGTAAAGATGTGATCGAAGCAGCGAAAGAAAAGTGTCCAAAACTGAAGTACATCCTTTCTATGCAGAAAGAAGCGAATGAGGGCAATATACTTTCTCTTACAAAATCGAATGATGGAACAAACGTAGATGAGGACACAGGAGCAGAAAAAAGCAGAGATTACTCCGGATCAACTCTGTACGATCATGTTCACATCAGGGACAACAGGAAAGAGCAAAGGTGTGATGCTGACACACAGAAATCTCGTTGAGAACGCGACATGTCTGGATATGAAGCTCCCAGAGAGAAATGTGATCCTGTCAGTTTTACCGATTCACCACGCATACTGCCTGAGTATGGATATCCTGAAAGGAATTCTCTCGGTGCAATTATCTGTATTAATGACTCTTTGATGCGTGTAGCAAAAAATATTAAATTATTTAAGCCAAATATGATCTTGATGGTACCTCTTATGATTGAAACTTTTGCAAAAAAGTTAGAAGACGTAAAAGATCTTCCGGAAAAAGTGGTAAAAGAAGCAGTATTTGGATCTCAGTTTCATACGATCTGCAGTGGAGGTGCATACCTGAACCCGGATTATATTGATCTGTTCGAACGTTTTGGAATCCAGATTCTCCAGGGATATGGAATGACAGAATGTTCACCGGTCATCAGTACAACCGTTGCATGGAATGTAAAAAAGAATTCAGTAGGACAACTTCTTCCAAACTGCGAGGCAAAGACCGTAGATGGAGAACTGTGGGTTCGCGGAAGCAGTGTAATGCAAGGATATTACAAGATGCCGGAAGAAACAAAAACCGCACTGAAAGATGGATGGCTTTGCACAGGGGATCTTGGATATGTAGATGAAGAAAGGTTTATCTATCTGACAGGACGAAAGAAAAATCTGATCATTACAAAGAATGGAGAAAATGTCTCACCGGAAGAACTGGAGAATAAATTAAGTTCTTCAAGACTGGTACAGGAAGTATTAGTAAGAGAAGCAAAAGGAGTGATCGAGGCAGAAATATATCCGGATGAAGAGTACGCCAAAAAAGCAGGGACTTGAAAGAGAAGAGGAAGTCCGTGTAGAACTCCAAAAACTGATTGATGAATACAATCAGGGTGCACCGGCATATAAAAAGATTTATAGTCTGATCATTCGCGAGAAAGAATTTGAGAAGACAGCTTCAAGAAAAATCAAGAGATATTAAAAGACAGATCAAAAAAAGTCTGAATAAATGGAGGATTGCTAAAAACCTTGCGATTGCCGGATTTATTCAGACATTTTTGTATGAATGCGAAAGAACAGATCATGTACGTTGACATTTTCGGCAGTTATTTACTATGATACTAAAGTCAAATAAGAAGAATAGTTATAGATTAGAAAGAATAGAATATGATGAAACAGTTGAAAATAGGAAATGTGACGCTGCCAAACCGTTACATCTTAGGACCGATGGCCGGAGTGACAGATCTCCCATTCCGTGTGTTGTGTAAAGAACAGGGAGCAGGTCTTTTGTGTATGGAGATGGTCAGCGCAAAAGCGATTTTATATAATAATCAAAAATACAGAGTCACATTTTGGAGATCCATCCGGATGAACAGCCAGTGTCACTTCAGATTTTTTGGATCAGATCCGAAGATTATGAGTGAGATGGCAAAACGTGTGGAAGAGCGTCCGTTTGATATCATGGATATTAATATGGGATGTCCGGTGCCGAAGGTTGTGCGCAACGGAGAAGGCTCTGCACTTATGAAGAATCCAAAGCTGGTTTATGAAATCGTCAGTGCAATGGTGAAGGCAATTGATAAGCCGGTCACTGTGAAGATAAGAAAAGGATTTGATGACAGCTGCATTAATGCGGTTGAGATCGCGAAGATCATTGAGGAGGCCGGGGCAGCAGCTGTAGCCGTGCACGGAAGGACAAGAGAACAGTATTACAGCGGACAGGCAGATTGGGATATCATCCGTCAGGTAAAAGAAGCTGTCTCTATTCCGGTAATTGGAAACGGAGATGTGACAAGCCCACAGAAAGCAGAGGAGCTGGTAAAACAAACAGGGTGTGACGGAATCATGATCGCAAGAGGAGCACAGGGGAATCCATGGATCTTCTCCGAGATGATCACATATGAAGAGACAGGCACATTACCAGAACGTCCGGGAAAAGAAGAAGTTCGTGATATGATGCTTCGTCATGCCAGATTACAGTTGAAATACAAAGGTGAATTCATTGGTATCCGCGAGATGAGAAAACATGTGGCATGGTATACAAAGGGATTGAAAGGTTCTGCAAAATTGCGTGAAGAAATCAACCGCGTAGAGTCCTATCAGGAACTGGAAGAACTGCTCTTTCAGAGACTATAGGAAAAGAAGCTCCGGGACTTCGGAAAACAGTTGGAAAACAGAATGGAAAAAGTTCGGAAAAAGGCGGTTTTAAAGGCTTTTCATACACTACGCAGAAGTGACCTGTGAGAGTGAAATTGCTTGACAGAAAGCGCGAGTTTGAGTATAATATTGAAATTGCGGACGGACGCTGATACAACGATTGGCGTCCAGGAGAAAAAGACAGCAGACATGCATTTTAAAACCGATAATATGATGTAAGTGTCAAAAGTATAAATTGCATAGCAATGGAGCAATCCGGTTACATCATAATATCTGTAGACAGAGAAGAAACTTTGAATGCATGAAAAGTATAGACAGAAAATGATTTGCAGAGAATCTGTAAATGTTGTAGGAAACGAAACGTTATTGCAACAGGCAGTGACGGTAAGGAAGTAGAAAGGAAGCAGGAACAATGGCAGAGGCAAAAAAAAGATTACTTACTTATGCCGGATTAAAGGCAATTGAGGATGAACTTGAGAATCTGAAAGTAGTAAAGAGAAAAGAAGTTGCAGGTAAGATCAAAGAGGCAAGAGAGCAGGGAGACCTTTCCGAGAACGCTGAGTATGATGCAGCGAAAGACGAGCAGAGAGATATCGAAGCCCGTATCGAGGAGCTTGAGGCAATCCTGAAGAATGCAGAAGTTGTAGTAGAGGATGAAGTTGATCTTAATAAGATCAATGTTGGATGTGCAGTAAAGGTTTACGACATCACATTTGATGAAGAGATGGAGTTCAAGATTGTTGGTTCTACAGAGGCGAACAGTCTGGAAGGAAAGATCTCCAATGAGTCTCCGGTAGGTCACGCACTGATCGGAAAGAAAATCAATGATGTCGTTGACGTTGAGACACAGGCAGGAGTTATCCAGTACAAAGTGCTTGATATCAAACGTTCATAATCAGCTTAGGACAGACCTCTTACTATTAAGAGGTCTGAATTCGCTTAAAAAGACAATATAAAAATAACTATTTCTGCATTGATATATAAAAATTAATGCGGAAGCAGATAGAAACGGAAGGAGAACAGACAGTGGGACAGAATCAGAAGAACACACAGGAACCAGATATGAATCAGCTGAGAAAGGTTCGCCGTGAGAAACTTGCAGAACTGCAGCAGAACGGAAGAGACCCTTTCCAGATTACAAAGTTTAACCAGACACACCATTCACTCGAAGTAAAAGATCTCTATGAGGCACATGAGGCTGAGATTTTAAAAGATCACCAGCAGCCGAACGTAGAAGGTATGGATGAAGAGCAGGCAAAAGAGGCTCTCAAGAATGATTACGAAGAGAGAAGAAGCATCATGGATGCAAGCCCGATTCACGTAGCAATCGCAGGACGTATGATGTTCAAGAGAGTTATGGGAAAAGCTTCTTTCTGTAACATCCAGGATTTACAGGGAAACATCCAGGTATACGTAGCAAGAGATGCAATCGGAACAGACGCTTACGCTGATTTCAAGAAATCTGATATCGGTGATATCTTCGGACTTGAAGGATTCGCTTTCAGAACAAGAACAGGAGAAATCTCTATCCATGCTGAGAAGATGACACTTCTATCCAAGAGCTTACAGATGCTTCCGGAGAAGTTCCACGGCCTGACAGATACAGACACACGTTATCGTCAGAGATACGTAGACCTGATCATGAATGCAGACTCTAAAGATACATTTATCAAACGTTCCAAGATCCTTGCAGCAGTCCGTAAGTACTTAAGCGGAGAAGGATTCATGGAAGTTGAGACTCCGATGCTTGTAGCAAATGCCGGTGGAGCAGCTGCAAGACCGTTCGAGACACATTTCAACGCACTGAATGAGGATCTGAAGCTTCGTATTTCACTTGAGCTGTACCTGAAGAGACTGATCGTTGGTGGACTTGAGAAAGTATACGAGATCGGACGTGTATTCCGTAACGAAGGTCTTGATACAAGACATAACCCAGAGTTCACTCTGATGGAGCTTTACCAGGCATACACAGATTACCACGGCATGATGGATCTGACAGAGAATATGTATCGTTTTGTTGCTCAGGAAGTCCTTGGAACAACACAGATCGTTTACAAAGGAATCCCGATGGACCTTGGTAAACCGTTCGAGCGTATCACAATGGTTGACGCAGTTAAGAAATATGCAGGCGTTGACTGGAATGAAGTTGAGACTCTGGAGCAGGCAAGAGAACTTGCAAAAGAGCATAATGTAGAATTTGAAGAGAGACATAAGAAAGGTGATATCCTCAACCTCTTCTTCGAGGAGTTCGTAGAGGAGCATCTGCTTCAGCCGACATTCGTTATGGATCACCCGGTTGAGATCTCTCCACTGACAAAGAAGAAACCAGAGAATCCAGAATATGTAGAGCGCTTCGAGTTCTTCATGAATGGATGGGAGATGGCAAATGCTTACTCCGAGCTGAATGACCCGATCGATCAGAGAGAGCGTTTCAAAGCGCAGGAAGAACTGCTTGCACAGGGAGATGATGAAGCTAACACAACAGATGAAGACTTCATGAACGCACTGGAGATCGGTATGCCGCCTACAGGTGGTATCGGATTCGGTATCGACAGAATGTGTATGCTGCTGACAGGAGCAGAGGCAATCAGAGATGTATTACTGTTCCCGACAATGAAATCCTTAGATGGTGTAAATAAGCAAAAATGATGTAAATAATACAGCTTCTGAAGCACCTGGAAAAAAATGTTAAAAACTGAGTCTGAAAAGATTGACTTTTTCTAAAGTAAAGATTGAGCCTTTGTTTGAGGAAATGGTAGACTTTGATACATTCAGCAAGTCAGATTTCCGTGCAGTAAAGGTTAAAGAGTGTGTTGCAGTACCGAAGTCAAAGAAACTGTTA